>Ga0307307_10000024_pt1 | contig 25157 bp, 16 predicted proteins | sample ER_DNA_194_FD_194505 | JGI IMG/M metagenome (GOLD analysis project Ga0307307, IMG submission 194505) | Bulk soil microbial communities from the East River watershed near Crested Butte, Colorado, United States - ER_DNA_194 | ecosystem: Environmental > Terrestrial > Soil > Floodplain | place...
CAAGCAAGCGATCGAGATGCTGAGCTCAGTCCCACCGGCCGACACGTGGCAGCTGAGTCATGCATACCGCGAGCTCGGTGATCTTGGTTTGGGTGCCGAAGAAGCCGATGACGTCGTGCTGAACCTGGCCGAGATCTCGGAGCTGTTGGGCGACGCTTTTCGCGGACGGGCAAGTCGAGCGAACTTTCGTACCGGCACCTTGACCGTCTGCACCATGCTGCCGATGCGATCGGTACCTCATCGGGTTGTCTGTCTGCTCGGGGTTGACGATGGCGTGTTTCCGCGACGGCCCGAACCCGACGGCGACAACATCATCGGCGACGACGAATGGATCGGCGACCACGACGTACGAAGTGAAGATCGCCAACTGCTGTTGGACGCGATCATGTCGGCCCGCCAGCGGCTGGTGGTGATCTTCGCAGGCGCCGATCCTCGGTCGGGCTCGAACATTCCAGCTGCGGTTCCGATCGGTGAGCTGCTTGATGCCCTGGACGGCACGGCGCGCACCGAGGACGGTGAGCCGATTCGTACCAAGATCACCATGCGGCATCCGTTGCAGCCATTCGACGCGTCGAACTTCGCTCCCGAGCAGGGGTTGGCGGCGGCGCGGCCGTTCAGTTTTGATCGCGTTAGCCTGCGAGCGGTTCGAGCCGCCTCGCGGGAGCGGCGCCCCGCAGTGCGCATCTTTGGTGGCGAGACGTTGCCGCCCCGCGATGACGACGAACTGGTCAGCCTGGCCGACCTGGTTCGGTTCTTCAACCATCCGATCCGCGCGCTCATGTACGAGCGGGCCGGGCTATGGCTCACTCGGCCTGACGAGAAACCGGATGAGCAGATTCCGGTACGACTCACCGGGCTGGACAGCTGGAGCATCGGCGAGCGGCTGTTACGGCTCCGCCTTGCCGGCCAGGAACCTGCCTCGCTGATCGATGCCGAGTGGCGGCGCGGCTATCTGCCGCCTCGCGGCCTAGGCCAGATGGCCATCCAGGAGATCACCAACCAGGTCGAGCAGCTTGTCGAAACGGCACGGCCCTTCCTCACCGAGCAACCCGTACCGTACGAGGTGCTGGCCGAGCTGGGAGATCGCCGGCTGACCGGCACGGTGAGCGGTGTCGTCGGCGATTCGGTGGTTCATGTCAGCTTCTCCAAACTGGGCCCACGACACCGGCTACAGGCTTGGCTTGAGCTGCTTGCGTTGACCGTCCACGATCCGAGCCGAGCCTGGCAGATCGTGTCCATCGGTCGGGGTGGCTGCTCCCACTTGCGAGCCATTCACTCGACCTGGGCTAGCACAGTTTTGGCCGACCTCATCGACCTCCGAGCCACCGGATTGCGCGAGCCGATCCCGTACGCCGCGAAGACCTCGGCCGAGTACGCGGTCCTGCGCTTCCGCGACCGACAGCCCGAGCCGTACCGGAAACAGCTGGACAAGCTCTGGCTCGAGGACCGCGACGAGGCGTACGAGCGATTTTTCGGGGCGAAAGCAAGCTTGAGCGACTTGCTCGCTCAGCCGTCCATCGCGAGCGAGGTGCGCGGCAGCCTGGTGGAACCCAGCCGATTCGGGACCCTCGCCCGCCGAGTTTTTCAGCCACTGTTGTCCATGGAGGATCTGCGATGATCAGCGATCCGCCTCCCTTCGACATCTACGGCGAGCTGCCGAGCGGTACCACCGTGCTCGAGGCCAGCGCGGGCACCGGCAAGACCTACACCGTTGCCGCGCTCACCGCGCGGCTGATCGCCGAAGGGGCCGCCGACCTCAGCCAGATGTTGCTGGTCACCTTCGGACGCATGGCGACCAATGAGCTACGGCTTCGGGTACGCGAACGCCTCGTGTCGGTCGAGGACAGCCTGGCCGCGGCGGTCCGACCGGGTGAGCCACACATGCCGCCCAGCGATCTTGAAGCCTTTATCTGCACCGGCGACGTGGACGAACTAAGGCGTCGCCGCGCCCGAGTGGCACGAGCGCTTGCCGACTTCGATGCTGCAACCATTGCGACCACGCATGAGTTCTGTTTGCAGATGCTCGACGGGCTCGGGGTATTGGGTGATCGGGAGCCACACGCGACGATCGTCGAGCACCTGACGGACCTGACGCGTGAGGTGACCACCGACCTGTACTTGCGCCGTTACGCCGCCACCGGAAGCCCACCGATGAGCTACGACGAGGCGCTGGACGTGGCGAATCAGGCGGTCGAGGCCGTGCACGCCCGGCTGGTGCCGGCTGGGCTGGGTTCGGACGATCCGTCGGGGAGCAGCGAGCGGGTGAGGTTTGCCTCAGTCGTACGGGAAGAGGTGGAGCGACGGAAACGCGCGGCCAACCTGTTCACCTACGACGACATGCTGACCCGGCTCCGCGACGCGTTGGCCGATCCCGAGTACGGACCGGCTGCGGCCGAACGGCTTCGGCAGCGGTATCGCATCGTCATGGTCGATGAGTTCCAAGACACCGACCCGATCCAGTGGGAGATTTTGCGTCGGACGTTTCACCAGCACTGCATGTTGATCTTGATCGGCGACCCCAAGCAGGCGATCTACGCCTTCCGCGGCGCCGACGTCTTCAGCTATCTCGACGCCGTGGATCAGGCAGACCAGGTCAGGAGCCTGGTGGTCAATCGCCGCAGCGACCAGGCGCTGGTTGACGCGCTGGACGTGCTGATGGGAGACGCCGCGTTAGGGGATGAGCGGATCGCCGTACGCCCGGTCACGGCAGAACATGCCGGGCACCGATTGCGTACGCCCGCCGCTGATCAACGGGTCGCAGCGCCGATCAGGGTGCGGTTCATGCCGCACGAAGCGGGTGATGAGCACGTACCGAGCGTGTCAAGCATCCGACCCCGAATCGCTGACGACCTCGTTGCCGACATCACCGCTTTGCTGGGTTCCGGCATGGAGCTGATCGAGGGCGACTACGCCCGTGCCCTGGTGCCGTCCGACGTTGCCGTACTGGTGCGTAAGAACCAGCGCGGCGAAGAGATCCGCGACAGGCTGGTATCCGCAGGAGTGCCGGCGGTGATGTTCGGCGCCAGGTCCGTGTTCACGTCGCCGATGGCCCAGGACTGGCTTACCCTGCTGCTCGCCCTTGAGCAGACCCGGCAACAAACCGTCCGTCAGGCGGCTTTGACGTGCTTCTTCGGCTGGACATTCCGCGACTTGGTTGCGGCCAGTGATGACTCGTTGATCGAGCTGACCCAACGGGTGCGCTGGTGGGGGAAGGTGTTGGAGAGCCGTGGAGTCGCCGCTCTGCTGGAAGCCGCTACTACAGATGAACGCGTTCCGGAAAGATTGTTGAGCCTGCAAGGCGGAGAGCGGATGTTGACCGACCTGCGCCATCTCGGCCAGAGCCTGCATGCGGCGATGTCGTCGGCTCAACTTGGCGTCAGTGCCCTTGTCGAGTGGCTGAGAGCTCGGATCAGCGAGGCCCAGCGCAATGGCATGTCAGAGGTCACGCGACGGCTCGAGACCGATGCCAGGGCGGTCACGGTCTTGACCGTGCACCGCAGTAAGGGCCTGGAGTTTCCGATTGTCTACCTGCCGGACGCGTGGGATCGGCATGCCAATGGCTCCGATGAGGGTCGCATTCTCAGGCTTCATGAACCGACAACACGCAGTAGCGGAGAGTGCGTGCTCGATGTCGGTGGTCGCAACGGTCCTGGGCGGCCGGAGCGATTCTCGCGCTACCGCGAAGAAGAAGCCGGGGAGGATCTGCGACTTCTCTACGTCGCCCTGACTCGGGCGCGGTCCCAGGTGGTGACCTGGTGGGCACCGTCGTACAACACGCCGGGATCGGCGCTGCAGCGTTTTGCCTCTCGACGCCCCGGTGATCCGCCGATTCCGAGAGCGACCTATCCGCTGGACGGCGATCCCTTTGGCAGCCGCGAGCTTGGTCCGGGATTCAGCGTCGAGGAGATGACCCACCGTGAGCTGACGGATTGGCGGACCATCGTGGAGCCCCGGCCTGCGCTCGCCGTACGCACTTTTGAGCGTGAGCTAGATCTAGCGTGGCGGCGGACCTCCTATTCAGCGCTCACCGCGGCTGTCCATGGTGCTGATACATCTACCCCGGCCGTGAGCAGCGAGCCTGATCTCAAACGAGAGGACGACGAGTCGGTTCCGGACGCTTCGACGGCGACGCCCGCCGAGGATGAAGCGGACGTCAGCACAACCGGCCTCGATCAGCCGTCACCGATGCACCAGCTGCCGTCGGGCATCGAATTCGGAACGGCAGTGCATGCGGTGTTCGAGCTCGTCGAGCCGACGGTTGAGGATCTGCCTGCGGCGCTGCGGCAGGCATGTGCGGTGACCTTGGCCCAGGGTCCGGCCGCGGCGATGACGGCTGAGGAGCTCGCGAATGCGATGCTTCCGGTTTTCCGTACGCCACTGGGCCCGCTCGGGAACGAAAAACGGCTGGCTGACATTCCTCGCAGCGACCGGCTCGTCGAGCTGGGCTTTGAGTACCCGCTCGCCGGAGGCGACATGACGAACGCCGAGGTCACGCTCGGCTTGATAGGTCCACTGCTCCGCCGTCACCTCGATAGATCAGACCTCCTCGCGGCGTACCCGGACCTGCTGGAGGACCCGACTTTGGCCTCGCAGGTACTCCGGGGCTACCTGACCGGCAGCATCGATGCGGTACTCCGAATCTGGAGCGAGGATCAGCCGCGCTACCTGGTGGTGGACTACAAGACGAACTGGCTCGGAGCGCTCGATGCGGAGACCGTGACCATCGGTGACTACACGCCCGCGCGAATGGCCGAGGCGATGATGAGCGCCCACTACCCGCTCCAGGCGCTGCTGTACGCGGTGGCCGTACACCGGATGCTGCGTTGGCGGCAACCCGGCTACGATCCGGCGGTTCATCTCGGCGGCGTTCTCTACCTCTTCGTACGTGGCATGGCCGGCCCGGCAACCCCGCGCGTGGGCGGCGTGCCGTGTGGCGTCTTCAGCTGGCATCCGCCACCGTCACTGGTCGTCGAGTTGTCAGCCCTCCTCGACGGAGTTTCGCGATGAGCACGCCCGTGCGATCTGAGCTGGTGACGCAGCATGCTGCTGGCCTCCTGGCGCCGTTCAGCCTGGGCGGCGTCCTCAATCCTGCCGACGTGCACACCGCTGAGACGGTGTGCCGCATCGGTGGCGAATCAGACGAGAGCGTTCGTCTCGCCCTGGCGCTAACAGTCCGCGCGCTCCGCAACGGGTCGGTCTGCATCGATCTCGGCACCGTGCACGCTACGGCCTTCGATGAGGCGGAGTCCGCGATCGACATGGCCGAGCTCCCTTGGCCGGAGCCAGGCGCCTGGAGTCGGGCGTGCGCAGGGAGCACATTGGTTGCTGATGGAGCTGGCCACCCGGGTGGGCGGCCGCTGCGGCTGGCGAATGGGCTGCTCTATTTGGAGCGGTACTGGCAACAAGAGGAGCTGGTTCGCGTCCAGCTGCAGCGCCGCTTCGCTGCGCCGGCCCCGGAGATCGACCTTTCACGGCTGTCGACTGCCTTGCACAGACTGTTCGACCACGAAGGCTTAGGCGCCGATGAAGCGGACCGCCCGCAGCTGGCTGCTGCCGTCAGTGCACTGGGCAGGGTCAGCGTTCTTGCGGGTGGTCCGGGCACTGGCAAGACGACGACTGTGGCCAGGCTGCTCGCGCTGTTGCGTGATCAACCTGGACCTGAACTGCGCATTGCGCTGGCTGCGCCGACGGGGAAGGCCGCCGCCCGACTGGAGGAGGCCGTTCGAGCCGCCACGGCGGAGCTTTCGCCAGATGACCAGCAACGACTGGGCGACCTCAGTGCGTCGACACTGCATCGGCTGCTGGGCTGGCTGCCGTCCAGCCGAAGCCGATTCCGGCATGACGCCAGCAATCCGCTGCCACATGATGTCGTGATCGTCGATGAGATGTCGATGGTCTCGCTCACGATGATGGCCCGACTGCTCGAGGCGGTGCGTCCGAGCGCCCGTCTGGTGCTGGTCGGTGACCCGGATCAGCTGTCGTCGGTCGAGGCCGGTGCAGTGCTCGCCGACATCGCGCGGGCTCCCGGCGTACCAGAAGCTGATCTTGGGCGGCGGCTGGTCGAGCTGGGCCTGATCGTCGATGCCGAGACTCCGCCGGTGCACGGCGTTGTGCAGTTAACGCATACCTGGCGGTTCGGCGGGTCGATCAATGAGCTCGCGAAAGCAATTCGGGCGGCCGACCCCGATGCGGCCATCGCCGTGCTCCGCGCCGGCGCAAACGACGTGCAGTTTCGTGAAGTTGATCTTGAATCTGACCCGACCGCGGCATCCTCGGGACTCCTGGCCGACATGGCAGCCGAGGTACGCCGGGCCGGTGTGGACATGCTGGAAGCTGCCCGTATGGGAGACATTCCGGGTGCCCTGGCCGCTCTAGACCGGCATCGCCTGCTGTGCGCGCATCGGCGTGGGCCATACGGTGTGCTGCGCTGGGGTTTCGAGGTCGAGCGCTGGCTGGCGGAATCCATTCCCGGTTACGGCGAGGAGGGTGAGTGGTACGTAGGACGACCGCTCCTCGTTACCGCGAATGACTACGAGATGTCGCTCTACAACGGTGATACGGGCGTGATCGTCGAGACGCCCGCTGGCGTACGCGCCGCGTTTGCGCGTGGCGCCGGCGCGAGGCTCTACCCCCCAGTGCGGCTTGACGCCGTCCAGACGGTTCATGCCATGACGGTGCACCGCGCTCAGGGCAGCCAGTTCGACACGGTGTCATTCGTCGTGCCGCCTCCGGATTCGCCGTTGCTGACTCGCGAACTGCTCTATACCGCGGTGACTCGGGCTCGGCGGCAAGTGAACCTGATCGGCTCCGAGGACGCGATCAGACGAGCCGTACTACGTCCGGCCAACCGGGCAAGCGGCCTACGGAACCGCCTAGCGCCAGCCGGCGAGCTTGGCGATCAAAGCGGCGCTTCACCATCACGCCACGCCTGAATCATCCGGGCCGCGACAGAGCTCTTGCCCGGCAGCCCGAGCTCGCCAGCATCGAGCTTCGCCGTGAGCTCGTCGCGGGTGTACCACTCGGCGTGCCCGATCTCGTGAATATCGACGTTGATGTCGGTCCCGAGCGCTCGACCGAAGAACGCCACCATGAGCGAGCGGGGAAACGGCCAGGGCTGGCTGCCGAAGTAGTGCAGATCGGACAAACTGATGTCGACCTCTTCGCCGATTTCGCGGTGAATGGCCTGCTCCAGCGACTCGCCGGCTTCCACGAATCCGGCCAGCACGGAAACCCGATTTCCCCACTCCTGCTTGCCACCGAGCAGCAGCCGGTCCGCGGCGTCCAGCACCGCGACGATCACTGCAGCATCAGTACGCGGGAAGTGATCGATACCGCAGCGTTCGCAGTGTCGAGCCATGCCGCCATTGATCACGATCGACGAGCGTCCGCATCGCGGGCATCGCGGCTCCAACCGATGCCAGTGCAGCAAGGCTGCAGCAGTCGCGGCAATATCGCGCTCATTGTCAGTGAGCTGAAAGCCGACCTCACGGAGATCATGCATCTCGCCTTCGGGTAATTCCTCTACCGCAAAGATCGGCGAGCCGTTCAGCAGCCCGAGCAGCCGGTGCCGCTGGCTGTCGAACTCCATGAAGGGCTTCGTCATCCGCAGCTTGCTGCCGCCGGCGTTGGTGGAGAATCGGGATTCGGCGTCCAGAGTAAGTAGCTTGGCGTCTTCGGCGTGCCACAGTCCGGCCACCCACTCCGCAGATGCGCGGTGCTGGTCGACACGGTCAAGGTCACTCTGAATCGCCCAATTGATCACGTGGTCAGGGTAATAGCTCAACCTGGGCATCCAGGATTGCAGCAATGGCCTGACTGTCCGGCAATGCCGTGGGCCTGACGATCTCATCACTGGGTACGTGGTAGAAGACCGCGTCGATTTCGCTTGGCTGAAGTCCATACGCCTCTGCCCAGGCGAGTCGGTAGATCGCCAGCTGAAGCGGATCGGCGTTCTCCGCACGACCAGTCTTCCAGTCCACTACTTGGAATTCGGCGTCTCGCGATTCGGAAGATCGCTGGTAGACCGCATCGATCCTGCCTCGGATCAGCCGGCCACCGATCCAGATGCTGAACGGTGCTTCAATCGCGTACGGCACCGTCTCGGCAAACTGGCCGGCCGCGAACGCATCGCAGAGCTCCCGCAATTCCTGCTCGTCATGAGTGCCGAAGTCGGCACGGTCGGGTAGCTCGTCAAGATCAAGAAGCTGCTGTTGGCCCAGACCACCGTGCGGTAGCCGCGCGCCGAAATAGCGCTCCAACCAATGATGAAAGTGGGTACCGAAACGTGCGGAACGCGAAGGTTGTCGCGGCATCGGCCGTGCCAGCTGCGCAACGAACCCCTCTGGATCGGCGTGCAACCGCAGCACGGCCGTGGTGGACAGCTGGCGCGGCAGCTCGACCAGCTGATCCCCGGACCGCGACTCGACCGCCTCCACCAGCAACCGGTCGATGTCAGCGTCCCAGCCGGCAACGATCTCATGAGCATCGAGCAACAACGGCTCGCTCGATTGATCCTCGTAGCTGCCCAATTCGGCGAATCGGCGACGCGCCCGCTGTACTTCTTGCGCGGCCTCCTGTCGCCGCGCCTCGGCTTCCGGATCCAGGGGCGCCGGCCACGGCTGTGGAGCCACCTCCCTGACCAACGGGTTGTGAGGCCCGGGCGGGGAAGCTTCGGCGAGCAGCTCGCCCTGCAGGACCGCCTCTTCCATGATCACGTGAAGGTAGCTGGAAGCCGCTCGCGCGTTGCTCAGATCGGCGCGCCATGAATGGCCAGTGGCCACCAGAAGCCGCTTGGCGCGGGTGGCGGCGACGTAGGCGAGCCGATCCTCGGCGAGCAGCTGCTGGCGGCTGAGTTGTTGCTTGTAGTCCGCCAGCGCCCCATAGCTGGTCTCGGCAAGCTGCGGAATCGACCCAGCATCCCCCCGCAAGTCGGCGGGCAGCACCGATGAGTTCAATACCCAGTTGTCGGTGACCCGGTCACTAGGGAAGACGCCTTTCATCAGGGCCGGGAGGTAGACGGCCTCCCACTCCAGACCCTTGGCCTTGTGAACAGTGAGCAGCTTTACCGCCTCACGGTCGGAGGGAACGGCCTGCTCAAGTCCAGCACCCTGCTCACTCTCAGCCTGCAAGTAGCCGAGCAGGCCCGGCAATGAGGCATCGCCGTCGACATCGACGTAGCCGGCGACCGCATCCAGGAAGGCACCCATCTGGTCCCGGCGGGAGGTTCGCGCGAACTCCGGCGTCGCCATCACCTCGACATCCAGGCCGAGCGTGGTGATCACTCGGCGAGTGAGGTCAAGCACTGACTCCTCACCATGCCGCCGCAGCCATCCGAGTTCAGCCGACAGCCGGGCAAACCGATCTCGGGCGTCAGGCGAGTACGCCGCCTCGCCCGGGCTGTCCAGGGCATCGAGCAGACTGACGACCTCTGTTGGGTCGACCTCGGCGACAGCCTGCTCCAGGGAGCTGAGCACTGACATGCCGCTCAATTCCTCGCCGGACTCCTCACCTCGTTCCGGTGCTGCGTGGGCAAGTTCGCGGGCCCGCCGTCCCAGCAAGCCAAGATCACGCGGCCCCACCCGCCACCGAGGACCAGTGAGCAACCTGATCAGATCCGGGTTTGCTGTGACGTCGTCGATCAAACGCAACGTTGCGGTGATGTCCATGATCTCGGGCAGGTACAGCAGGCCACCGAGACCGACGATCTCTACCGGCACGTCACGAATAGTCAGCTCGGCGTACAGCGGCGCGATGTCGGCATTGCGTCGAGTCAGTACCGCCACGTCCGCCCAGCGCGATACCACACCGCTGTCCCGGAGTCCGGCGATCTGGTCCCCAATCCAGCTGATCTCCTCCGGCCAAGTGTCGAAGGTCGCGGCGCGTACCACCCCGGAGGAGGTCCCCTCCGGTGCCTGCAGTAGTCCGAGGCCCTCGAGTCCCTCTTCGGATGGTGCAGCCCGAACGGCGATAGTCGAGTCTGTTTCGGCTCGCAGCGGCCGGCTGAGCTCATTGGCGACATTCAGGATCGTTCGTCCACTACGCCGATTGATGGTGAGTGCATAGCGACGCGCCGCCCGGCCGTCTACGCGCGGGAAGTCCGCCGCGAAGGTCATGATGTTGCTCGCCGCCGCGCCCCGCCAGCCATAGATCGCCTGGAACGGATCCCCCACTGCTGTCACCGGGTGGCCCCGACCGTCGCTGGCAACGTGGCCGGAGAACAGTCCGCGCAACATGATCGCCTGCGCTGCGGAGGTGTCTTGATACTCATCCAGCAGCACGACTCGGAACGCGTCCCGCATGGCGCTCGAGACCTGCGGCACCTCCGTGGCCAGTCGGGCAGCAATTGCCATCTGATCGGCGAACTCGACAACACCGAGCCTGCGTTTCAGGTCCTGATAAAGACGCACCAGACTAGCCAATTCCAGCCGCTCCTGGGCGGCGATGATCGCCTTCTTGATGTCGGCATAGATGTTGCCCCGGTTGTTGCGGGGAGCCGATGCCAAGCCCAGCAGCAGGCCCCGCGCGTGCCCATCAAGATCGCTTACGTCCACCAGGTGTTGCTGCAGATCAGCGTCCAGCCGGAGCACCCGGTCGGTCACCGTGGCCGGCCGTAGCCGCGAGATGAACTCGAACGGTCCCGCCGCAGCGCGTACGACTCGGGAGGCAAGTCGATAGCGTGTAGCGCCGCTGATTAACGTCGGATCGGCTTCGTAGCCCAGCCTCAACCCATGCTCAGCGACGAGCCGTCCAGCGAAGGCATCGTAGGTCATGATCAGTTGTTCGCCGGATTCATCGACGCCACGGTCGGCGATCACACCGGCCCGCAGTAGCGCGTTGCGGACGCGCTGAGAGAGCTCGGCCGCCGCCTTGCGGGTAAAGGTCAGTCCGAGGACCTCCTCAGGGCGTACTGCCCCAGTGCCCACCAGCCATACGACACGGGCAGCCATCACCGTCGTCTTGCCCGATCCGGCTCCGGCAATGATCACGCCGGGCTCGAGCGGGGCGGTGATCGCCTCCAGCTGCTGATCGGAGAACGAGATGCCGAGCGCATCGATCAAGTCAGCGGCGCTGTCAAGACGAGTCCGCAGTGCCGGCGGCACCAAAGTGTGAACGCTCATGTGATCACCTGGCGACCAGCCGGCTGGGCAGGGCAGCTGGTTCGGAAGGGACAGTAACGACAGCCGGCTCCGACCCGTGCGTCGTGGCGTTCGCTCCGAATGATCTGTGCCGCTTCGGCAAGCCTGCGATGCACCCAGGTCGGCTGGTCGGGAAACTGCGCCGGATCTGCGCCATCTGGCGGCTCGACTGGAAAGGGAACGTCGTCGAGCGAGGCCTGCTGAAAGGTCTTCGGGTGACCGCTCTCGCCGTCCGGGAGCCGGAGATAGACCAGTTCCGCGCCGGCGGGCCGAGCACCCTCCCCAGCAACCGCGGCAAAAGCACCGTGCTGTACGGCCAGCTGATAGACGCCGAGCTGATCATGCAACGCAATGTCAGCCGTCGTCGGTGCGGTCTTGGACGTTTTGAAGTCAACGATCCGGATGCGGCCATCCGGCTCCCGCTCGACCCGATCGGCACTGCCCGTCAGGTGGACCCGATCGCTGCCGAGATTGATCTCGCATGAGAACGGGACCTCGGTACCCAACAGTGTCAGGTGCGGCCTCGCCTCTTGCCACGTCACAAAACGCTCGAGGGCAGACTCGGCCTCCACCCGCTCCACAGCTGATAGCCAGTGCGCATCGAAATCGAGCTGACTCCATACCGACTCGAGATGGTCGGAGAGTTCGTCGTGGTCAGCGTGACTGTGTGCCCCATGCTCCGCGAGCACATGCACCACCGAGCCAAAGCTCGCCGCAGCCGAACGCGCGGACTCACCTTGAGCCTTGCGTGCCAAGAACCAGTTCCGCGGGCAGGCCAACACCTTCGCGAGCTGACTGCCAGAAAGATGCACCGGCTGTTGCACAGACACCAGCGGCTGGTCGGAGCGAGTCAGCGGCCGCATTCCCCACCAATGGTCGGGTCGCGCAGCCGGTGCCAGCGGATGGCCGTCCCCATCGGTGGCGTCGGCGAGCCGCGCGAGCCTGACGGCGGCCTCCTCGCGGAGCTGCGGCGAGGTTTCTGGATCGACGGTCATGGTGCGCAGCTCAGCCACCAGAGCCGACAGGGTCAACGGTCGTCGCGGCCGGCCCAGGAGCTCGCGTACGGGTGCGCCCAGCTCAGCCAGGAACCGGGACGGCTGGTCCGCCTCCCCTTCGGTACCCGCCACCGCGGTCACCACGAGCCGGGAGCGGGCGCGAGTGCACGCGACGTAGAAGAGCCGCCGCTCCTCCGCAATCCGGTTCGCGCTGGGAACTGCCGGCAACACCTCGTGGCGACCCAACCGATCCGGCTCCAGCAGCGAGCCCCGTCGGCGTATGTCAGGCCAACGACCTTCCTGGACCCCCGCGACGACGACGAGGTCCCACTCCAAACCCTTAGCTCGATGGGCCGTGAGGACACGGACCGCCGATCCCCGGAGCTCGGACTCTCGCAGCGGATCGGCCGGAATCTGCTGACCTTCGACCTCGGCCAGGAAGCCTGTCACTCCGCGAAGCCCCGACACCTCTTCCGACCGAGCGGCGATCTCGAACAGCGCGCAAATGGCATCCAGGTCACGATTGGCCCTACGTCCTCCCTCGCCACCGCGACCGGCTTGTAGCCGCAGCTTCTCCGGCCACGCCGTCTGCGACCACAGCACCCACAGGGCCTCCTCCGCTGTGCTCCCGGTCCGGATGGCGCGCTCGCAGCGACGCAAGAGCTGAGCCATCCGTCGAGCGGCGTCCACATCCGCACTCGTCGGACTGTCGTCGAGGAGGTCTTGATGACGCAGAGCGGCGCTGATCAGTTCGGCGGAGGGGCGCGGAAGTGCGGCGCCGGCGAGTTCGACACGCTCCGTCTCTCGCAGCGCGCGGCCCAGCCGACGCGTGGCCATGCTGTCCATGCCGCCGAGCGGGGAGGTGAGCAGCAGTTGAGCTTCCTCAGCGGTCGGTGTGCAACCCCGCGCGGCGACCTGCAGCGCCAGCAGCAATGGGCGGACAGCAGGGTCGGCAGCCAGCGGGATCTCATCGCCGGCCACCTCGACCGGTACGCCGGCAGCGACGAGTGCTCGGGTGAGCGTGGGAATCATGGTCCGCCCGGCTCGCACCAGCACGGCCATCGCGGTCCATGGGAGATTGTCCCGGAGATGCGCGCTGCGCAGAATGTCGGCGATGTGCTCCGCCTCGGCACCGGCACTGCTGCAGGTGAAGATCTCCACTTTTCCTTTGGGCAGTTGGGGATCAGCTGTCGGATGCCGGAACGCCTCGAAGACGTCCGCCGGCAGCGAGCGCGGCAGGCCGAGGCGCGTCACCACATTGCGGCTCGCAATCAACAATCCGCTACCAAAGCGGCGGGTCCGATTCAGCGCGACGACGGGTGCAGGAACGCCGCCGGCAGTCCGGAACAGTTCCGGGAAATCCAAGATCCCGCGTGCCTCAGCACCACGGAAGGCATAGATGGACTGATCAGGATCCCCGACGACGATCACATCGCGGCCGTCACCGGCGATCACCTGCAGCAGCCGCACCTGGGAGGGATCGGTGTCTTGGTACTCGTCCACAAAGACGCAGCCGATTTCGCTGCGTAGCGTTGTCACGATGTCGGGCCTGGTCAGCAGGATGCGGCAACGATGCACCAGCTCGGCATAGTCGAGGACCCCTTCCGCATCGAGCACATCGAGATATTCATCAAAGAAAGCTCCGACGCTCACCCACTCCTCACGACCGGCGGCCTCACCGGCAGCAACGACGTCATCGGGATCCATCCCGAGCTGTCGTGCCTTGGCCAGCACGGCACGTACCTCGGCGGCGAATGCCCGAGTGGGGAAGGCTCGATCGAGCGCTTCGGGCCACTGAGCACGTTGGGTCTCCAGGCTGCCTTGTAACGTCTCCCGCACCCGGAACTCCTGCTCAGGTCCGGTCAGCAGCCGCACCGGCGTCCCGAAGCCAGGAGTGTCAACGCCGCCCCCGTCATCGGCAAAGCGGCGCACCAGGGCGTAACAGAAGGCATGGAAGGTCATGGCCATCGGAGCCACCGTGGTACGGCCCAACCGCGCCGCGATGCGCGTCCGCAGGTCGGCAGCGGCCTTCCGCGAGAATGTCAGCACGAGGATGCTGTCGGCGGTCGCGTTGCGGCCTTCGATCCGATCCACCACGCACTCGACCAGGGTCGTGGTTTTGCCGGTACCTGGTCCGGCCAGCACCAGCAACGGTCCCCCGGCGTGCTCGACGACGGCACGCTGAGCTGGATCCAGCACTGGGGGTGTGGGCAGCTTCTCCGCCCCCCGAGTCAAGCGGTACACCGCGGCCGTCCTTGGTCTAGAGATGATCAGCCGGTACGCAAGGTATTGGATCAGAGATCACCGACAAATTGGCGCACATCGGCCAAGGGCGGTGTTCGACATGTCAATTTCGACATGTCAACTAGGAGATCGGTCGGTCCCGCCAAGTCGAGTCGAGGACCGCCACCACCGCCGCCGCAAGCAAGCCCGTGCCGAAGATCAAATTGCCGAGCTCGGCGAAGGGCTCCAGATAGATCGTGGTGCTTCCGTCCCGGATCAAGGCGGCGTACGCCAGCACGGTCATGGTCAACACATAGTTGGTCAGCACCAACATCACCCGCGTTGGCCGAGGAAACCGACGACTCTCGCGGTTTCCCCATCCGGAGTCGGTGAGCAGGTCCCAAGTCAGACCGAACAGCACCAAGGCGGCGCCCGAGAAGCCCAGCAGCGAACCGAGTGGATCGGAGATGAAGTCGCGGTAGGAGAACAGTGCGCACAAGATCAACACGCCGGCGAACGCTAGTGCCCGCCGGCTGGTCAGCCTGCGGCGTACCAGTGACACCCCAACAGCGACGATGATCAGCGCTGAGGTCACCAGGTTGACGCCGTCTTGGTTGATCGGGGCCGCCGTACGATCGCCGAACACGAGTTGCCGGGCCAGCATGGTGAGCATGACGCCGATGCTGCCCAGCACCAGGGCGCGACTTGCCTCGCCCCGCCGCGCCGCAAGCACCGCGAGTACCAGAAGAGCTAGACCAATCAGAACGCGACTGGGGTCGATGACGCGATCGAGAATCGGCGCGGGGTCATAGGCAAAGGTGGAATTCGCGCCGTGAGGAGCAAGCGAGGCGAACACCTGGACCACCGCGAGAAAGACCTGCACCGGCAAGCTCACGGCAAGCAGCGCTGCCGCAACGGCGAATCCGACCCGACCCAGCTCGTCACTGAGCTCAGACACGACCGGGTAGGAGTTCCAGCGGCGGCAGATCCGCAGCAGACCTGCGCCGACCAACCCGAACGCGAACACCAGCAGGGCCGCCCAGAGCACTGCGGTCCAGCCATGCACGATCGGGTCACGATGGGCAATCTGCCAGCCGGCCTGTGCAGCTCGCACGCCGATGACCACTGCCAAGATCAGATAGGGCCACGCTCGCCTTGTCAGGCGCTGGGCGTTCTCGGTCGCAGAAACGGTAGCTCGAACGGTGATCTCGGCGACCGAGGCGCCGGCAAGTGCGGCGGCCGGCAAGACCAGGTAGCCGAGGAAGGCCGCCGTCTGCTGCAGGTTGAGCGGATTGAAGTCCGTGCCAAACGCCTTGGCATAGCGGGTCTCGGCAACCCCGACCGTCATGCCAAGACCGATCAGGGCCCAGAACGCGGCGAACTCCCACCATGCGAATGGGCGTCGCCACCGGATGATCACCAAGATGATCACGCTTGTCATCAGAGCCCCGGCGATCCAGGGCCACCCGGCCCAGCCGGCGAGCGAACCACGACGCAGCGACCAGGTGCCGATCACCATCAGGGCGAACAGCAATCCCAGCAGCTTGAGCCACCAGGGACCGTGCAGCGCTGCCGACATGCAACATGCGACGCCAAAGGAGAGCAGTACGACCAGTGGCCAGATCATCTGCTCGGGTAACCCGAGTCCGGTGGCGGAGACGATCAAGTTGCTGTGCTGGCGAATGAGTCCGGACAAGACCACGGTCGCAGCCGCCACGCCGAAGCCCACATAGCCGATCAGCACAATCGACCGCAGCCCGTACGGCCAATCCAGGTCTCGTAGTCGGCCGTTTCTGATGGGCTCGACCACCGTTTGCCGGACAATCGCTGCCGCGAAGCGAGCCAATCGGGACCACGTACGCTCCGGAGAGGATTGCGCCGTGGGTGGTGCTGAGCCGGCAGGCAGATCTTGGTCAACCGACATCTTCGCGCACCTCGAAGGTCCAGTCATTGTTGAACAGCAGCACCCCTTGCGCGGCGGCGAGCCCCACACGATCCTGCTTGGCGATGGTGAGTTGCGGCAGCGACCAGCGAGTGACCGCGACGCCGTTCTTGTCGAGCACCTGCGCTTCGCCGATACCCCATACCGCGAGGTGATCTTGGGTCGGCGTTAGGGCGAGCGCCGGATCGAGTCGCTTGACGATCATGCCGGAGTGGTTGATCAGGATGCATTCGCTCTTGGTCGCCACTACGACGAGGTCCGCGAAGCGAGCTACGCCGGTCAAGGTGCCAAAAAACGGACGCACCCAGCGGTGCAGGCCGGTGTCGATTGCCAATCCGTGCGCCGCCTGGTCCTGCAGCACGACGACGGTGTCCCCGATGACGGCGGCGCCGCGCCCCAGCATCTGCACGTCCCAGCGGCGTTCGCCGGTTGCCACATCGAAGGCTGTGGTCGTGCCGCCTCTGTCCATGATCACCACCACACCGGAACCGACGGCAGGCGCGACGTTGACGTCCGACCCCACATCGCGCTGCCAAAGCAGTGCGCCCGTACCAAGATCGAAACTCCGCATCACGCCCGCAAGATCAACCAGAATTGCTTCTCGATCACTTGCTCGCACCGGCGGTGTTTGAGCAAGATCATCGACCGCGAACTGCCAGAGCCGGATGCCGACGTCTGAGTACGCCACGACCTGCCGGTTGCTGGTTGTCGCGATGATGACGTTGCCGAAGGCGGTCAGGGTCAGGATGCTGCCGCCTGGGTGCGCTCGCCAAACCGACGTCCAGTCGGTCAACGTCTTGGGCGTCGTGGCGACAAGATCGCCTTGACCGTATGTGGCCCGGATGACCAGGCCGGACTCGGTCCGTACCGGAGTGACGTTGGCGGGCGTACTCACCATCTGATCTTCACCGAAGGTGGGATTGATCGACACCGTGCCGAACTGACCGGCTGTCCAGCGTTGCGGCGACGACCATTGGATCGGCGTGTTCGTGGTTGTCGGAGTGCCTGGCGCCGGCGCCTCGATTCGAGACGTCGTGGTGCGTACGTCGGCGAAGCTCTGGCTCTCCGCAACGATCCCCTGGCCAGGGCACCAGGTCTGGTTCAAGCTCACGATCCGACCGAGTTGTCCGTCCTTGGAGAGATAGCGCAGTTCGCCGGTAACGGCAAGGCAGCCGCCGCCGGCCGCTGCTGCCTGCAGCTCGCTTCGGTAGTCGAGAGCATTGCCAGCCGATCCGGCACTACTCCAGCGGCTACCGGCATGGACGTCAGCTGGCAGCAAGGTCAGTCCGGGACTATAGACAAATCCCTCGGTCGGCGTGCTGACTCCTAGCAAGTCGACTCCGGTCGTTACACGGTAGAACCGCACGGTCTGAGCGATGGCTGCCGGATCATTGAGCTGTGTAGTGGTGGTCCGCCAAACCTTGATCGTGTCGCTCTCGTCGAAGGTTTCGGGACCCATCGCCGCACCGAAGCGGCTGTCGACACCGAGCAGCCCCGGCACACCGCTGAGCCGCGCTGACTCTGTCACCGCCGTGCCGATGGAGGTCTTCAGCTCGCGGGTCGTGTCCGTCCGCTCATAAGCAACGGCACCGTCGGGCGGCAGATAGCGGGTGGCCGTGGCAGCTCGACCGAAGATCACCGTGGAGTCGGCGACGTAGGCAGTGGCCGCGATCATGACGCCGACGAGTACGACGATGATCAGCGGCCGCCACCAGGGCCGGCGCGGCTCCGCCGGATCAGAATGGGGCGGCGCCCAGGTTGGGTTGACCGCAACAGCACCCAGCGGATCGGCCGGCAGCGTCGACCAATCCTGAACTGGAAACGGCGACCAAGGCTGGTCGTCGGGATGCGGCATGCGGACCAGTATCTAATGATCCGGTCTCATGGCTTGCTGGTCGCAACGGACCAAGCTGTTCAGAACCGGCGGTTGGCCAATACCGGGATAGTTGCTCGGGTCTTGCTCACCTCGTCGAGGTCCAGATCGGCCAAGAGCAGGCCGACCTCGGCGCCTAAAGACTGGATCACCTCGCCACGAGGTGAGATAGCGGCGCTATAGCCGACTCCGGTGGGCGCCGTACCGTCGAGGACGACTCCAGCCGCTGCCGGATCGGCCTGGCCCGCAGCTAGAACGTACGCCGTGCTGTCCAGCGCTCGAGCCCGCGTCAGCAGCTGCCACTGCTCGATCTTGCCGACGCCAGCTCCCCAGGACGCGGCGACGCAGATCACCTCAGCACCCTGCTCTGCGAGTGCCATGTAGAGGCCGGGAAACCGTACGTCATAGCAGGTCGTCAGCCCGACCTTGATCTCTCCGACCGTGATCATGACTGGCTCTGTGCCAGGCGCGACCGTGTCAGATTCGCGGAAGCCGAAGGCGTCGAAGAGATGAATCTTGTTGTAGTAAGCGTCGACATCTGGTCCCACTGCCCGCAGCGTGTTGTGGATCCGACCGTCCTCGCCCGGCGTGAACATGCCGGCAATGATCACCAGCTGGTGATGCTCGGCGACCTTGCCCAGCTGCTGCGCCCATCCTCCGTCGACCGGTTCGGCGATCTCGGCAAGCGGCAGCCCGAAACGGCGCATAGTGGCCTCAGGAAAGATCACGAGCTGGGCGCCGTGCGCCGCGGCCTCGGCCGCATATGTTGCAACCAGTTCAAGATTTTCCTGCGGATCAGAGCCACTCAAAATTTGGGCGAGGGCAACTCGCAGCGTTCTCACCTCAAGCCTCCTTCTCCGCGGTCCATCTGCCAGACCAGCACCTCGGCTTCGACGCGCGCTGTGAGCCTCAGGTGGGTGGGCCCGGACAGCCGGAGCGAATCCCCAGCCTCGAGCGGCCCGATCGCCTCTGCATCCAGGACCCCGCGAGCCAGATAGACGTGCAGCAACTCCCCTTCAGCCAACAGCCGGGACGTGCCTGCCGGGAGCACGCTGCCCCACAGAGTCGATGCGGCGCTGCCCATTCTCACCGCGGCGTCGGCGTGACTGCCGGAGGCAATCGGCACCCAACCGCGGGCAAGATCGCTGAGCGCCAGCTCCCGCTGCTGATAGCTGGGCGAAATACCGGCCTTATCAGGCCTGATCCACATCTGGATGAAGTGCACCGGCTCGGGCGCGCGTGTCGGGTCGATCAGATAGGCGTCATTGCGCTCGCTGTGCACGATCCCTGAGCCTGCGCTCATCCGCTGTGCCAGCCCTGGATAGATCAGCCCAGAGTTGCCGCGGGAGTCTTGGTGAACCAGCGACCCGGACAGCACCCAAGTGATGATCTCGGCGTCGCGATGCGGATGGTCGGCGTAGCCCGAGCCGGCACGTACCAGGTCGTCGTTGTTGACCAGCAACTGACCGAACGAGACGTTGCTCGGGTCGTAGTGCTCGCCGAAGGAGAAGCTGTGGTGCGTTTCGGACCAATCGGTACGGGTGAGGAAACGCTGCTCCGCCCGACGCAGCTCAATGCCCGGCGCAATGATCCTCGGCGTGCTCACGGGTTCAGTATCGCGGGGCTGTTAAAACATCGAGCGGTTGACTCCGACGTACGCTCACCTCATGTCGCCTCGTCCCGTCCCGGAACCCATTGCGCCAGGGCAAGAATCGGTCTGGGACTACCCGCGCCCACCAGCTATCCGCGCGACCGATGAGGAGATCATCGTGATCTTGGGCGGCGTGCAGATCTGCGAGACCCGAACGAGCTGGCGCGTCCTGGAAACCAGCCACCCGCCGACCTACTACCTGCCGCGCTCGGCCTTCATCGAGGGCTCGCTGCGACTGGCGAAGGGTTCGTCATTTTGTGAGTGGAAGGGGCGAGCCGGGTACCTGGATGTGATCGGCGGTGGCAAGATCGCACCCCGGGCGGCGTGGTACTACCCGCACCCCGATGCCCGATATTCGGCACTTGTTGATCATGTTGCGCTGTACGCGGCAGCGATGGACTCGTGTGTCGTCGACGGTGAACGGGTCGTGCCGCAGCCCGGGGGCTTCTACGGCGGTTGGATCACGTCGAATATCAGCGGGCCGTTCAAAGGTGGGCCCGGAACCCTGGGTTGGTAGTCCATGGATGAGGATTACGCCGAGCTCGTGTTGAGCGCGGTAGAACAGATACCGCCCGGCCGGGTTGCGACTTACAAAGACATCGCCGAGATCGTTGGCCGCGGTGGACCACGTCAGGTGGGCCATGTGATGGCGAAATTCGGCGGTGGGGTGCCGTGGTGGCGAGTGGTACGCGCGGACGGACGCCCCGCCCGTAGCCTGGAAGAGCGGGGATTGAGGTTGCTGCGTGCCGACCAGACGCCCATCAAGGGTGATCGCGTCGACATGGCTCGGGCCCGTTTCACCGGCGATGATGCAGGCGGCTGAAGTCTGGGTTCCAGCGCTGCGCGGTGATCACCAGACGAGGGTCGAGACACGACGTTTGTGGGTTCACATTGCGCCGTTATCTGTGACAGGCTAGGGACCGCTGTTGCAAGTGGTCTGTGTCGTGGTATGTACTACGCCCCCAGAACTATTGCGTGGGCGTGAGGAAGATCCTGGCGTCCAACAGCAGTCGAGATCGTGAGGTGCGGTTTCGAATGCAGATGCTAGGAGAGATGTTTCATGGCGCAGGGAACCGTTAAGTGGTTCAATGCCGAAAAGGGCTACGGCTTCATCGCCGTGGACGGCGGCGGTCCGGACGTTTTCGTCCACTACAGCGCAATCGAGTCGACCGGCTTCCGGACGCTCGACGAGGGCCAGCGGGTTGAGTTCCAAACGACCCAGGGACCGAAGGGTCCGCAGGCCGACCAGGTCCACGCGATCTGAGCTTCAGGCACGACACGCACGAAGCCCCGGTACTGATCGGTACCGGGGCTTCGTGTTGCTCGCCGACTCGGTGTCAGGAGGGAACGTGCACGTTCCCTCCTCACACTCTGCTTTCGTTGCAACATGTGTGTCACGTCAGTACGGCACGTGCACGTGCGTTCATACAGTGCAGGCGAGCCTCATACGGCGCAGCCAAGCCGCGTAGACGTTCTGATTGCCCATGAGAGGAATTCCTTGAGGAGATGAAGCCATGGCAAAGCCCATTACGGAGTCCGATATCGCTGATCTCGTTGCTCAGGTCGAGGAGTCGGCTGACGCCTTGATGGCCGGCGACGTCGATCGATACCTCGCGTTCATTCACCACGCCGAGGACTACACCCTGCTGAACCCGGCCGGCGGTCCTGCTCGACGCGGATTCGATGACTCCCAGGAGAGCCGGAGGGCCATGGCTCAGATGTTTCAATCCGGCAGCGCAAAGCTGGAGCTGATCGAGACGTACGCCTCGGGTGATCTTGTCGTGCTCGTCACGCTCGAACGAAACCACGGAGTTGTGGGCGGCTTGCCGGAGCAGGACTGGTCGCTCCGGGTGACATTGGTGTTCCGGCGGACGCAGTCGGGCTGGGAGCTAGCGCACCGTCATGCCGATCCACTCGTGCATCCGATCACTGCAGAACAACTGTCCGCGCTGGCGCACGGCTAGCCGCACGCATCGCCTGACAGCTCGCGTTAGTACGCCGGTTGGGACGGGTCGATCTGGCGGACCCAAGCACTAACGCCGCCCCCGACGTGAACCGCGTCGGCAAGGCCAGCGCCATGCACCAGCGCCAACACCTCCGCTGAGCGGACGCCGGTCTTGCAGTAGAGCACCACCTGCTTGTCCTGCGGCAGATCACCCAACGCAACACCGGTTTGGAAGTCACCCTTGGGGATAAGGATGGATCCCGGAATCACGTTGATGTCTCGCTCCACTTGCTCACGTACGTCGATCAGCACGAAGTCTTTGGTCCCGGAGTCTCGATCGGCAAGCCACTGCGCCAGCTGCTTGACGTCAACGGTGTGACCTGCGACCGCCTCGGCCGCCTCATCGGTGATTGCACCACAAAACTCTTCGTAGTCGATCAGCTCGGTGACGGTCGGGTTCTCTCCACAGACCGCGCATTGGGGATCTTTACGGACCCGCAGCTGTCGCCAGCTCATTTCCAACGCGTCATAGATCTGCAGGCGGCCAATGAGCGGTTCGCCGATCCCCGCGAGCAGCTTGATCGCCTCGGTGACCTGCGTCGCCCCGACCGAGGCACAGAGCACGCCGAGTACACCGCCCTCGGCGCAGCTCGGCACCATGCCCGGCGGCGGAGGTTCTGGATAGAGGCAGCGATAGCAGGGACCGTGCTCGGCCCAGAAGACACTGACCTGGCCGTCGAACCGATAGATGGAGCCCCACACGTACGGCTTGCCCAGAAGCACGGCGGCATCGTTGACCATGTATCGCGTAGCGAAGTTGTCAGTGCCGTCGATGATCAAGTCGTACTGGCGGAACAGTTCCATGACATTGTCGTTGTCCAGCCGCACATCATGCACCACGACGTTGACCAACGGGTTGGTCTCAGCGATCGACTCTTTCGCAGACTCGGCCTTGGACTTTCCAATGTCGGACTGGCCGTGGATGATCTGGCGCTGCAGATTCGATTCGTCGACGGTGTCGAAGTCGACGATGCCGAGCGTCCCGACGCCGGCAGCGGCGAGATAGAGCAGCGCCGGACTCCCCAGACCACCGGCGCCGATCACCAGCACCCGCGCGTTCTTCAGCCGCTTCTGGCCAGCCATCCCGACGTCGGGAATGATCAAATGTCGGCTATAGCGGCGTACCTCGTCGATGGATAATTCATCGGCGGGCTCGACCAGCGGCGGCAAGGCCACGGTTCTCCTCCAGCTCAAAGACGCGGTGCGGTACCGCGGCAACAGGCTTTCTCGATCTTGAAGGTAACGCGGGTCCGCCGACTGCTATTCCGGATGATGGGATAGGGGCATGGCCGGGGCAGCGGACGTCGTCACACGAGTGGGCGACCGAACTCTGACTCTGACCAATCTCGAGAAGGTGCTCTATCCCAGCGTCGGTCTCACCAAGGCTGAGGTCATCGATTACTACCTGCGCATCGCTCCGGTGATGCTTCCCTACATTCGGGATCGGGTGATGACCAGGCTGCGATTCCCGGACGGCGTGAGCCGAGACCGGTTCTCCTTCTACGAGAAGAACGCGCCGATGGGTACGCCGGACTGGGTACGCCGGGTGAACGTCAGCACCAGTGACGGCATCATCGACTACGTCGTCGCCGACGACGAGGCAGCCGTCGTCTGGCTGGCCAATCTCGCTGCCCTTGAGATGCATGTTCCGCAGTGGACCGTCAGCAGCGCCACCGCGGTTGACGGCATCGTGAGCCTGCCCGAAGCCGACCCGCGCCCTGGCGAGCCGTTGGCCGATCGAGTTGTGGTCGATCTGGATCCTGGGGCCGGGATGACCATCGTGGACAGTTCACGCGCAGCCCTGATCGTGGCCGCCAGGTTGGCAGAGGACGGCATGATCCCGATCGCCCAAACCTCGGGCAGCAAGGGCATTCAGGTGTACGCCGCCATTGCTCCGACCCGCAGCAAGGCCGCGTGGGCCTACGTAAAGCAGCTCAATGCCTCCCTGCACAAGGCGCAGTCGGATTTCTTTGTCGCGACCATGTCCGTCGAGCAACGGGCCGGCAGGATCTATGTGGACTACAACCAGAATTTGGCGGCGCGCAACACGATCGCGCCGTACTCGATGCGGGGCCGGGAACGCCCAGCCGTCGCCACGCCGGTCACCTGGGAGGAACTCGGCAACGTACGAGGGCCGGATGATCTTCGATTCAGCCCAGAAGACGTGCTGGCCAGAGTCTCCGATCAGGGGGATCTGGCAGCCGATCTGCTGACCTCTGACGCGCCAGCGTTGCCTGACACAGCATGACCCAGCGGCATCGACGACGTCTGAGTCAAACGTCGCTGGCGCGACCCGGACCATGGCAAGGTTAGGGTGAATCGTGGCCACAGAGCTGGAGAAGGACGCGGTGAGCAACCGCCCGACCCGGCTGCCACGTGACCAGCGACGCATTCAACTGCTCGATGCGGCCAGTGAAGTCTTTGCCGCGAAGGGCTATCACGCAGCGGCCATGGACGACATAGCCGACGTAGCTGGCGTATCTAAACCCGTGCTGTATCAGCACTTTCCGTCCAAACTCGACCTCTATCTCGCCCTCCTCGACCAAAGCTGCGATCGGCTGGTCGAGGTGGTTGAGGACGCCCTGGCCTCGACCGAGGAGAACGCAGATCGGGTGATCGCGACAGTCGCGGCGTTCTATGAATTTGTCTCCTCAACGAGCGGTGAGTTTCGCTTCATCTTCGAATCCGATCTGACTGGTGACGGTGCGGTGCAGCAACGACTCGCGCAGGTGAACAGCGAGATTTCCGACGCCATTGCTGAGGTCATTGCCGAAGACACCTCGCTGCCTCGGCACCAAGCCAAGCTGCTCGCAGTTTGTCTTGTCGGGATCGCCCAGGTCAGCGCCCGCTACTGGATCTCAGGCGGGAGGTCCGCAGTGACGCTCGACGAAGCCAAGCAACTGGTGAGCAATCTGGCCTGGCGTGGCATCAGTAGCTTCCCGCTTACCGAGCACGAGCGCCAATTCGTCCCGCCTGCTTCCTAATCGATTGCAGCGCCGCGAGAGTGCCCTGCCACAGCAATGCACTCGCGGACAGTGCTAGACCAGCCCGGTCGACAGGAGTTCGGCTATGTCGTGCTCGCTCGGCAGCCTGCCACGGCCGCCACGGCCCGTTGCGCAGATAGCTCCTGCCGCTGCTGCGAAACGGATCCGTTCGGAGGCGTTGAACCCGCGAGCGAGGGCAACCGCATATGCGCCGTGAAAGACATCTCCGCACCCGGTTGTGTCGACGACCGGGACCTCAAAGCTTGGCTGGTACCGACAATCAGCGCTCCCGACATCGCGAAACCACACGCCATCCGCACCGTCGGTTATGACCACGGTGGATCGCCGA
>Ga0307307_10000025_pt1 | contig 24609 bp, 25 predicted proteins | sample ER_DNA_194_FD_194505 | JGI IMG/M metagenome (GOLD analysis project Ga0307307, IMG submission 194505) | Bulk soil microbial communities from the East River watershed near Crested Butte, Colorado, United States - ER_DNA_194 | ecosystem: Environmental > Terrestrial > Soil > Floodplain | place...
CGAGGCCGTGGGCGCCCAGATCGTGAAGGTGGCGCTCGATGCTCCGCTGAAGCAGATCGCGATCAATGCCGGTCTGGAGGGCGGAGTCGTCGTTGAGAAGGTGAAGGGCCTTCCCGCCGATCATGGCCTGAACGCCGCCACGGGCGAGTACGAGAACCTGCTCGACGCCGGCGTTCCCGACCCGACCAAGGTGACTCGTTCGGCGCTGCAGAATGCAGCCTCGATCGCCGGTCTGTTCTTGACCACCGAGGCAGTCATCGCCGACAAGCCGGAGAAGACTCCCGCCATGCCGGCCGGTGGCGGCGACGGCATGGGTGGAATGGACTTCTGATCAAGTCACTGCACACGCAACGAAGGGGCGGCTCCAACGGAGCCGCCCCTTCGTTTTGAGGTTGCGTGCGCCATCAGTCAATCACCAGCCTGGCAGCGGCGTGGTGTTCTCGATGTAGAACCGATAGTCCTTCAGCTGGTCGGGATCCGGCAGCGGCGTCGGCCACTCATTAGTGGACCAGCCGCGCGGCGGATCGTCGGTGTAATAGGTCCAGGTATCTGCGGCGTACGGCTTCGGTGGCCCCAATCGAGGAGCCAAGTCCTCGGCGTCAACGACCGGAATGCCCGAGAGGGTGGCGACGCCGGGCAAGATCACGTCAACGAACCGGGTTCCGGCTCGTAGCGCTGGGTAGTTACTCGCCACACTTGCCTCGCCGCTTTCACGGCGCAGCGAGCCTGCCCAAAGTCCGAGCGGGCTGCACAGGCACTCGTACGCCTTGCGTTGGGCCACGGCTGCGGTCATCCAGGACACTCTCGCGGGTTTGCCGGTAGAGGCACCCTGCGGTCTGACCATGGGACCGCTGACCACGTCGGGGTCCAGCACGTCAACACCGTCGGGCAAAACCCCGCCGATCGGGGACAAGGCAGGCTCGAGGACAAATGTGGATTGATCACTGACCGACTTGATCGTCCATTCCAGCGTTGTGCGTCCCGGGGCCACGACGACCCGGTCGATGGCGATGTTCTGTACGCGGTGCGGCTCCTGGGGGTATCGGAAGACTCGCTGCGCAAGGACCGGACGCGCGACTGCGGGCGCCCGAGCCAGGTCCGTCGGACGCGATGGGGTGGGAACCTGGCCGATCGGGGTAACCGGGATATGCACGAACGGTGCCATGTTGATCATGTCCACGTCGATGAAGCCGAGCGTGGCCGGCAGCGGTGGAAAGCTTGCCTGCAATAAGCGGGTCTCCCCGATCCGCAGGCCCTGCTGCGCCAACCACAGCGGCGTACACAGGCACCGATTGAACAATCGTCGCGACTGGTGGCTGAGCGTTCGATAGACCTTTCCCCCAGCGGGATCGAGCAGGAACATGTTGATGTCGCCCTCCGAGGTGCGACTCAGCCCGAGGTCGACCCAGGAGGGCAGCCGATCACCGCGTCCAAAGCCCGGTGCGCCCAGCGGGGTGACTGACCAATCGACCACGGTCGCATCCTCGAGCCGCCGGACAGCATGGATGGCGAACCGAGTGGTGATCTTCAAACCCTCAGCGGTCGTCCACTCGGCCTCTGCTGCCACCGGCAATTTCGGGTTGGTCGGCGCGGGCGGCGCTGTTTGCTCGACCGTCGGGGACTGTGAAGCCCTGGTGTGGAAGAGCCCCGGTTCCTCCTTGGCGTACATGCAGCCCGTGGAGAGCACACATGCCGCTGCGACAACGGCGACCAGCCGCTTTCTCGCAGCCACGCCGCAAGTCTATGGTCGCCCGCTTTGTCGGGCCGGAGGAATATCGTGACGCCATGAGTGCCGAATTGTCAGCGTCCAGGGCCGCCAAGGCGACCACACACGCTGATGACTGGGCGCTTGAGATATCTAGTCGAGTCGCGCTGCGGTGCCCATGACCGCGCTGCTCGAGGTGGTTGTGCTCCACGCTGCAGACGCAGAACGAGCCGAAGCTGGGGGAGCGGACCGGCTGGAGCTGGCATCTAGCCTCGCGGATGGAATGTCACCCGAGCCGGCGCTGGTCGGCCAGGTCCGCCGTGCGACGACTCTCCCTATCCGCGTCATGCTCCGGCTACGTCAGGGCTATACCACCGATGGCGGCGAAGTTGTCAGGCTCAAGGGTCTGCTGAGCAGCTACCGAGCAGTCGGCGCCGATGGGGTCGTGCTCGGCTTTCTCAACGGTCACACGGAGGTAGATGTCGGCGTGGTGACCGAGATCGTCGGCGAGCATCCGGATTTTCCCTGGACCTTCCACCGCGCCGTCGATGCCTGCATGTCCAGTAACCGGGCGTGGCGCGAGCTGCGTATGTTGCCTGGCCTCGACCAGGTATTGACCGCGGGATCGGCACGTGGTGTCAGTGAGGGCCTCGATGATCTCCTCGCTCGCGCTCGGGTGGATGAGTTTGCCCGCACACTGATCATGGCTGGCGGTGGCCTGTTGCCCGAGCACGTCCCGTGGCTGGCGCGTGCCGGCATCCGAGCGTTCCAGATTGATGCAGCGGCGCGCCCACTCGGATCAACTAAGGCTTATGTCGATCCTGACCTGGTTCGCACCTGGCGCACACTGATCGACCACGCCACCGGGCATCGGCTCGTTCTCGGAGCGACTTCTTCTTGACTGTCTATATCGACCCGCCGACTTGGCCGGGCCATGGCCATCTCTGGTCGCACTTGATCAGCGATCGGTCGTATCAGGAGCTACACGACTTCGCGGCCCGCATCGGCATCCCACGGCGCGGCTTCGAGCGAGATCACTACGACGTCATTGCCGAGCGCTACGCAGCGGCGGTGGCCGAAGGCGCCCAGCCGGTGTCGTCGCGGGAGATCGTCCTACTGCTGACCGCTGCCGGGCTACGCCGCCGCCGGCAGTCCCGCTTGGCTCGACAGGCTCGGCCTCCGGCTGCTGAATGATTGGGCCGGATTATGCCGCGAGTTCCCGGCATAATCCGCCACGTTGTTGGGCCGTACCAGCTGGGCCCGGCTGAGGTGCGAGGCAAGGGTTGCGCGCGGCACTAGATTGGCGCGGAAGAAAGGAACCGGCCTGTGACTAGTTGCGCCCATCTCGACGCCACTCCTCTTACCCCAATGCCCAGCAGCTTCCAAGCCGCCTGCAGTGATTGCCTCGCGGTCGGCGGGCGCTGGGTCCATCTTCGCCGCTGCCTGACCTGTGACCACATCGGTTGCTGCGACTCCTCACCAGCGCGGCATGCCAGCGCCCATGCTCGGACAATCGGCCACCCAGTCGTGGCTTCGGCCGAGCCCGAGGAGCATTGGCGTTGGTGCTATCTCGACAAGGTCGGCGCATGAGTGCCCCAGTTGCCGAGGACCGGATGGAGCGTGCGGCGCGGCCCGTACTGCTCACCGTCGACGACGACCCAAGCGTGTCACGTGCTGTCGCCCGCGATCTGCGACGTCGATACGGTGCGGACTATCGCATCATGCGGTCCGATTCGGGCGAGGAAGCGCTGCAGGCCATCAAGGATGTGGTGTTGCGCGGCGAGCAGGTGGCGGCGATCCTGGCTGACTATCGCATGCCACGGATGAATGGCGTCGACTTCCTCGAGCAGGCCATGGATCTGGTTCCGCAGGCACGCCGGGCGCTGCTCACTGCGTACGCCGACACCAACGCCGCCATTCAGGCGATCAACGTCGTCGATGTCGATCACTATCTGTTGAAGCCCTGGGAACCGCCGGAGGAGAAGTTCTATCCCATCGTCGACCAGCTGCTGGAGGCGTGGCGACGAGAGGGCCGGGAACCCGAACACAAGATCAAGATCTTGGGCCATCCCTGGTCGACGGCATCGTATGAGGTGCGCGACTTCCTTGCCCGCAACATGGTGCCCTACCGCTGGTACAACGTCGATGATCCTGACGGTGCTCGGCTACTCGCCGCCGCAGGTGCGGAGGAGAGCCAAGCACCTGTGGTGATCACCAGCGATGGTCAGCCACTGGTACAGCCGAGTCTGGTCGAGGTGGCTAATGCGGTCGGCCTGAGCACCAACCCGCAGGATGAGTTCTACGACGTGGTGATCATCGGCAGTGGCCCTGCTGGCTTGGGCGCCGCCGTCTATGCGGCCTCCGAGGGCCTGAGGGTCGTGGTCGTGGAGCGAGCGGCAGCCGGCGGTCAGGCAGGGCAGAGCTCTCGAATCGAAAACTACCTAGGCTTCCCCGACGGCGTCTCTGGCGACCAGCTGACCGACCGCGCGCGGCGACAAGCGGTGCGCTTCGGAGCTGAGCTTTTGACAGCGCGCACAGTGGTCGGGCTCGAAGTCAAAGGTCCAGCTCGCCGGGTGCTGTTTGACGACGAATCCTCGGTGCTCGCCCATGCGGTCGTGTTAGCGACCGGAGTGAGCTATCGCCAGCTGACGGCGGCGGGAGCCGAGGATCTTGTCGGGCGCGGCGTCTACTACGGCTCGTCAGCGACCCAGGCCGAATCGTGCTCGGGTGATCACGTGATCATCGTCGGTGGTGCGAACTCAGCCGGCCAAGCTGCCGTCTTCTTCTCCCGGTACGCGAACAGAGTGACTATGGCTGTACGTGGCGACTCGTTGGAGAAGTCCATGTCGTCGTACCTGATCGAACAGATCGCCGGGATTTCCAATATCGCGGTCCGGCTCAATACATCGGTTCAGAGCTGCACAGGCAATGATCATTTGCAGTGTGTGACCTTTGTCAATCATGACGGTGGCCAGGAAGTGGTAGATGCCGGCCACTTGTTCGTCTTCATCGGCGCGGCGCCGTTAACGGACTGGCTGCCGCAGTCTTTGGTGCGAGATGCCAGCGGCTTCGTGGTCACCGGTCCGGGTTTGACAGCTGGTGGCAACCGGCCGGCGTCCTGGGATCTGGAGCGTGACCCGTACCTGCTGGAATCCAGCATTCCGGGCGTCTTCGTGGCGGGCGACGTACGTGCCCAGTCCGTCAAGCGAGTCGCGTCCGCCGTGGGCGAAGGGGCACTCGCGGTTACCTTGGTCCATCGCTACCTGGCTGAGCAGTAGGAGTTGATCATGAGCGAACAGACCGTCGAGCCGGGGCGGCTAAGCCCTTCGGAGCTGCGCACCTTGTTCCTGTTCGAAAAACTCGATGATGATCAGCTGGCCTGGCTCAGCAACAACGGGTACTGCGAGACCCGGCTAGGCGGCCAAGCGATCTACAGCGAGGGGGATCCAGCGACCTGTCTCTTCGTCCTGCTGTCCGGAACGATGTCCATGCACCGCCGGGTGGAGAACACCGAGGTGGAGACCGGACGCACAAACCAGCGCGGCGTCTACTCCGGCGCCACGCAGTCCTTCGTCAAAGGCATGTCGGAGGTGCCGTACTGGGGGTCCGCTCGAGCCGTGACGGACTGTGATTTCTGGGTCGTCGGTGCCGCGGAGTTCGGCGAGAAGTTCCGCGAGTGGTTCCCGATGGCCATGCACCTGCTCGAGGGCCTCACCACGGGCTTCCGATCAAGTCAGGTCATTATCGGCCAGCGGGAGCGGCTGCTCTCGCTCGGCCGCTTGTCGGCCGGGCTTACCCATGAGCTGAACAATCCGGCAGCCGCTGCCGTACGCGCCACCGCCTCGCTGCGGGAACGGGTGAGCAGAATGCGAGGCAAGCTCGCCCACCTAGCAACCGCCGACGTCGACCCGAAGGCTCTGGTGGCACTCACCGACCTTCAAGAAGCGGCCGTGGAGAAGATGGCGAAGGCCGAAAAACTTACCCCGATGCAGGTCGGGGAGGCTGAAGACGAGATCACCGACTGGCTTGATGATCATGGCATTGACGACGGCTGGGACCTGGCTCCTACGCTCGTCGCCGCAGGGGTCCATACGGACTGGCTTGACGAGATCGCGGCGACTTTGCCTGGCGGTCTCCTCGCAGATGGACTGCACTGGGTGACCTACGCCTTGGAGACCGAGCAGCTGATGGTGGAAATCGAGGACTCGACAGGCCGCATCTCGGCACTGATCGGAGCGGCCAAGCAGTATTCCCAGATGGATCGAGCGGCACATCAAGAGATCGACGTCCGCGACGGGCTGAACAGCACACTGGTCATGCTCGGCCACAAGATCAAGGAATCGGGGAGGATCAAGATAGTCAAGGACTATGACGAATCACTGCCCATGATTCCAGCCCATCCCGCCGAGCTGAATCAGGTGTGGACCAACTTGATTGACAACGCTATCCACGCGATGCCAAACGGCGGAACGCTGACCGTACGCACGTCGCGGGAGGATGGCTGGGTGCTGGTCGAGATCTGCGACACCGGTATCGGCATACCGCTGGAGATGCAGCAAAAGATCTTCGAACCGTTCTTCACCACCAAGCCGGTCGGTCAGGGAACTGGGCTAGGGCTGGACATCTCCTATCGCGTGATCACTCAGCGGCATGGCGGCGATCTGCGGGTCAAGTCAAAGCCGGGGGACACTCGCTTCCAGGTCAGACTGCCGCTAACCGAACCTCCCTCGTTCGGCTAGCGCGCTTGATGCGCCCTGAGCCTGTCGAAGGGCTATCACTTCGGAGTGCTTCCACAAGTTCCACGCGCATTCACGCTGCCAAGGCAGCAGGCAGCTCGGCCGCGTACACCACGACCAGCGAGGTAACAGCGCGGGTAAGACAGACGTAGAGCCGACGCAACCCCGTCACCTGATCGGGTTCGCTGGCAACGATGTCGGCCGGCTCCAGTAGCACCACGTGATCAAATTCCAGGCCCTTGGCGAGCGCGGCCGGCACCAGGATCGGTTTCAGCCGCGGAGCCACCTCCATATCAGATTGATGGGAATCCGCTTGCGGCTCGAAGATCGCTGGATCCTCGCCAAGCATGTCGTAGTCGATATGCCGAGTCTCCAGGAGCTTCCGGACTCCAGGTACCGCGGCGTCCGCGACGATCAGCCCCACGGTGCCCTCGTTATGCATGGCCTGGTTGATCGCCTCGACGAGTTCATCGCCGATCCGATCGGTGAGGCGGAGGTCGAGTTCGCCACGATGGGTTCGTACCGAGTGCGGCGGCTTGAGCGCCGGCGCGATCTGCGGCAGCAAGCGGGCTGCGAAATCGATCACTGCGCCAGGAACCCGGAAGCCGGCCACCAATTCTTCGACGATGGCATCGGGATGGCCGAGATGGGCTAGCGACTCCTGCCACGAGCGGGTCGCCCACGGCGTGGTTGCCTGCGCAAGATCACCAAGGACGGTCACCGAGCCGGTGCTCGCCCGCCGCCCGACCGCCCGCAGCATCATCGGCGACAGATCTTGTGCCTCGTCGAGGATGACGTGACCGCGGCTCGCCGTACGCTGCAACAGGTCTGCCGTCTCATCGATCAAGATCACGTCAGCCAGCGACCAGCGCGCGGCAGCCACTGATCGGGGCGGCCGGCGCGTCATGATCAGCTGCTGCTCGGCCTCGCTCAAGGTGCCGTCGGCCGCGGCCGCCAGGAACTCGGCATCGCTGAGCAGTTTCATGATCAGCTTCGCTGCGTCGACGGCCGGCCAGATCTCGTCAACGTAGGCTCTGACCGGTTTGCTCCGGGCGACCGCGTCCTGCACCCGGTCGTCGGGGGAGTCACCCGCTGCCTCCATCCGCAGCAGTACCTGGTGAGCCAGCCGCTGCGACAGCATGGCTCGTCCAGCCCCGTACCGGACGCCGCGCTGCCGTAGCTCGTCGACGACCTCGGCTGTGAGGTGCGCGCCGACCCGCCATTGATAGGCGCCGCGAGGCACCACCAACGGGCCCGTAGCCGTGCCGAGATGGCTCCAGACCGCTCTGCGCAGTACTTCGGCCATCCGGACATCGCCTTTGATCAACGCGGTGGGGACGCTATCGAGCCCGCGTACGGTGACGCCGTTCGCCGCACAGACCAGCGATGTCACGGTGGTCTGGGTGGCATCGATCTCGCCTAGGGCGGGCAGTACGTCGGCGATATAGGACAGGAAGCTGTCGTTCGGGCCGACAACAAGCACCCCGGACCGAGCAAGCTGCTCGCGGAACGCGTAAAGCAGATACGCGGCGCGGTGCAGCCCGATGGCGGTTTTGCCGGTCCCGGGAGCGCCCTGGACGCAGAGCGATTGACCGAGAGCCGCGCGCACGATGCTGTCCTGTTCAGGCTGAATGGTGGCGACGATGTCGCGCATCGGGCCGGTTCGAGGCCGCTCGATCTCAGACTCCATGATGTCGGAGTGGCCGACTTCGCGGAGCCCAGCCAGGTCCTCATCCTCGTACGCGGTCAGCTGGCCGTGCGAGAAGCCGAATCGGCGCCGTAGCCGAACGCCCATCGACTGACCGGGGCGCGCCTGATAGAAGGGCCGTGACATTCCGGCCCGCCAATCGACTACCAGCGGCTCGCCGCCCGCCTCTCCAGTGACATGCCGGCGTCCGATGTAGAGGGTCTCGTCCTGCTCTGCTCCCAAGTGGGTGTCATAGTCGAGCCGGCCGAAGAAAAGCGGCACGGACGGATCGTCCTGGAGGGCCTTCATGCGGCGATACAGCGCCTGCTTGAGGTGCTCGGTCGAAACGTGATCACCGCCGAAAGCCTCCAGGCTCGCCGTGTGTTGCCGCATCCGCTCGAGCGCGGTGCGCGACTCTGCGAGATGGGTGCGTTCTCGAGCCAGGACATCGACGGAGGTTTCAGGCATGCGAAGAGCTCCGATGCTAGATCGGTGAGTACGGGGAGCGGGGGACAGGTTACTCGCTCGGTGGTGAGGAATCCACGGAATTTTTCCAGCCTCGTGGGGTGCCCTCCGCCCTGTCCCGGAGGGTGCTCGTAAGGTGTAGGCCGTGTCTTCCTCTGATACCGAGCGCAGCTATCTGCCGGTCGCGGATCCGGCGGCACGGCCGCGGCAATCCCGGGTGACCGTACGGGTGATCATGATCGACAATGACCGCACGTTGTTGTTCGAGGACAGCGACCCCGGGGTGCCGGATACCAGCTGGTGGAGTACGCCCGGCGGTGGGATCGACGAAGGAGAAAGTGAGATTCACGCGGCCATCCGAGAGGTTGCTGAGGAAACTGGCTACGAGTTGAGTGCAGCCGAGCTCTTGGGGCCGATCGCCAAGCGGCATGTCGTCCATGGTTACTCCGACCTCGTGATCGAGCAGGACGAGTCGTTCTTCATGGCCATGGTGTCTCCGTTCGAGGTCGACATCTCGGCACACACGCCAGATGAGCGGCTCACCTTGCTCGGGCATCGCTGGTGGACCCATGACGATCTGCGACACACCGACGAGTGGATCTGGCCGCATGAGCTGGTTGAGCTCTGGTCACTGGCCGGCCGACCGGACATCTGGCCGATTGATCTTGGCACGCAGGAGGAGTCGACGGTTCTCGACGTGCCCTAGGCCGACTCGGCGACCATCTCGAGGTATTGCGACTCCGGGGGATCGAGCTCCAGTGCTCCGGCCGGCATCGATGGATACGGCCGCCGCGGTTCGCGTACGCCGGCTCCGCCCTCAAGATCATCTGGCCAGGTTGGAGGCGGCAGGTCAGGGAATCCCGGTCCGCGCTGTTCGTGCGGGGTCTGCGCCGGTGGTCGTAGCGTCTCGGCCTTGCGGGTCCGCGCGTCCAGTGCCTTGCGGCGCTGGCGTTCGACGCGCTTGGCGGCTCGGCGGGACCTTCTCCTGACAGGATCGTCGGCCATGCTGCCTCCTCGATCTCCGAGCGTACGCGTCAGGGTTTGAATCGCAGGTGCACGTTCGGTCCCTGCACGATGCATGCGTTGCAACGCGTGCACGGTAAGGGGAACGAACGTGCACGTGCGATTCTCGAAGAGGGAAGGGTTTCGCTCATCGCCCCCTCACCGGCAGCGGACGCGAACCCGACGCTCGCGACGCCTGCACCCCGTAACGTTCTTCCGCACGAGGCCACGAATGCAGCGTGATTCGGCTGAATACGCGCTCAGATGTGGCCATGTGCGGAGAAACGCGTCAAGTCCGCGGGCCGATCACTCTGCAGTGATTGCGTCCTCGGCGTCCATGATGCGGTAGCCGTAGCCTTGCTCGGCGAGGAACCGTTGCCGATGCGCGGCGAACTCGGTGTCGACGGTGTCACGAGCGACGACGGCGTACAGCCGCGCGGTCACGCCCTCCGACTTGGGTCGCAACAGCCGTCCGAGCCGTTGGGCCTCCTCTTGCCGTGAGCCGAAGGCCCCCGAGACCTGCACCGCGATCTGAGCGGAGGGCAGATCGATCGAGAAGTTCGCCACCTTGCTTACGACAAGCAGTTCGATCTCGCCGGTACGGAAGGCCTCGTAGAGCTGCTCGCGTCGCCGTACGGTCGTCTGGCCGGTGATCAACGGCGCATCCAGCCGGGCAGCAAGATCTTCAAGTTGATCAACATACTGCCCGATCACGAGTGTCGGCGTGCCCCGGTGCTTGGCCACCAGATCAACGATGACGCTCGTCTTGGAGTCTGCTGTGGCAGCCAGCCGATACTTCTGGTCCGGCTCAGCTACCGCGTACGCCATCCGCTCGGCCTCGTTGAGGGTGACCCTGACTTCGATGCAGTCGGCGGGTGCGATATAGCCCTGGGCCTCAAGATCTTTCCAGGGCGCGTCGTAGCGCTTCGGCCCGATCAGGGAGAACACGTCGCCTTCTCGACCGTCCTCACGCACCAGCGTGGCGGTCAGGCCGAGCCGCCGCCGGGCCTGGAGACCAGCCGTCATCCGGAACACCGGCGCGGGCAGCAGGTGCACCTCGTCGTAAATGATCAAGCCCCAATCCCGCGCGTCCAGCAGCTCGAGATGCGGATGTATCCCGCCGCGCCTGGTGGTGATCACTTGGTACGTCGCAATGGTGACCGGTCGGATCTGTTTCTTGGCACCCGAGTACTCGCCGATCTCATCGGCAGTCAGTGTCGTTCTCTTGATCAACTCATCACGCCATTGCCGGGCTGCGACGGTATTGGTGACCAAGATCAGCGTGGTGGCGCTGGCCAGCGCCATTGCGGCAGTGCCGACGATGGTCTTGCCGGCACCGCAGGGAAGGACCACGACACCGGATCCGCCATGCCAGAAGGAATCGGCAGCTTGACCCTGATATGGCCGCAGCGTCCACCCGCGCTGGTTGAGGCTGATCGCGTGCGCTTCGCCGTCGACGTAGCCGGCTAGGTCCTCGGCGGGCCAGCCGATCTTGAGCAGCACCTGCTTCAGGTGACCGCGTTCGGACGGATGGACCATCACGGTGTCATCATCGATCCGGTTGCCGATCAGTCCCTTGATCTTGGCGCTACGCAAGACTTCGGTGAGCACCGCGCGATCACTGCTGACCAAGATCAACCCGTGCGTGGGATGTTTCTCGATCCGCAGTCGGCCGTAGCGGGCCATCGTCTCGGCAACGTCGACCAGAAGCGCGTTGGGCACGGGGTAGCGGCTGTAGGTCAGCAGTGTGTCAACCACCTGCTCGGCGTCGTGCCCGGCGGCCCTGGCGTTCCACAGCCCGAGCGGAGTCAGCCGATAGGTGTGAATATGTTCGGGTGCGCGTTCCAGCTCAGCGAACGGCGCGATGGCGATTCGGCAGGCATTGGCCTCAGGATGATCAACTTCGAGCAAGAGGGTGCGGTCGGACTGCACGACGAGGGGTCCTGGTCCGCCGGCTGGGGTGGGCATCAGCGGGGTGTCGGCTCGGCTGTGGACTTCTGACCAGTCGCTGTCGCGCTCGGCGACTCCGGCGACTGGGCGTCGGGGTAGTTGTGCTCGCTCGGTTCGCCTGTTGGCGTCGGCGAGTCTGAGGGCTCCGGTGTGGGTGTCACGGTTGGCTCGGCCGAAGGTCTGGTCACGACCAATGTCGGCGAGCTCTGGCTTTGGTTGCCGGCGGCATCCAGTGCCCGAATCTGTACCACGTGCTGACCGCTGTCGTCATTGAACCAGCGCAGCCGTGCCCGTGTCTCCGCAGTGGTCGCCACTTCGAAACCGTTGAGCCAGATGCGATAGCCGATCACCCCGACGTTGTCACTGGCCGCCGGCCAGCTGATGGTGAGCCGTCGTGCAGTAACCTTCGACGCCTCGATGTCGGCGACTGGCTGGGGTGGATCGGAGTCCTTGGCAGCCTTTGTTTGACCGCTCCCCGGTTTCTGGTTCGAGTCACCGTCGGCATCCACGCTTTTACTGCGTGTTGCCGATGGCTGCGTGTCGGGTGGTGTGTTGTCAGACGCCACGCCGCCTCCGGCGGGGGACTCCCGGTCCCCGGTCGGTGACGAGGATTCGCGATGGTCGTTCGGCCCAGCTCCGGCTGGGGAGGTCGTTGGCTCATCGGTGGGTCCCGAAAGCCTGAGCTGCTCCGGGGACCGGGCGATGCTGGGCACCAGGTACAAGGATCCGACTCCGAGCGCGCAGACGCCGAAAACGATCAATCGTCTGATCGTGACGGCATGCATCCGATCATTCTATGGACCTCGCCACGGTCCCGCGGGAGATTGACAGACCGACGTCCGCAGTTGTCGGACTGGCTCCGGCCCGCATCGCAACCGGTTGACTGCCCTCGCCGGCCAGCAAGGCATCAGCCACCTGAGCAGCGGAATGAACAGGCTTCGACTCCGCTAGGTGCTTCTCCGCGCGTCGGGTGGGCGGCGTCACCATCACGTCGCCGGCAGCGTTTTCTACGGCCGGGCTGTGGCCCAGCTCTTGGAGTAACGAGAGCAGCTCATACTCATCGACGGCGGCGATAAGAACATGTGGAGCGACCGCTCGCAGCCCAAGTCGTGACGCGTCTGGATGAGCCAGCAGCGCCGCGGCTTGCGCTGCGTCAGAGATGCGGACGTAACAGACCGCCGGTCCGATTCGGATACTGGCATGGCGCCTGGCGACGTCCTCAATGAGGTAACCGAGCGCCTGCGGCACGTCCGTCGTGGAGTGCCGCGCGAGCCAGGATTGCACCTCCGCAGCCGACCACCCCTGGTCGAAGGCGCGACGCAAGGTAGCGGGGCTGAATCGATAGACGCCTGCACCACCGCGTGACTCTTGATCAGCCAGCAGCCGCAGCTCGGCCGCGACCGCGTGCTCAAGCGGACCGGAGGCGACTGCGGTCAGGTCGGCTTGGATGATGAACTGCTCGACGGGAGCGGGAAACAGATCCTGAAGCGCCGAGGGCATCGCCAGATCCGGCTGTAGGGGAAACCTGACAAACGACGACACCGCGCCGAGTGCGGCCAATCCCAACCATGAGGCCTCGCGCCACGTCCACTCGACCAGCCGGCGTGCCGTTACGGGCCCTTGGGTCAGTCTGGGTCGGTGCCAGGAAGCAGCTGTGGCCAGCTGTGCCAGATCGAGTGTCGTCCCCGGCTTCGCGTCCGCCAGGATCCCTACGATGGTCTTGCGGAGTCCGGCCGCGCCGCGGGAGTACGCCTCCTGACCGAGGGTGTGGCCGCCGGCGTCTGCTGATCGGGCGAAGAATCGGTCTTCGTCCAGCCAAGCCTCGGTAACCAGCCGCCAGCGACTGGGAGCATCCTGACCGAGCCATCGGTCGTACGCCGGCGTTGGCAACAAGGCTGTGCTGCTGTCGGGTGCGATGAGATGAGCGGCCGCTAGGCATTCGATGAGGAAACTGGCATGGTCGGGCTCGGCGCCTAGGTGGCGAGCCAGGGCGTTAACGTCGCGGCTCGACAAACCACCAGCGCGAAGCAGTTTGTGCGGCGCGGCTTCCAGGCGATGGGCGAGCAGCTCGATGTCCTGTAGCAGGGCGAAGGCCGCCCCGGCCGCAGCCCGATCAACGAGACGCGGATCACGATCGTGTCCGGTGAGTGCAGGTTGCTCGGTGGCGACCGGCTCTGCCGTAAAGCGTCCATCTCGGAGCCGCCACGACACCTCGCGAGGAATGATCACGGTCTCCGAATCCAGCGGTCGGAGCAACTGGCGACTGAGCAGGCGCTCGATCGGCGACCGTGCGGAGGACAGGCTGACCGGGCGGTCGGCGTAGCGTACGGCCCCGGTCGGCGACCAGAGAAGTCGTTCCAGTACGACGCGGGCCTCGGCGCCGCAGTCCTCCAGTGCCGCATCGATCTGCTCGGCCGACATCGGTCGGGCCGATGGGGGAGCCAGCCCACCGGGATAGGGCTCGAACGCCTCGCGTACCGGCCGCACGAGGTGGAGCTGATCATCCTCGCCCCAGAGCAGGGCGCGTTCGCGAAGCTGAGCGATCGCTGCCGCCGCAGTGGACCGCGGCTGCCCGAGCATGGTCGCCAGGTCTGCCAAGGATGCGGGATCGGGAAGCGCGGCGAGTGCCTCGGCAACGGTTCGAAGCCAGGCGTTGAGATCGTCAACGGCTCGGGCAATCGAAGTCGATATCGTCGATCGGCTCGCGAGCTCGGCTATGTCGTGCGGAACGGGATCGAGCAGATCGGGACGCAGGTCGAGCAGGGCGCCCAACTGCTCGGCCGACATTGCACGCAAGGCCTCGGTCAAGGTGCGTGGCCGCTGGTGCTCACTCAGCGCCGTCACCACGCCTACCCCCAGGGGGATCGATAGGTCGGCGGATGTGTGGCTTCGGCTTTGAGGCGTCGATAGATGATCAGCAGTGTGGCGGCGAGCAGCACCCAACAGATCAACAGCGCCCATTGGCCGATGAATCGCCACCACTCGCTGAAGTCAGCGCCGACGATCAGCGAGCCAAGGACACCCAGCGTGGCGAGTACGACGATACCGAAGACATGGGCGCGCCGGACTTCTGCCGTCGCGACCTTGACGCGACTCGCGAGGCCAACACTGACGCAGAGGAAGATCGGCGCCAAGACATAGACCAGGCCGCCAATGATCAGGCACATGCAGAGACCTGGTGTTGCGGCGTCGAGAACACTTCTCGCGGTTACAGCCACGGCCTGCTGCGGCTCTGGACCGGAGGACCCAGGGCCGAACCAGCCAGGTGTACCGGGCGTTGGGAAAGGAGCCGTTGGCGCGCTTCTTACGGAGTGAACAGCAATGGGCTGGTCAGGTGGTGGATAGGGAGCGCCCGATGTCGGGTGCGAGGCTCCCGGCCCAGCCGGCTGGCCGGTTGGCGAAGCCCAGTGCACGGCGCCCCAGGCTGAGTCGGATGTCATCGTGCTGGCCACGACGGTGAATGGCTTTTCCGGGTCACGCCGCTCCTCACGCGGCGCGGGGACCAACGTGGCTAGGGGTATCACCGGCGTCGACGGGTTATCGAAGACGGGCCGGCTCTTAGGAGCCCAAGCAGCCGCCTGGGTGTGGGGCGGTGCAGTCGTCAAGGGTGGGGCCTCGGGTGTCTGAAAGTCGGCCGGGCGCTCGATCGGCGCATACTCCGGCCCGTCCTCCCAGGTTGCCATGCAGTCATCGTAGACGCGGGACGTGCTGGCCCAGAGTTCGCAGATGCGCGACGTGCTGCAACCTCAAAGCGGACTCCAGCGGACGACCTCCTGACGCGGCGAGGAGGTAGCCGATTCGGGGTTGGGCTGCAGGAGCGAAACGGCTACGCTTAGCGCGCTGTTGTGGGGCAATTCGCAGTCAAGGAACGACTGCTGGCGAACTGGCGAAAAAGCAAGTGAGGTTTGGACGTGCCTGTTGGCAAGGTGAGGTTTTACGACGCCGAAAAAGGCTTCGGCTTCCTGACCAAAGATGAAGGTGGCGACGTCTACGTCCGCGCCAACGCGTTGCCGCCGGGTGTCACGAGTTTGAAGGCCGGCCAGCGCGTCGAGTTCGGTGTCGTGGAAGGCCGCAAGGGAGAGCAGGCCCTGTCCGTGCACATCATGGAGGTCCCGCCGTCGCTGTCCAAGGCCCATCGCAAGCCGCCTGAGCAGATGACGGTGATCGTCGAGGACTTGATCAAAATGCTCGACGGCATCGGCAACGGCTATCGTCGTGGCCGTTACCCCGACGCCAGGACCGGCAGCAAGATCGCTACGGTGCTCCGCGCCGTAGCGGATGAGCTCGAACTCTAAGCACGCCTCGACTTGTGGTTCGCGGCCACCGTTGCACCTCTCACCGGTCCCGCGCTCCGGCGCAGCCCAGCAATGAGCACACCGGCCACGACAACATGCAGCACGATGAGCGCGGCGCCGACGAACGGGGTAGCAGCACCGTAAGCGGGCCGAACAGTGACAGCACGAAGACGACCACCGCGGTGAAGGTCCACATCCTGCGAGCATCCGGCGCACGGACGCGCTCGAGCAGCGCGAGCAGAGCCCAGCCGAGCAATGACGCCGTCAGGCTGATAGCCAGCACACTGGCGAAGCCGACCTGCTGAGTCGGCGCGCCGACCGGGTGAACACAATTCTGTCTGGCCGTGTCATCGTCGTCGAGGACGGCGACGTTAGTCAGTTCGCGATGCCAGAATGAGGTTCATGCCTTCGAGCACCGGTACGACCCAACCTGATGCAGTCTGCCTCGCCGCTGTTGATCTTGCTCGGCAAGCAGCAGAAGAGACTGCCGGGGTGATCGGCGTCGGCGACTATCTCGGCGCGCAGGCCGAGGACATCCGTGTGGTGAGTCATTTCTTTGCCTGTCCACATCCGGGATACCAGGGATGGCGTTGGTCAGTGACCGTCGCTCGAGCCTCTCGGGCGCGGGTCGTCACCGTTGACGAGGTCGTGCTGCTACCAGGTGACGGGGCCCTGCTGGGGAGGGAATGGGTGCCGTGGGTCGAGCGGATCCGGCCTGGTGACGTGACCCCCGGACTGCTGATGCCAAGCACCGGCGATGACCCACGCCTGGAGCCGGGCTACACCGGCGGTGAGCAGGCCCTCAATGCTGAACCCGCGGAGTTGAGCCTGATCCGTACGGTGATTGCCGAACGTGGCCTCGGCCGGGAGCGGGTGCTTTCGGTGAGGGGTCACGACGAGGCCGCCGAGCGCTGGCTGGCCGGTGACGGCGGACCGGACAACCTGCTCAGCCGGCTAGCCCCGGACGTCTGTGAGACGTGCGGGTTCTTTGTACGCCTGCAAGGCAGTCTTGGCACCTTGTTCGGTGCCTGCGCAAACGCGTTCTCGGTCTCGGACGGAACGGTTGTCAGCGTGGACCACGGCTGTGGCGCGCACTCCAACGTGCAGCCCGACGATCAGGTTGATGAGCTGCCGCGGCCGGTCTGGGACACGATCGAGTGGGACACACCGATTTCGCTTTTCGATTAGGACTGCTGACTCGAGGACTGGTCTCTGAGGCCTGGTCTCTCCGCACAACATCCCACGCTGCGCCGGATATTGATGCTGTGCAAACCGTGCGTGCCACGTAGAGCGAGGACAGCCTGAGTACGGCTCTGGGTGGTGTCAGCGAGGTTGCGGCCCGTCTTTACCTTTCTGTGACGTTCGTCACAAGCGGTTCCCCGCGAGCGGCGCGTACACCAAACTCTTCATTCTCGGGGATTCTTCCTCACCCCTGGAGAATTCTCATGTCGGACACGGCCTTCGAGGTTGGGCGGCGGGCCCCTCGAATCGCACGTCTCGCCTTAGCCTCCTCTTCCTTGATCCGCTGGATGCTGCGGATCCTGACGGTGGGTCTCTTCGGCGCGGCGACCGTGGTCGGCGTCAGTCTTGGAATGAGTGCCCCCGAGATCTCGCCGACATTGATGGTGCAGCAGCACGTGGCATTGTCCGACCGGTGACCGGGACTGCCGCGACGTGCGACCGCCGAGGCTTATCGCAATCACCCTTCTGGCCCTTATCTGGCTGGGAGGCGCCCTAGCAGTCCTTCAGGTCGTGCTGAGCGCGGGAGTGCCGAGCGAGGGCGCAGCCTCCCTCATTGCCCACGTCAGTGGTATGGCCGCCGGGTACGGCGCGGCCATCATGTTGATCTTGATGTCGCGGTCCCCTTGGCTGGAGCGCGGTGTCGGTACCCACCGGCTAGCCCGCTGGCATGGCTGGGGCGGGCTACTAGTGATCATCCTCGTGGTCGTGCACGCCCTCATGGCAGTCGAGGCGTGGGCGGAGGCCGGGCCGACAGGGCGGATAGCGGCGACCGGGGACGTGCTCGACCTTCCGGGGCTCAGCACCGCCCTGATCAGCATGGTGATCCTGGTACTCGTTGGCGTGGCCTCGCTGCGGGGACTGCGACGACGCATCTCGTATGAACGATGGCACCTCTTGCACCTGCTGACCTACCTTGCTGTGGCGTTGGGGTTTGCCCATCAGCTGGCCGGCCCCGATCTGGCGGGACGCATGTGGCTGCAAATTGCCTGGAGCCTGCTTTACACCTACGCCTTCGCGCTGGTGCTCCGCTGGAGGGTCCTGCAGCCTTTCTTCCAGCTCTGGCGGCATCGGCTGCGGGTGGAAGAGGTAAGGCAGGAGTCACCCGATGTGGTGAGCATGCTGATGTCAGGAGACCACCTGAACGAGCTGCGGGCCGAGCCAGGTCAATTCTTTCGCTGGAGATTCCTGACCCGCAGCACCTGGCACTCGGCGTACCCGTTCTCACTCTCCGCCGCACCCACCTGCGACCGACTGCGGATCACCGTCAAGGCACGCGGCGAGGGAACGCGGCAGGTCTTGGAAGTCCCGGTCGGCTCGCTGGTGTTTGCGGAGGGGCCGTACGGTGCACTGACGACGCGGTGTCGGCGCCGACCTCGGGTGTTGATGATCGCCGGCGGCGTCGGGATCACCCCGATGCGTGCCATGTTCGAGGTGATCGACCTGCCCGGCAAAGATGTCACGCTCGTCTATCGAGCGTCGAGCGAGCAAGACCTGGTCCTCAAGCATGAACTCGACGAGATTGCTGAACGCTCCGGAGCGCGGGTCGTTTATCTGGTCGGTCCATCAACCGACGCTGCCAACGAGATGAGCGCTCGAGCGCTGAATCGCATTGTCGGCGACCTCAGCGACCAGGACGTCTACCTGTGCGCCTCACCGCGGCTGGCCGCTCGGGTGCGTGACTCCCTGATGCTCGGCGGTCTACCTCGCCATCAGCTGCACGAGGAGCGCTTCAGCTTTTAGATCATTCGTTCTCGGCCCTTCCAGGGCGCCACATCATTCGGCTCCGCTGCGGCGACGTCGCCGCCGATTCCAGCAATACGCCAGCACGATGAGCCCGAGAGCGAAACCGGCCACACTGATCTGAAGCCAGGAGCCGTGGCCGTGTGCCGCGAGCCAGTTGTAACCGATCGCCAGTACAACCGATGTCAACGCAAAGATCATCGTGCCGACTGTGACGACAGCGAGGCCGTCGACATCGAGAGGCGGCACGGGTGCCTGCACCCAAAAATGGTGATGCTCGGCCGGCTCCTTCATACCAGTCACTGTAGTTCGATCCGCACGGCAGGATGTGGACGTGAACAGACTGGAAACTCAGCTGGCTCGCCTGGTTGAGCAGCAGGTGCTCTCGGTCTCCCAAGCGCGGGAGTTGGCGGAAGCGGCCAGGGCTGATCAGGTGGATGGGCAGGCGGCAGCTGCTGGGTCTGCCGTGGGATCAGCTCCGAAGAGTTCTGCGGTACTGGAGGTCCTCGGCTACGTCGGTGGCGCACTGGTGCTTGGTGCGGTGATCATGCTCGGCACGCTCTTCTGGGAAGACCTCGGCACAACCGGTCGCAAGGCCGTCGCGATCGCATCCTTTCTGGTGCCCGCTCTCGGAGGCGTCGCACTGGTGCGGGGGCGAACGAGGCCCGAGCTAGGTCGGATCCTGCTCGCTCTAGCCTGCTACGCGGCCGGTTTCGCCTACCTGATCGTCTTCGAGGACAAGAAATTCGTGGTGTCGGCAGCGGTGGTCGTCCTGACCTCCGCGATCGGCGCGGTGTTGCTTCGCTCTGGCGCGTTCCTTGTCTCGGGCTGGTCCGGCGCCATGCTGCTTGTCTGCGCAGTGGTGTTCAACGTCATTGATCCGGTAGAAACCACTGGTCCAGAAAGCACCGCCGTACCAGCACACCTGGCGGTTGGGTTTCTCCTGGTCGGGCTAATCCTCGCGGTCAGCGGGTTGCTGCTCAGCCGCACGTTGGCCTGGTCACTCGCCGGTCTCAGCGGCTGGACCGCAAGCGTCGTGCTGCAGATGGACGCGCCGCATGGCGAATGGCTATCACTGATCGCTGCAACACTGGTCGCCGCGGCGCTACTCACTGCCTTTGTGATCGCCCGGCGCTACGCGTACGCGGTGATCGGTTGCGCGATCTTGCTGACGATCTGGCCTGCCTCGCTGTACCGGATCCTTGACGATAATGCGGTGGGTGCCGCCATCGGCCTGGTTGCGGCTGGCGCCGTACTCATCGCAACCGTGATCGTGCTCTCCAAGCGTCGCCGGATCTCTACAACTGCATAGCCTTGATATTTAGCAATGCTAACTACTATGCTGGACTGAGTGGGGACGACCAGGGACAACATTCGGACGACGACCGGGCTAGCGCATGAGCTTCGCCCGGTTGTCATGCGGTTGGCCCGCCGGCTACGTCAGATGCAGGACGACTCTCTAGGTCTGACCCCAAGCCAGCTCTCAGCGATGGCTGTGCTGCTCAACTCGGGTGATTTGTTGATGGGTGAGTTGGCCGCCCAGGAAAAAGTGCAGCCGCCGTCCATGACGCGCATCGTCAACAGTCTCGAGGCTGGTGGCTACGTCGCACGCCGTCCTGACCCCCGCGATCACCGGCAATGTCTGGTGGCTCTCACCGATTCCGGACGCGAGGTGTTGCTGGCGAACCGGCGGCGACGCGATCAGTGGCTCGCTGTCCGGCTCGCGGAATTGGATCCGGCCGATCGTGAGATTTTGCGACACGCCGTACGCGTGCTGGAGAAGGTGAATCGAGCGTGAGCGTCAGCACCGAGCCGACGTCTGGGACCCGAACCGATCACGCCGATTCGACGACCGCGCCCACCCGGAGACCACACGGCGGCATGTTCAGCGCCTTGGTGGAACCGAACTATCGCACGTATCTTGCGGGGTCATTCGTCTCCAATATCGGCACTTGGATGCAACGGGTTGCTCAGGACTGGCTCGTGCTCGAGCTGTCCGGAGGCTCGGGCATCGCGGTCGGCATCACTACCGGCTTGCAGTTCCTGCCGATGCTGCTGCTCTCGCCGTACGGCGGCCTCATCGCCGATCGATTCAACAAGCGGCGGATTCTCAAGGTGACCCAGTCGTGGCTGGCGATCTGCGCAGCAGCGCTTGGGGTGCTCGCAGTCACCGGCGTCGCGACGACCGGGCAGGTCTACCTGATCGCGTTCGCGTTCGGTCTCGGCACCGCGTTTGACAACCCTGCGCGGCAGAGCTTCGTCTCCGAGGTGGCGGGTCCGGACCACCTGCCCAACGCGATCGGACTCAACTCGGCCACCTTCCATGCTGCGCGCATCGTCGGGCCAGCAGTCGCCGGCGTGGTGATCGCCGCGGTCGGAGCGGGTTGGGCAATCCTGGCCAACGCGCTCAGCTATCTTGCCTTCATCGCCGCCCTCATGATCATGGACAGCCGACTGCTCCGAACGACGCCACCCAGCCCGCGGGCCAAGCGGCAGATCCGCGAGGGTCTCAGCTACGTCCGCAGTAGGCCAGACATGCTGCTTGTGTTGTGTGTCGTGTTCTTCCTCGGCACGTTCGGCTTGAACTTCCAGATGACCAGCGCGCTGATGGCCCAGCAGCAGTTTCACCGCGGCCCTGAGGACTACGGAATCCTCGGAACGCTGATGGCCGTCGGCTCCTTGGCCGGCGCGCTGCTTGCTGCTCGACGCCGCAACCGACCGTCTGGACGTCTCGTGGTCGGCGCGGCCGCGACGTTCGGGGTGATCGAAATCGCCAGCGGGCTGGCGCCGACCTATGCGGCGTACGCGGCAACCCTTCCCGTTCTAGGTCTGGTGACGCTGCTAACCCTGACCGCCTCGAATGCCTCGATTCAGCTCGGCGTCGACCCGCTCCGCCGCGGCCGGGTCATGGCGCTGTACATCATGGTGCTGATGGGAGGGACACCCCTTGGTTCGCCGATCCTCGGTTGGATCGGCGAGACACTGGGTCCGCGATGGACATTGATCGGGGGTGGCGCGGCGACCGTGATCGGAGTGCTCGTCAGCGTCCTGCTGCTCCGCGATCGCTTGCGCAGGGCCGACAGTGAAAGCCCTGCAACCGCATAGCAGGCCGGGTTGACCGAGCACGTCTCCACGCGACGTAGCTATGACGCCGTGGCCACGCAGTACGCCGCCGCGATCGGGGACGAGCTTCGGCACAAACCGCTGGATCGCGCGCTGTTGTACCTGATCAGTGATCTGGCGGCCGACGGTGTGGTGCTGGACCTCGGCTGTGGGCCCGGCCATGTCGCTGCCCACCTCGCCGAGCGCTCCTTGGCGATCGGGCTCGACCTCTCGGAGGCCATGGCCGCTGAGGCGTGGCGGACCCGTAAGGTGCCGGCCTGCGCGGGCGATCTAACAGCGCTGCCGATCCGCACCCGATCGGCTGCCGCGGTCGTTTGTCTCTACGCGGTCATTCACCTCGATGATCACGGTCGGGAGGCCGCGTACGCCGAGCTGGCTCGGGTACTCCGACGCGATGGTCATGCCCTGATCGCCTTTCATGTCCGCGACGCCGATCACCAAGCCGGAGACGTGATCACGATGGCCGAGTGGTGGGGCAATGCGGTTGAGTTGATCTTCCGCTTCCTGGACCCAGAGCAAGAGATCGCCGCTCTCACTCGGGCGGGCCTTGAGCTGGTCGCGCGGGTCGATCGCGTCCCATACCGCAACGCCGAGCATCCCAGTGAACGGTGCTACCTGCTGGTGCGCCAGCCGGAGTGATGGACAACCCGACAGGCTGATCAGCTTGTGACGTGCCGACCAGAGCGCGCCGGAAGCACAAAGTCCTCGTTGTCTCGACCCGCACCGCGGTACTCGCTGATCGAACGGGCCATCCGTTGCCTGAGCGGCCTGACATGATTCGTTACCCGCATCGCGGTACGCATGCCGGCCAGCGCGATGCGCCCGATCACCGGCTTGTGGATCGGTGCCTCGTCGGTCATTTGTTCCCGCGACTTCAGAACCGCGTCGAAGGCGTAAGTGATCATCTTGGCCTCGTAACGGCCTACCGCCTCAACAAGCTCGAGGCGACCCTCGGCGACGTCGATGATCCGCGCACAGAGCAGCACCGCGTCGCGCAGCGCGGTGTTCGCACCCACGCCTCGGCCTGGCGTCATGGTGTGGATCGCGTCGCCGATCAGCGTGACATTGGAGGCCGGCCAGGGATCTAGCGGCACCGACGTCTTGATGTTGACCGGGAAGCAGGTGCTCGGCTCGGTCAGCTCGAACAGCCGGCGCAGGTTGGGATGCCAATCCGGGGTCATCTCGGCAACCAGTCGAGCAAGATCATCGCCGCGTCGCTCCATGACATCAGTTGGAAACTTGTCCGCGGTGGCAGAGAAACCCCAGTTGATGTAGTCGCGAGTGTTGTCGAACTGCAGACCCGGCCAGACCTTGATCAGCTCGGCGTCGCTGCCACCGATGCCGTTTTTGATCTTGCCGGATCGATCCCACTTGAACTCCATGACATGCAGGATGCAGAAGTATCCCTTGGGTGCCTGAACCATCGAGATGCCCTGAAACACTCGCGGTGGGAGGAGGGCAGCTGACTCGTCGGTGATCGGCAGCTTTCCGGCGATCGCGATGATGCCGGTGTCTTCCAGGCGGGCCTGCGGGAGGTATTGCTTCCGAACGCGAGAGCCAGCGCCATCGGCCCCCACCAGTAGGTCGCCGGTGCAACTCGAGCCGTCGGCGAAGTGCGCTGTGACTTTGCCGTCGGCGTGCTGCTCGAAGCTGATGAACTCCTTGGCGAAGGTGATCACGTTCTCCAGGCCGGTCATCAGCACCTGGCGTAAGGTCATCCGGCTGACCGACTTTTCGCTCTCCACCGGATCGTCTTGGACCGGAATCTCGAGTGCGAGCACCTCCTTGAGCTGCTCGGTGATCATGTTGAACCAGCGCGGCGCGCGGGCGCAGGTGGCGACGAAGGTGTCGTAAAGATCGGGTGGCAGCAGGGCATGCAGCGCGCGGCTGCCATCAGGATCGATGCCAACCCGGTAGCCGTGCAGCCCCTCGGTCCGCAATGCGTCGCGTTCGAACACCTGCACGTCGATGCCGGCCCGGACCAGACCATGGGCCAACGCCAAGCCGCCGGTGCCGGCGCCAATGATGAGTACGCGTGGTGATGTCGGGTTCATGGTGTGCTCCGTTCTAGAATTATCTGGCCAATTCGTGAATCTCGTTTCATCAAGTATCTTGATAATACGAGATAAGTCAAGCTGATGAGGAAGTGGGGCGTCATGGCGCGCCGAAGTGACCTTGAGCGGGCGATCCAGCAAACGATGATCACGATGATCGCGAACATCGTGCTGTTCAACCACGCCGCAAGTGCCAGCCTCGGCCTCGGCGCTAGCGACTCGCAGTTCCTGACCTTGCTGCAGACCCGCGGTGCCATGACTCCAGGTCAGCTCGCCGAGGCCAGCGGACTCACATCGGGAACGGTGACAGGCGTCATCGACAGGTTGGAGAAGGCGAAGCTGGTACGGCGGGAGCGAGACGATGGCGATCGCCGGAAGGTGCTGGTGGTGCTCGCGGCCGACGCGGTCGACCGCCTGGCGCCAATCTATGCCGGTCAAGGCGCAATGCTGGAGCGAGTGCTGGCGCACCGAACGCCGGCCGAGCTCGAGGTGATCCGCCGCTTTCTTGATGATCTTGTTACGCAGGATGAGCGTGGCTGAGGATCACGTTCTGTGACTTGACAATGCGCCGTTTCTCCGCACAGGGCCACGAAAATCGTCGATTCCAGGT
>Ga0307307_10000028_pt1 | contig 24121 bp, 20 predicted proteins | sample ER_DNA_194_FD_194505 | JGI IMG/M metagenome (GOLD analysis project Ga0307307, IMG submission 194505) | Bulk soil microbial communities from the East River watershed near Crested Butte, Colorado, United States - ER_DNA_194 | ecosystem: Environmental > Terrestrial > Soil > Floodplain | place...
GCGGCAATGGCCGGCGCGACGATGCTCGAAGCGTTCGGCCATGCAGGGGCCGACCGGTACAGCTCTTGGGGCCGGGCTCTGGCCACTCGGTTCCGAGCTCGCTTTTGGTGTGGGCAGGGTGATGGTCGCTATCCAGCCCTCGCCCTCGATGGTGTGAAACAGCAGGTCGACAGCCTCAGCAGCAATATTGGCCACCTGCTCGGGACGGGGATGTTGAACGCTGATGAGGAACTGCTGATTGCTCGGTGCGTCTCGAGCCCAGCTCTGGATTCCGGCCTTGGACTGCGCACCATGGCGGCAACCGATGCCGGCTATGCACCGCTGAGCTATCACTGCGGATCGGTGTGGCCGCACGACACCGCGATTGTCATTGCGGGATTGGTACGCGCCGGTCTGGCTGACTACGCCACCGGACTGATCGAAGGCCTGCTGCGCGCATCGGTTGCCTTCGAGCAACGGCTGCCAGAGCTGTGGAGCGGCGAAGGCCGGCCGGTTCCCTACCCGGCTGCGTGCCGCCCACAGGCCTGGTCGGCCGCGTCCGCGGTGGTCGTGGCCAGCGCGCTCCATGTCTTAGAAGATCTAGGGCCATAGGATCCACGACATGCCCGACAACTCCCTCAAGACTGCGCTCGTCACCGGCGCATCATCCGGTATCGGCGAGGCAACGGCCCTGCAGCTGTCCGAGCTCGGCTATACCGTCTACGCCGCCGCCCGACGAGTCGAGCGGATGTCCGATCTGGCTGATCGCGGGATCCGCACCAGGTCCGTCGATGTCACCGACGACCCATCCATGGTGGCGCTGGTGCAGACGATCATTGCCGACACCGGCCGCATCGATGTGCTGGTCAACAACGCCGGCTACGGCTTGTATGGCGCATTAGAGGACACGCCGATCGAGGAGGCCCGGCGTCAGTTCGAGGTCAATGTCTTCGGCCTGGCCCGTCTCACTCAGCTCGTTCTTCCTCATATGCGGGCACAACGCGACGGCTACATCGTCAACATCTCCTCCATGGGCGGCAAGATTTGGGAACCGCTGGGCAGCTGGTATCACGCGAGCAAGTTCGCCGTCGAAGGGCTCAGCGATAGCTTGCGGGTCGAGGTCGCGGAGTTCGGCATCAAGGTCGTGATCATCCAGCCGGGAAGTATCCGAAGCGAGTGGTCAGGGATCGCAGCCGACAACCTGGAAGCCACATCCGCCAACACCCCGTACGCCGCGCAGGCCAAACTGGTCGGAGGCGGGCTGCGCGGCGCTGATCAGATGCGGATGGCGTCTGGACCTGAGGTGGTCGCCGAGGCCGTCGCGAAAGCTGTGCAGAGCCCCAAGCCGCGTACCCGTTACATCGTCGGTGGTGGGGCTCGAGGCATTCTGCTGGCTGAGGCCGTGCTGCCCGATCGCGGCTTCGACCGCTTCATCCAGATGGGTTACCGGCTCGCCTCGCGAACGTGATTGCTCCACTCAAACTCGCCTAAGCGCCCCAACCCATGTTGAAGACTTCGAAGGTGGCCGCCATCGGAACTCCAAAGCGGGTTCCGGCCTGTCGCGCTCCGCTCTCCAGAAACTCGGCCGGATCGAAGAAATCCCATCCGAGCCCATCGATATAAGCCTTGTGTGCGGCCAGCGAGGCGACGCCCCGCTCGAACGTCTGGGTCGTCTCCACCGCATGCTTGCCCTCTGGGGAGAAAGCAGCCCACACCTCCCGTACGCCGTCCCAGCGCTCCAGCCCTTCGGCAATCTGCTCGTGAAAAACCCACCGATTGGCGGCATCGCGTACGGCGTCCAAGGTGGCTCGGCCGGTCGCGATGTGGTCGGCCTGGTTGAGATTCAGACCACCCCAGGTGTCACGGAAGTTGTTGGTGATCACGATCTCCGGCCGATGGCGGCGTACGGCCGCACAGATCGCGCGACGCAGTCCGACTCCGTACTCAAGTACTCCGTCGGCTAGCCCGAGAAAGTCCACGGTGTCGACGCCTACGATCCGCGCCGACTCGAGCTGCTCGGCCTCCCGTACGCTGCGCGCCTCTTCCGGGTCCATGCCATCGATCCCGGCCTCGCCGCTGGTCACCATGGCGTACACCACGGTTTTTCCTTGATCAGTCCAGCGAGCCACCGCTGCCGCGGTGCCGAACTCAAGATCATCCGGATGAGCAACGACACACAGTGCGGTGGACCACGACTCGTCAACCGGTTCCAAATCTGGCATGCGGCTTAGCCTAGGGCTGCGAGCGTCGGCAAATCGCGCGCCGCCGCACGGAGGAGAAGCGAGCGGAGGCGTTCTTTCCTCTGCAAGCGACGACGACGGCGGCGGATCCAAAGCGCGATGCGCGAGCAGCCTTTAGAGGGGCTGCGAGCGTTGGCGATCGCGCCCGTACGCTCCTGTCATGGAAGTGCCGAATCGGGCGAAGAGCTGATGCCCGATCCGGTGATCGTGATCGGTGGCGGCCTGGCGGGTCTCGCCGCCGCTGCCCGTCTCGCCAAGGCTGGACACCTGGTTGAGCTTTATGAACGATCCGACACGCTAGGTGGCACGTGGGCGCCCTATCGACTGGCAAGCGGTCGGATCGTCGACGATGCCCCGGCGATCATTGGTTTCCCAGCTCCGTGGCGCGACCTCTTTCGTAAGAGCGGGCGACCCTTGGAAGCGGAACTGGCCAGGATGGGCTACGCCCTGGTACCTGCCGAGCCGCCGACCATGATCTTCGCCGATGGCGCCGAACTCACCCTGCCGACCGACCGTGGCGGGCAGTACGCGACCCTCACCGACGCCTACGGTCGCCAGGTCGCCGAGCGCTGGCAGCAGCTGCTTGATCGCCTCGGCGAGGTATGGCAAACACTGCGCGGACTCGGTGTGGAAGTCGAGCTGCGGGGCCGCCGTCAGCTCAACCGTGCCACCATCCAATCCCTGCTCGGGCGTAGAGCGACGCTCGCCGGCCTCGCCGCCTCGATTGGTCACCCGCATCTCGAAGCCCTGATCCGCAGCGTGGCGTACCGTCCCGGCTCGGTGCCCGAATGCACTCCGGCATTTGCAGCCGTCGAGCTCTACCTGAGCCGTACTTTCGGCCGCTGGCAGATTCAACCTCTCGATATCGATTCCTCACTCGAGGCGGGCCGATCCTCAGTTCTCGTCGAAGCGCTGGCAGCGCGCTTGACGCTTCGCAAGGTGCAAGCTCACCTCGGCTGTTCCGTCGTCGGCGTCACGATCAGGAATGGCAGGGTCGTGGCAGTCACCAGTAGCGACGGACACCGGAAAGCCGTTGCGGTGATTGCGTCGTGCGACCCGTGGCAAACGTTCGACACACTGCTGCCGACCACCGCGGCCCGGCAGACCCGACGCGGGCTACGCCAGCTGGGTCCGGCAGCCGCCCCGATGATCACTCACCAAGAAACGCCAGCCCCCGCGGCACCGGTCATGGAGAACGTTGCGCTCAACGAGGCTGGCGTGCCAACCGTGAGCTACCGACGCCAGGTCGCCGGCGCCGGAATCCGCAGCGTCCATGACTTCAATCAGACGCTCCCCCGGGCCTCCTACGGGGTGGCTTGGAACGGCTTCTCGAGCTGGCTACGCCGGCCTCTGGTGACGACCGAGATTCCAGGTCTATACGCGGCAGGGCCCTTCTCACCCGCCGGTCCGAGCCCATCCCATGTGGTGCTCTCCGCGGCTCTCGCGGCGTACGCCTGCAACGACTACCTGCGTATCACCGCTTGAGCGGTGTTGCCTTCGTGGCGACAACTTTGGGGACCCAGACAACTTCCGTATACTTAGATGTTTGTTTCCCTGAGTGAGGATCATCCTTCTTGACACACGCGCAGAGCGACACGGGTTCCGACGGCGTGGCAAACAGACCTCCAGCTGCAAGCACGATTGAGCGCGAGCTGGCCGTCGAGCAGGCACATGTTGATCTCGTGTACGCGCGGCTCGCCGAGGCAACCCGATCCGCTCAGCGGGTGGCCCGGGCCGGCCGTTCCCTCTACCAATCAGACCGCACCTCCTTCGTACGCGAGGAGGATGGCACCGGACTCTACGAGCGCGACGTCTTCGCGTTCCAGGCTGCCCGACGGCTGGCGGTACTGGCTGCTGAGCAAGAAGGTCTGGTCTTCGGGCGACTGGATCGCACCGACGGTGAGATCCGCTATGTCGGCCGGATCGGCGTGCGTGATGCCGAGTACGAGCCACTGGTGATCGACTGGCGTGCACCGGCGGCCGAGCCGTTCTACCGCGCGACTCCCAGCAACCCGATGCAGGTGATCCGCCGCCGTGTGCTGCAATGTCGTGGCGACCGGGTCGTCGGCATTGAAGACGACTTGCTGGACGGCGAGAGCGCCAGCGGAGCGTTGCCGGTGATCGGCGAAGGGTCGCTGCTCGCGGCATTGAGCCGGGCCCGAGATCACACCATGCGCGACATCGTCGCCACCATCCAGGCCGAGCAGGATGAGGCGATCCGCGCGCCGTACCAAGGTTTCACGATGATCTCCGGCGGACCTGGGACCGGAAAGACCGTCGTCGCGCTGCATCGCGCGGCCTACCTCCTTTACTCGAACCGGCGCCGCTTCGAGTCCGGCGGCGTGCTGGTTGTCGGGCCAAGCCGCGTCTTCATGAACTACATTGCCCGGGTACTGCCGTCCCTGGGTGAGGATTCGGTCACCTTGCGCTCGATCGGCGCGGTCGCTTCTGATGTCGTCCGCATCACCGGCGATCGAGCTGATGATCCTGCGACAGCCGCTATCAAGGGCAGTCTGCGGATGGTCAGGCTGCTGCGTCGTCTGTTGCACGAGCCGCCGCAAGAGGTGCCGCTGGAGCTGCGGATCACCGTCCAGGGGGACGTGCTGGTTGTCTCCGCCGACACGTTGGCGCGGATCCGCTCCCAGGTGCTTGCCCACCACAAGCTCAACACTGGTCGGGAGGCAGTCGCGAAGGAACTGCTGAGCGCCCTGTGGCGCAACTCGCGGTGGGCCGAGGAAGTCGACCCGGCCGATGATGATCATGAACGGGCGGAGTTCTACGAGCGGGTTTCCGACCTCGCCACCTTCAAGATGTTCTTGAATGCGTGGTGGCCAACACTCAGCGCGCCGGAAGCACTGGCTCGCCTGGCCGACGTCGAGGTGCTGCGGCGAATCTCGCGGTCGATCTTGTCGGATGAGGAGTGCGAGCTACTCAGCGCGAGCTATCGAGACGCTCCGGACTGGACTGCCGCGGACGGTGCACTGCTGGATGAGCTGGTACAGCTGCTGGGACCTGTACCCGTCACAGAGGAGCAGGTGCTGTCCGGACTCCCCGATCTTGACTCCGAGATTCCGGAGGTTTTCACCACCGCTGACCTGCTCTCCCCGGCGGCACCGCAAACCGATCCGTTCGAGCTGGCCCACGAGACCTATGCGCACCTGCTCATCGACGAGGCGCAAGATGTCAGCCCCATGCAGTGGCGGATGCTGCGCCGGCGCGGCGCAAGCGCCAGCTGGACCATTGTCGGCGATCCTGCCCAGAGCTCCTGGACAGACAGCAGAGAAGCCGATCGCGCGATCGAGGAGATCATCGGCACAGCCCCGGTACGGCACTTCCGAATGAGCACGAACTATCGCAGCCCGTCGGAGGTCTTCGACCTGGCCGCCAAGGTCGTCGTCGACGACTTCCCCGATGCCGATCTGCCTGCGGCGGTGCGCTCCACCGGCCACCAGCCTCAGCTCTTAGTGCCGACGGACGTGGTAACCGAGGATCCGACGATTCCGGTAGCCATGATCAACATCGTGCGCTCGCTACTCGCCGAGGTGGAAGGGACGATTGGTGTGATCTGTCCCCCGGCCACCAAAGCTGAGCTCGCCGCCGAGCTCGAGCAGGCCCAATTGGCTGGCACAGAGCGGCTTGCGGTGGTTACACCCCTGCAGTCGAAGGGCCTGGAGTACGACGCTGTGCTGGTGATCACTCCAGATGACATCGTGGCGGAGTCACCGGGCGGTGTCCGGGCACTCTACGTCGCGCTCACCCGGCCGACGCAACGGCTGGTTACGCTCGACGCCGCTCCTGATACAAGTTGGCGTAAATCTCTCGAGTAGCCCTGGAACGGTTCTGGGTAAAGAAATGCAGTCCGGGCGCGCCCCGGCTCAACAGCTCTTCGGACAGCTCAGTACCGATCTTGATCCCGATCCGCCGGACTTGATCATCGCTGTCTGCGACTTCATGGATCCGTTCGGTCACCGACGGGGGTAGCGCGGCACCGGACAGCTCGGCAAACCTGGTCACCTGGCGCACGTTGGTGATCGGCATGATCCCCGGAATGATCGGGATCTCACAGCCAAGTGCCCGTACCCGGGCTACCAACGCGAAGTAGTCGTCAGCGGTGAAGAACAGCTGAGTGATCGCGAAGCTGGCGCCGGCCTGCGCCTTGGCCACGAGCACCTGTGCATCAAGATCAAAATCGCTACGCTCCGGATGCGCATCGGGAAACGCTGCTACGCCGATGCAGAACTGCCCCAGCTCATGGACCATCCCCACCAGCTCGGTCGCGTTGTTCAGCCCATCTGGATGGGCCTCCCACTGCACCCGCGGCCCACCCGGCATGTCGCCGCGGATGGCGAGCACATGATGGATACCGGCGGCCGCGTACGAACCAATCACCCGGCGCAATTGATCACGACTCTGGCTCGCGCAGGTAAGGTGCGCCATCGACCTGAGCGTGGTGTGCAGCGCGATTGCCTCCGTGGCCTTGATCGTCCGATCCCGCGTCGAGCCACTGGCGCCGTAGGTCACCGAGACGAAATCGGGCCCGAGTGACTCCAGTTCGCGCACCGTCTGCCAGAGCTGGCGCTGCTGGATCTCGTCCTTGGGCGGGAAGAACTCAAAGGAGAACAGTGGTCGGTCGCCAGCCTCCAGCAAGTCCGCGATGCTCGGCGTACGCGGGCGCCAAGGACGATCGCGGCTCGGCATGCGAACACCCTAAGGACGCGTTCACAGCTGGAGTTCGTAGGCTCAGCATGTGGTCAACAAACCGCTGGTAACCAGCGCCGACGCCGTACTGGATCCTCAGGCGCCGCTAGGCCAGGCGTTCCGGGATGCGGTGTCGGCAGAGATCACTGCCTTCCTGACCGAGCAATCATCGGTGCTCGATTCCATGGGGCCCGAGCTGGTCCCAGTGCATCTGATGGCCAGCCAAATGCTGTGCGGCGGCAAGCGGATGCGACCTGCATTCTGCGTATGGGGCTACGTCGCTGCCGCCGGAATGCCAACAGACTTCGACCTCAAGCCACTGCTCGCCGCCGCGGGAAGCCTCGACGTCCTGCACGTCAGTGCTCTGGTGCATGACGACCTGATGGATTCCTCCGACCTGCGTCGCGGGCGTCCGGCGGCCCATCGACAGTTCGAGGCACTGCATGCGAACGCCGGCTGGCTTGGTGACTCGGCCGCCTTCGGCAAGGCCGGCGCGATCCTGCTCGGCGACCTGTTGGTGATGTGGTCGGCCCAGATGTTGCACGGCGCCGGGGTGGAGCAATCTGCGCTGGAGCGAACGTTGCCGATCGTCGAGGCAATGCGTACCGAGGTGACCTGCGGGCAGTACCTCGACATGGTGGCGCAGGCTCACCCGCTGCGACAGCGCGCTCCGGCGATCGGCTCGCTACGTCCCACTATCGAGCTCGCCTTGGACGACGCCAGCCGGGTGGTGGAGTACAAGGCCGCGCGCTACACAGTGCAACGGCCATGTCAGATGGGCGCCGCACTGGGTGGTGGCAACGATGAGCTGTACTTTGCGCTCGGCGCGTATGGTTCACCGCTCGGTCGCGCCTTCCAGTTCCGCGATGACCTGCTCGGGGTCTTCGGCGACCCTCAAATCACGGGCAAGCCCGCCGGAGACGATCTCCGTGAGGGCAAGCGCACGGTGCTGGTCGCCCACTCGTACGCCCACGCCAGCGACGCGGGTCAGAAGTTGTTGCTGCAGCGCCTCGGCGATCCCGGCCTTGACGAGACGGGGATCAGTGAGCTGCAGCAGGTGATCACCGAGTCGGGTGCCCGGGAAGCGGTGGAATCGATGATCAATGACAACCACGAACGCGCTCTGAAGGCCTTGCACGATACGGAGATGACCGACGACGGCCGCGCCGGCTTGACAGCACTGGCCGAAGCGGCAGTACGGCGCGAGTTCTAACTACGTGGTTTCCCAGGTGCAGAGAGCGCCTGGAACACGTACCGCTCCATCGCCGGGTCGGACTTCCACACAGCGCGAAGCCTGCTGCTCAGTCGATCCGCCGCTGCCTGCGGATCGGCGGCCTGGGTGATCGCCCGCACCACGCAGACCCGCCGGGCGCCGGCCGCAATGACGTCTTCGATGTTGTCCATCGAGATCCCGCCGATCGCGAACCATGGTTTGGATGAAATGGCCGCTACCGGTGCTTTCTTAGCGGCATATCGAACCAGGTCGAGCCCCACCGGCTCGTAGTCGGGCTTGGTGGAGGTCGCGTATACCGGTCCAACGCAGAAATAATCGACATTGGAATCCTTCATCGCTTTGTCCGCCTGCCGACGCGCATGTGTGGATCTGCCCAGCAATGCCCACGGGTGGAGGTATCTGCGTGCCTTCGCTGACGGCCCGTCGGCCTGCCCCAGATGCAACATGTCGGCCTGGAAGCGGCCGGCGATCTCTGCCGAATCGTTGACACAGACGATCGCCTGGTACGGGGTCGCCGCCTGCCGGGCGATCTCGAGGGCAGCGAGTTCTGCCTCAGGTTTCATGTCCTTCTGCCGGATTTGCACAATGTCGACGCCGCCGGCGAACGCGGCCTGGAGGAAGCTACCTAGATCGCCTTGCTTCTCCCGAGCGTCTGTGCACAGGTAGAGCCGGGCAAGCCTGAGGCGGGCTTCCAGGCCCATCAGCACGGTCACGAGGCCACGATAGTGGGAGTTGTCCAGAGACCTCTTGGGGCTTGACCCGCATCCTCTCCCCTAAATGCGCAGGTGTTCTTTCCCGCGATGCGCAGGCGTGATCTCGGGCAGCCAAGGCGAGCGGTTCAGCGCCTCCTGCCGTTCGGGTTCAGCCGCCTCGCGCGAACTGTGGCTCTTGGCGATCCCCTTCGGAGCCGATCAAACGCATGAAGTCAATCGACTGAGTTCGCTCTTTCTCCGTGTCCGCCTGCCACTCGACAAGGAATTGGCGCTCGCCGAGGTCATGTGCCTCGCGATCAAGAATGTCGAGGAGATATTCCTGCAAGGATTCGCCCCGCGCCCTGGCCTCGGCTGACAACGCGCGACGGGTCGGCTCCGAAACGCCGTGAATCTGCAAAGCAACCACGGATGCATCCTGCCAGTCAGCCTCAGCTGGCGCGGGTTATCTCACGTTCGGGCGCTTCGACACCGCGATGTTCGCGCCGCCGATCTGAGGGGGCCCCGACGAAACGAGTCCAGAACAGAGCTAGTTTGCCGACACAGTCGCTTCGTCGGAGTCGACGAAGACGGCGGCTCCCAGCGAATATCGCTTGAGCGGAGCGAGCCATTCGACAGAGCTAGCTCTTCGCCGCAGCCAGCTCCTGACGGACCAGCGGAGCGACCTCGGTGCCGAAGAGCTCAATCGAGCGCATCGTCAGCGCATGATCAACATGGGCCGCGTGCAGCTCGAAACGATCAATGCGCATCAGCTCGTGGAGTCGGATGATCTTCTCAGCTACGGTTTCGGGACGGCCGAAGAACAGCGCGCCATCTGGCGCGATCAGCTCCTCGACCGCGGCGTCCGACATCGGTGACCAGCCTCGCTCCCGGCCGATCCTGGCAAACGTACGGCGGTAGGCGGGCAGGAACTCCGCACGCGCCGCGCGCTCGTCGCTGAACACGTAGCCATGGCTGTGCACCGCGAGTGGCGTACCTGGGTCGTGTTCTCCGTACTCCAAGGCCTTGCGGTAGAGCTCGACATGTGGAGTGAAGGCCGACAATCGGCCACCGATGATCGCTAGCGCCATAGGTAGGCCAAGGGTGCCGGCCCGGACAACCGAATTCGGTGTGCCTCCGACGGCGATCCAGATGGGCAGCGGGCGCCCCTCCTGGCGGGGATAGATCGTCGCATTGTCCAGGGCCGGCCGGAACTTGCCCTGCCAGGTCACAGGCTGCGCGTCGCGCAGGGCCAGCAACAGATCAAGCTTCTCGGCAAAGAGCTCGTCGTAATCGGACAGGGAATAGCCGAACAAGGGAAAAGATTCCGTGAAGGAGCCGCGGCCGACCATCAGCTCGGCCCGACCGTTCGACAGCAGGTCGAGGGTGACGAAATTCTGGAATGTCCGCACCGGATCGGCCGAGCTGAGCACGATCACCGCGCTCGATAGATTGATCGTTTTCGTGCATCCCGCGATGGTGGCAAGGACGATCTCCGGCGCTGAGACTGCCATGTCGGGACGGTGATGCTCGCCAATCGCATAGACCTCGAGGCCGAGCTCGTCGGCGAGCTTGGCCTCCTCGACGACCTGGCGCAACCGCTCACCAGGTGACGTGCCGGAATCGGTGATCTCAGCGAATGTTGTGAGCCCAAGCTCCATAACACCTCCAGGGTTGATCGCACTCTGACAGGCAGCCCGCCAGATTCGCCTCTTTCGTCGCTCGCCAACCAGAGAGCACCAGCCACGTCACTTAGGCGGCGAGCTTCTGCAGTCGGCGAAGCGGGCTGCCTGCCATAGTGCAGTGGGCATTGTTCACAAATGGTCTCGACCCACCCGACACTAAACTGTCCCGGTGAGTTCCCCTGGGACCTCCTCGACCGCCGACGTCGTGGTGATCGGTGGTGGTCTGATCGGTACGGCGATCAGCTGGCGGCTCCGCCAGGCAGGCCTCGATGTCGTCGTTGTGATCGGTGAACGGTCCGCAGCTGCATCGCGGGTCGCAGCCGGCATGTTGGCCCCGATCACCGAGACGACCTTTACCGAGCCCCGCCTCCTCCAGCTGAACCTCGCCTCACTCAGCCGGTATCCCGACTTCGTCACCGAGCTTGAGATGGCAAGCGGTCTCCCCGCCGGCCTCCGTCGTACGCCGAATCTTTCCCTTGCCTACGACGCCGACGATGCTGCCCGTCTCGCAACGTTCGCAGATTTTCTCGCCCGGGCCGGTCATCCGGGCGAACGGCTGACCAGCCGGGACTGCCGGCGTCATGAGCCGCTCCTCGCGCCAAGCATTCGCACAGGACTGCTGGTCGAGGGCGATTGGAGCTGTGACAACCGGCTGCTATGGCGCGCGGTGATCGAGGCCGGTCACCGGATCGGCGTCAGAGATGTGGCTGGATTCGTACACCGCGTGACCTCGGCAGATGGTCGGGTCACTGGGGTGCAACTCGGCGACGGCAGCAGCATTGCAGCTGAGCGCGTGGTGGTCGCGAACGGCGCGTGGGCGCGGCAGCTCGACGGACTTCCTGATCTTCCAGTTCGGCCGGTCAAGGGTCAGATCGCGCGCCTCGACCCTGGCCGCTTGCCGTCCCCGAGCATGACCATTCGGGCCTACGTCCGCGGCGCTGAGATCTATCTGGTTCCCCGGGAAGGGGGCCGGGAAGTGGTTCTTGGTGCGACCGTCGAGGAGCTCGGGTTCGATGGGCGGGTGACCGCGGGCGCGGTCTATGAGCTGCTCCGGGATGCCCGTAACGTGATGCCGATGACGGCTGAATACGCTCTCGCGGAGACCTCGGTCGGTTGGCGACCTGGTACTCCGGACAATGCGCCGATCTTGGGCCGCTGCGACGTCGACGGCCTGTTGTTGGCCACCGGCCACTACCGCAACGGTGTGTTGCTGACCCCAATTACCGCCGAGATCATTTCGACCTTGATCATCAGCGGTGAGCTGGATAGCGTCGCCGAGCCGTTCACTCTTGATCGTTTCGCTACTACCATTGGGCGGACCCGGTGATCATCCGGGTCAATGGACAGCTGCGCGACGTCGATCCGCCGGTGCGGCTAAGCGAGGTCCTCGACCTAGCCGAGGGTGCCGTAGCTCCGCGCGGCATTGCCGTTGCCGTGAACGGTGAGGTGGTCCCGCGGAGCCATTACGCGACCATCGAGTTGACGGAGGGGGCCACGGTGGAGATCGTGACGGCGGTGCAGGGTGGTTGATCTGCACGCGGTGACCGACCAGGCGACCAGTGACGCTGATCGGCTGATCATCGCCGGCAAAGAGTTCAGTTCGCGGTTGATCATGGGCACCGGCGGCGCGCCGAGCCTGGAGGTGATGGAGGCCGCGCTGCTCGCGTCCGGCACCGAGCTGACCACGGTGGCGATGCGCCGTATCGAGGTGGCCGCGCCCGGGTCCCTGCTCGACATCCTCGATCGTCATCAGATCGCCGTGCTGCCCAATACGGCCGGCTGCTACACCAGCGCGGACGCGGTACTGACTGCCCAACTCGCCCGGGAGGCACTGGAGACTAACTGGATCAAGCTCGAGGTGATCGCCGATGAGATCACGCTGCTGCCCGATCCGATCGAGTTGCTGGACGCGGCCGAACGGCTGGTCGCCGACGGGTTCGTGGTACTCCCCTACACCAATGACGATCCCGTCTTGGCGCGAAAGCTGGCCAATGCCGGCTGCGCGGCGGTCATGCCGCTCGGCGCGCCGATCGGCTCTGGTCTCGGCATTCGCAATCCGCACAACATCGAGCTGATCGTCGAACATGCCACGGTGCCGGTCGTCCTTGATGCTGGCATCGGTACCGCCTCTGAGGCGGCCCTCGCCATGGAGCTTGGTTGTGATGCGGTGCTGTTGGCATCTGCGGTTACCCGTGCTGAGGACCCGGTACGGATGGCCGAGGCGATGAAGTACGCGATCCGAGCCGGCCGGCTGGCGCACGGCGCAGGGCGCATTCCGGTTCGCCGCTACGCTGAGGCATCCTCGACTCATGTCGGACGAATCGACTAGCCGTTAATGCACGACGAATCGACGGGTCGCGGCGCGCCTTGGCTGTGGCAGTACGAGCCGACTTCTAAACTCGGGCCCGAGGCCAGCACGGCCACCTTCCCCACCGTGTATGGAGCAGACGTGACAATGACGACCGTTGGCGACCCCTTGGTAGGTCGCGTTTTGGACGGTCGCTACGAGATCACCCAGCGTCTGGCGCGTGGTGGAATGGCCACCGTCTACCGGGCAGTCGACACCCGCCTGACGCGTACGGTCGCAGTCAAGGTCATGCATGTCGGGCTCGGTGATGAGGCTGAGTTCGCGCGGAAGTTCGATCGCGAGGCACGAGCGGCAGCCAGGCTGTCCCATCCCAATGTGGTCTCCGTTTTTGATCAAGGTCAAGACCTCGAAGGGCCGACTACTCGCCCCTACATCGTCATGGAGTACGTGCCAGGGCAGACGCTGCGCGACGTACTCAATCGGGAAGCGCCGATGACTCCGAGCCGGGCGCTGGAGATCATGGAGCCGGTGCTGGTGGCCCTAGCCGTAGCCCACGACGCCGGGCTGGTGCATCGCGACGTAAAGCCTGAGAACGTCTTGATCAGCGACCGGGGGCGCATCAAGGTCGCCGACTTCGGGCTTGCCAAAGCCGTGTCGTCGCAAACCAACACGGCCACTCAGGGGCTGCTGATCGGCACCGTCTCCTACCTCCCGCCGGAGCTGGTGATGGCGGGTCGAGCGGACTCCCGATCAGACGTCTACAGCGCCGGGGTTGTGCTGTTCGAACTGCTGACCGGGCGCAAGCCGCATACCGGCGACACACCCATCCAGATCGCGTACGCGCACGTGCACCGTGATGTGCCGCCGCCCTCAACAGGTCCGACCGCTGGACGCGTTCCGCCGTACGTCGATGCTCTGGTCACTCGCGCCACCGCTCGGGATGCGAATCAGCGCCAACCCGATGCACGAGTCCTGTTGTCCCAGGTCCGGCGCGCTCGGCTGGCACTGGAGCGAGGTCTTCCCGACGATCCCGCCCTGACGCGCGAGCTACGCACCACCCCGCGGCCGCCTGCAGACGGTAGACCAAAGCCGCGTGAGCGCGCCGACTACGAGGTGACGCAGCACGTACCGGCACCCATGGTCAACGGCCGGGTGGCGTCTCCACCGTCGGCCGGGTCCCGCACGGTGATCGACGCGCCGCCGCCGGCAGTCGCCAGGCCACTGCACGAACTGTCTCCCGAGCGATTGGCTGCGGAGCGCGAACGCCGGGCTCGAAGGCGTCGCAGGGGCTGGCTAGCGTTCTTGCTGGTGGTCATGTTGTCGGCAACGGCCGCTCTCGCCGGCTGGTATCTGACTGAGGGTCGGTTCACGACCGCGCCAGACCTCTCGTCGCTCAGCAGAGCTGAGGCCCAACAAATGGCGAAGAAGTCGGGCCTATCAGTGGACTTCTCCGACGCGTATAGCGAAACGATAGGCCGTGGCATGGTGATCTCCACGACTCCTGGACCTGGGGCCAAGGTGGAGCGCGGCAGCACCGTCGAGGCTGCGCTGTCCCAGGGCCCGGAACGCTATCCCATGCCCGTTGTCGTTGGACTGACTCGTGCTGCGGCTGAGGGGGCGATCGAAAAAGCAAAGCTCTCTGTTGGCAAGGTTGTCGATGGATTCAGCGAAAAGGTTGCGGCCGGCACGGTCCTCCGCGCCTCGGAGTCACCTGGCGCACGCCTGAAGAAAGGCACTCGTATCGATCTGGTGGTGTCAGTCGGCCCGAAGCCTCTGGTGATCACCAACTACCAGGGAACTCCCTACGATTCCGCAGTCGCCGCCCTCAGTGCCGCCGGATTCCGGGTGGTCGAGCAAAGTGCGCACTCCAAGAATGTTGCCAAGGACCTTGTGCTCCGTCAGGACCCACGCTCTGGTCGCGGCGAACCTGGTGACACGATCACACTCACCCGATCACTCGGACCCAGGTTGGCAACGGTGCCTGACGTGCAGCGGATGGCACTTCCGGCCGCAAAGAAGCTCATGCGACAGGCCGGCTTCAAGACCCAGGTGCAACCGGTCGGCGTCAACCGCAATGGAGTCCGCATTGTGATCTACAGCAACCCGGGTGCACATACGGAGGCTCTGCAAGGATCAACGGTCATCTTGTACGTGGTCTAACGGCCAGTGAAAGAAACTGCTGGGATATGGCATACCGGACGCCCCCGCACCGGGCATGCTTCCAGCACTTTTCGTCCGGGATCAGCGTCCTCGTTTCCATCGCCAGGTTGTTCGGGCGCGACCCGAGGGTCGCAGGACCGATTCCTCCAGCAGAGCGTGCCAGCGGGCCAATCGGCTCGGATCCCAGCTGCGACCCAGCAGCCGATCTAGGCCGGCAATTATCGAGCCTGCTTCGAAGAGCAGCTGCGGCGACGTAAAACCGACGCGCTGCCAGTCAATCTCGACCAGGCGCCGCTCTCTTGCCAAATCCGTGCGATATGCTTCTCGATCGCGATGTGACTCGCCGTCATACTCGTGCAGTCGACGGGTTCCGATCACCCAGAGATCAGCCCGCGCCACGAAGCGGCCCCACTCGTTGTAGATCTTCTTCTGCGGCTCGACTTCCACGTCTGCAACACAGTGCAGGAGCCGCAGGACGGATTCCCACGGCGACTCGCTGCGCTGAGAGATCACGCTGACCATGTCATCCGCCCAGCAGTTTGGCAGCAATTGGTTGGACCCGTCGCGAGCGCGCCGCTTTAGGCTGGGGCGATGCCCGCTGCCAGGTCCCGTACGGAGGTGTTGGCGCTCCTGGCGTTACTGGTGATGACTGCGGCATGGGGATCGACGTTCTTCCTGATCAAGGATGTGGTGACCCGAATCCCAGTGGCCGATCTGCTGGCGATCCGGTTCGCCATCGCCAGCGTGGCACTTGGTCTCTTCGCAGCGCCTCGGCTTCACCTGTCACGGAGTGTGCTGAGCTGCGGCGTCCTACTCGGCCTCTTGTATGGCGCAGCGCAGATTCTGCAGACGGCAGGACTGGCGCACACCAGCGCCAGCGTTTCGGGCTTCGTTACGGGGTTGTACGTGGTAGCGACGCCCCTGTTGACGGCTCTCGTCCTGCGCCGCCGGGTGCCGCCACTGACCTGGCTGTCGGCGGTGCTCGCCACGATCGGGCTCGGCTTCTTGGCACTGCACGGGTTCTCGATCGGCTTCGGCGAGCTGCTGACACTCATCGCGGCCGTGATCTACGCCGGTCACATTGTTGCCCTTGGACGGTTCAGCACTCCCGAAACCGCACTCAGCCTCAGCCTCGTGCAGCTGTCCATGATCACATTGGTGACGGCCGTTGCCGCACTCTGGCCGACACCAGGATCAGCTCCTGGCATCCAGCTGCCGGAGAGTCTGCGCGACTGGCTTGTCGTGCTGTACCTCGCATTGATCGCCAGCGCCTTGACGATGGTGTTGCAAACCTGGGCGCAGGCACACATCGAGCCGTCCCGGGCGGCAGTGATCATGGCAATGGAGCCGGTATGGGCCGCGGCGTTCGCGGTGGCGCTCGGCGGTGAGAGCATCACGGCGCGCATGATCATCGGTGGCCTCGCGATCGTGTCCGCCATGTATCTCGTGGTGCGGCCACAACGACGCCGCGCTGAAACGAAGGAGTACGCGTCATGAACAGCACCATCGTGATCATCCTTATCGTGGTCGCCGTCCTGGTGCTGGCACTCATCGCGTTCTTGATCATCCGCCGGCAGCGCTACATGCGAGCGCTGCGGGGACGCGGCTGGACCTTCGAGTCACGCCCAGCGTTGGAGTCGGTGCTTGATCATCATGCACCGCCCTTCGGGCTGGGCTTCGTACGCAAGGTGGACGACGCCATTTCAGGTCAAACGACCACCGGCGTGCCATTTAGGGTGTTCGAGTACGAACACGATGGTGAGCCACGTTTTGACGACCGCGTGGCGAGTGTGCAGCTGGCCTTGCCGTTGCCCGATCTGTTCGTGTCCACCGATCAGGCGCGTGAGGGCGTGCAACTGTCGGCGGTCGAGATCGATCCGCGCTTTCAGGTACGCGCCGCAGACGCTGGATACGCGCGGGCGGCTATGTCCGGCGCCGTGCTCGACGCCATGGCGACTTTCGGTCAGGCCGGCCGCGCGGTCGATCTCAGCATTGACGGGCAACAGCTGGTCGCAGTCGGTGCACCCAAGAACCCCGAGGAATTGCAGACCTATCTCGAGCAGCTGGGCGGGGTCGCGGAGGCGTTCAACCGAGACGCTTTGGCGCCCTACCAGATAACGCCCCCGCCATCAGGATTTGGCTTCTACGGTCACCCCGATTGGCAGCTGATCGGCCGTGACGACACGCTGATCGCAAGGTACGACCTCACCAGGGCGGGCTTCGGGCATGCCACCGAGAAGGTGATTCGTGGCTCCAACGACGGATTGCCCATTGAGGCGTTCATCCACCGCTGGAAGACCGAACGCACCGAGACCTATACCGACTCCGAAGGCCGCAGCCAGACCCGCACAGTGACCGAAGACCACTCGGAGATCGTGACCGCGGTCCGGATGCCGTTCACACTTCCCATGCTCTCGGTGGGCGGCGGCTGGGGTGGCAAGAGGGTCCGCTTTGAAAGCGAGGAATTCAACAAACGCTTTACGGTGCGCACCGACAATGCCAAGTTCGCGTCCGATGTGATCCATCCACGCACCATTGAGTTCTTGACGGCAGCGGACCCGCCGCCCTTTCGGATCGAAAGCGACGTGATGCGCTTCGACGTCAACAAGCACGACACCAAGGTGATCGGCTTCTGTGCGGACTTCGCTCATGAATTCCTCGGTCGGGTGCCGTCGTTCGTGTGGAAGGACCTGCGGATCACTCCACCAGCTTTTCGGCGATGAGCTGAGCGGCCCCCGAGGTCGGAGTGCGTTCGTTTGTGAGTTGGTAATAGGCGCCCTCGCTAGTCGGCAATCTCGCCGCAGTTGAGATTAACCACGGTCGCGGTCAGCGGGCTGGCGTGATCCGACGCCATCATGGCTGCGACGTTGCCCACCTCGGTGAGCATGGGGAGCCGACCTAGTAGCGTGAGCTGGGCACGGGAGTCGACGAGATCCGCGGTGGATCGCTCAGTATTGCCGGCGTCATAGCCCTCGCGCGGGGACGTGGTCCGGTCTGCCCTGAGCTTCCAGACACCTTCCGTGCCGGGGGCGTCCGGGGATCCCATCGACCGCAAGCAGACGACCCGGATGCCGTACGGGCCGAGCTCGGCCGCCAGGGATCTGGTCAGGCCCTCGACCGCCGCGCAGGCGATGCCGAAGCTGCCCACCTCCGGAAAGGCGAGGCGAGCAGCGTCAGCCGTGAACGTCATGATCACGCCCCGGCCCTGAGCCGTCATGTGCCTGCTTGCGGCGCGCGCAGTCAGCAGGTGGGTCGCGACCCGGCGAGCGACCGGGCCGACGACCTCCGCCTCCGTCATTCGGGAGAGCGGGACACATTGGATGTGGTCGACCGCGATCGCGTTGAACGAAATGTCGAGCTGGCCTGCCCGCTCGACGATCGCGTCCGCGTGCGCGACTACGGCGGCCTCGTCGAGTGCGTCGACGACGGCGGCGTGAGCGGTGCCACCGGCCAGTTCGATCTGGTCAGCCACCTGTTGCACCCTCGCGAGCCGCCGTCCGGCGAGAAACACCGCGGCCCCTTCCCGGGCGAACGCCCGCGCGACGGCCGCACCGACCGATCCGGCAGCTCCGTAAACCACCGCCGTCTTCAGCTTGAGCAACATGAGTACCTCCATCCGGGTGTGCCAATCCAGACCAACCAGATGGCGAAGACTCATCGCCGTTCAGCCACTCCCTGTTGGGTGACCCGATCGAGGCCGAGAGTGCGGGCGATCGGCACTCCAGGGCGGTAAGCCAGGTGCAGGTACGACGGCGCATCGAGCACCGCGAGATCGGCTCGGTTTCCCACCACCAGACGACCGATGTCGGTACGCCGCAGGGACTTTGCCGAGCCGGCAGTAGCCGCGAACAGTGCTTGAGCGGGGCTAAGCCCCATCTCGCGCACGGCAAGGGAGATCACCCAGGGCATGGAGCTGGAGTAGCAGGTTCCGGGATTGCAATCGGTCGCCAAGGCGATCGAGACGCCGGCGGCAAGCAACCGGGCAGCATCCGGATAGGGAGATCGGGTGCAGAACTCGACTCCCGGCAGCAGCGTGGCCACCGTGGTGTCCGCGGCAGCACTCAATGCGTCGATGTCGGCGTCATCGAGATAGGTGCAGTGATCGACACTGGCTGCGCCCAACTCGACCGCCAACTGAACCCCAGAGCTTTGGCCCAACTGGTTGCCATGAACGCGCAGACCAAGGCCGGCCGCAGCTCCTGCCTTGAGGATGTGGCGAGCTTCGTCGGCATCGAACGCATGCGGCGAATGAGGCTCGCAGAAGACATCGATCCAGCGCGCGTGCGGAGATGCCGCTTCCAGCATGGGCCCGACCAGCAGGTCGAGATACGCCGCACGGTCTTCCGCATACTCAGCCGGCACAACGTGGGCGCCGAGGAACGTGGTCTCGCTGCTGAACTCGCGAGCTATCTGGAGTGCCCGAACCTCATCATGAACAGTCAGCCCATAGCCGCTCTTGATCTCAATAGTGGTGGTGCCGAGAGCTCGCAGCTCAGCGATCCGCGCGGCGAGTAGGCGCCGCAACTCATCATCGGTGGCGGCGCGGGTTGCCGCGACCGTCACGCCAATGCCGCCTCCGTCGTACGGCTCGCCCATCATCCGCGCCGCGAACTCGGGCCCACGGTCGCCCGCAAAGACCAGATGGCTGTGTGAGTCGACGAACCCAGGGATAATGGCTCGCCCTCCGACATCGATCAGGGCGTCGGCGGTTGGCGCCGCAGACGATCCTCCGACCCAGGCGATCATGTCGTCATCGATCACGACGGCGACGTCGCGTTCGATGCCAAGCCGGTCTGGGCCTGTGCCGTCGCAGGTGACAAGCTCACCGATTCCGGTGATCACTGTGCTACTCATGTGCCACCTAGCTGATCAAGCGCGGCAGCCAGCAGCCGGGCGGGTGAGCCCAATCGATGCTGCCCTTCGCGGACGATGACCTGACCCGCGACGACGACCTGGTCGATGTCAGCCGCAGTCGCGGCATACGCAATCTGATCAGCACGAGCTCCCGTCGTGCGTACCGAGTCAGATTGCACGACGACGAAGTCCGCAAGCGCGCCGTCGGCGATCCGGCCGCCGCCGGGCCAGCCAAGACTGCGATAGCCCGCTGCACTCGCGATCATGATCAGCTCTCCGGGTGTAAAGCGGCCACGTTCGCCCGTCGCCAGCCGCTCGTGCATCTCGAGTCCGCGCAGCTCCTCGAAGGGGTCGATGACAGCATGTTGATCAGAGCCCAGGGTCAGCGCACTGCCGGCATCGGCCAGCCGACGGGCCGGGCCGATGCCGTCAGCAAGATCACGCTCGGTTGTCGGGCAGAAGCATGCAGAGCTCTGATTGGCGCCCAGGGTCTTGATGTCGCCGTCGCTGAGATGGGTGGCGTGCACGACAGTTGTGCGGGCACTGAGTAGACCATGATCATCGAGCAGCTCGGTAGGGGTGCGGCCGTAGTAGGCCTGAGTAGCAGCATTCTCGGCGGGTTGTTCGCTGAGATGGACATGCAGGGGACGCTCGCCCGCCGCGTCGCCGATCTTGTCCAGCGCCTCCGCTGGGACCGCGCGCACCGAGTGAACGGCGGCGCCCATGCGTACCAGATCACGATCAATGAGCAAGCTCACCCGCTGCTGCCAGTGATCAACATCGCCGTCACTGAATCGAGTCTGTACCGGATCCAGTGGCAGGTGGCCGCTTGCGGTGAGCCCGCCGGCGAGGTAACACACGTCGAGCATGGTGAGCCGGATGCCTGCCTCGGTGGCGGCCTGAATCAACGCCGCGCCCATGGCATTGGGATCGCCGTACGGGCGGCCTCGTTGATCATGGTGCAGATAGTGAAACTCGCCGACGACGGTGTATCCGGCCAACACCATCTCGGCGAATACTGCGCGGGCCAGCGCCAGATAGGAATCCGGATCCAATCGAGCGGCGAGCGCGTACATCTGCTCCCGCCAGGTCCAGAAGCTGCCGCCGCCAGCGTGCGTTCGGCCCCGCAGGGCGCGATGAAAAGCATGACTGTGGCCATTGGCCAGACCAGGCAGCGTTACGCCGCTCAAGATCTCCTGACCGGCCTGGGGTTGGACACCGCTCCTTACCTTGGCGAAGCGCCCGTCTTGCACGTCGAAGCTGACTCCAGCCTCGCAACCGTCCGGCAGCCAGGCGTATGCGGCCCAGTAGGAGGTCACTGGTCAGCACCCGCTAAGTCAGCTAGCACCCTCGCCAACGCGTCAATACCGGCAAGGCAGTCCTCAGCCTCGGCCCATTCGGCCGGGGCGTGAGACGCTCCGGTGGGGTTGCGGACGAAGATCATGACGGCCGGCACGCCGGCATTGGCGAGAATGCCGGCATCATGCCCGGCGCCCGTGCTCATCACGGGTGCACTATCAAGCAGGTGGGACAGCCTGCTGACGAGCGCATCGTCGAAAGAAGTCTGCGGAGTCCACGACTCCTCGGTCACAATGGCGCCCGACGCCGCGACCTCAGCCTCGATCTGAGCCAGAGTGGCGCGCAACGCAGGCTCACCGGCGGCGCGGGCATCGAGCCAGGCAGTTGCAGAGCTGGCAATGGCGTTCACTCCGCCGGGCTGGATCTTGATCTTGCCCACCGTTGCGAGGGTGCTGTGTGCCTCCGCCGCGGCGCGCGCGGCCAGCACTGCACGCGCACAGCCGATCACCGCGTCCCGGCGATCGCTCAGCCTGGTGGTGCCGGCGTGATTTGCCTCACCCGGGATCTCGATCCGCCATCGACCATGTGCCCAGAGCCCACTGCCAACGGCTACGGCCCTGCCCAAATCGATCAGACCGCGGCCCTGCTCGATGTGCAGCTCAACGAATGAGGAGATCCGGGCAAGTGCCTCCGGATCGGGACCCAGCCGTTCCGGTTGCCGGCCGGCGGCCCGCATCGCCTCCGCCATGGTCACGCCATCGGCATCACGCAGCCCCAGCGCCCGATGAGGACTCAGCACTCCAGTGATCACCCGCGAGCCAGCGCACGAGACGCCGAACCGGGCCCCCTCCTCGTCGACAAAGTTCACCACCCCAATCGGGCGCCGCGGCCGGAAGCCGTCAGATCTGAGTCGATCAATCGCCAGCAATCCACTGACTACGCCCAGCGGCCCGTCGAAGGCGCCGCCGTCCGGCACGCTGTCCAGGTGGGAGCCTGTCACGACGCCGCCCTTAGCGGAGCTGTCCGGATCGCCCCACCAGGCCCACTGGTTTCCCATCCGGTCTTCGGCGAGATCTAGACCTCGAGTGGCGCATTCGCCGCTGAACCATTCGCGCATCCTCAGGTCGGCGTCGGTCCACGCGAAGCGGCGGTAACCGCCGGTGATCGGATCGCGCCCAATCTCCACGATTGCAGACCAAAGCTGCTCGAAGGTCGCGGGCTGGGTCATGATCACTTCTCAAATCCCCTCCTTCATGGGGATCCTGACATCACGCTGGGCGGCAATCTCGTCGGCCCGCTCATAACCCGCATCGACGTGCCTGATCACTCCCATGCCCGGATCATTGGTCAAGACCCGAGCCAGCTTCTGTGCGGCCAGCTCGGTGCCGTCGGCGAGCGAGACCTGGCCGGCGTGGATCGAGCGGCCGATGCCCACCCCGCCGCCATGGTGAATGGACACCCAGGAAGCTCCCGAGGCAGTGTTGATCATGGCATTGAGCAGCGGCCAATCCGCGATCGCATCCGACCCGTCGAGCATGGCCTCCGTCTCGCGATAGGGGCTGGCAACCGAGCCGCAATCTAGATGATCACGACCGATCACGATAGGTGCGCTGATCTTGCCTGACGCGACCAGGTCGTTGAAAGCCAGCCCGGCTTTGTCTCGCTCGCCGTAGCCGAGCCAGCAGATTCGGGCGGGCAGCCCCTGGAAGCTGATCTTGTCGCGAGCACCACGCATCCACTTGTGCAGCCGATCATTGTCCGGAAAGAGATCCAGCACAGCCCGGTCAGTGGCGTCGATGTCACGTGGGTCGCCGGACAACGCCACCCACCGGAACGGGCCCTTGCCCTCACAGAACAGCGGCCGGATGTAGGCGGGCACAAAACCTGGAAACTCGAAGGCACGCTCATACCCACCCTGCCGGGCCTCATCGCGAATCGAGTTGCCATAGTCGAAAACCTCGGCGCCACCGTCCTGAAACTCCACCATCGCCTGAACGTGACGCGCCATGCTGGCTCGTGCCCGGTCGGTGAACTCCTCAGGTTTCTGCTCTGCGTAGGTCGCCCAATCTTCGACGCTGATCCCTTCCGGCAAGTAGGACAGCGGATCGTGGGCACTGGTTTGGTCGGTGACGATGTCGATCGGCACACCACGGCGCAAGAGCTCCGGGAACACCTCGGCGCAGTTGCCGACGACACCAATGGAGGTAGCACGCCGCTCAGACTTCGCGGCCACAGCACCCGCCACCGCCTGGTCAAGATCATCAGCGATCTTGTCGAGGTAGCGATGATCAACTCGGCGCTGCAGTCGGGAACGATCGACGTCAACGATCAAACAAACCCCGTCGTTCAATGTCACCGCCAGCGGCTGGGCGCCGCCCATCCCTCCGCAACCGCCGGTGAGGGTCAAGCTGCCGGCCAGCGTGCCGCCGAATCGTTTCTCCGCCACCGCGGCGAAGGTCTCGTACGTGCCCTGGACGATGCCCTGAGTGCCGATATAGATCCATGACCCTGCAGTCATCTGGCCATACATCGTCAGCCCGAGCTTCTCCAGGCGGCGGAACTCCGGCCAGGTAGCCCAGTCCGGCACTAGGTTGGAGTTGGCCAAGATCACCCGCGGCGCCCATTCGTGAGTTTGCATCACCCCAACTGGGCGGCCGGATTGCACCAGCATGGTCTCGTCGGGTCCCAACGTGGTGAGGGTACGGACCATCGCATCGAAAGCCCGCCAGTCGCGGGCCGCGCGGCCCGTACCGCCGTACACGACGAGATCATCGGGACGTTCCGCGTTCTCGGGATCGAGATTGTTCATCAGCATCCGCAGCGGGGCCTCGGTGGCCCAGGATCGTGCGGTGAGCCTGGTGCCACGCGATGCGCGTACGGGGCGGGCGCCTTCCATGTTGTCGCTTCCTTTCTCACGAAACCGGTTAGATACAACGGGCTTCCGGCCGAATCGAGTGTTGGTGGTGACCGGTTCT
>Ga0307307_10000030_pt1 | contig 23941 bp, 20 predicted proteins | sample ER_DNA_194_FD_194505 | JGI IMG/M metagenome (GOLD analysis project Ga0307307, IMG submission 194505) | Bulk soil microbial communities from the East River watershed near Crested Butte, Colorado, United States - ER_DNA_194 | ecosystem: Environmental > Terrestrial > Soil > Floodplain | place...
AACATGCCATCGCCGAACTCAAGTTGCTAGCTGAGACCGCTGGATCGCAAGTCCTCGAGGGTCTGATCCAACGACGCGACCGACCTGACCCGGCTACCTACATCGGGCGCGGCAAGGTTGCTGAGTTGCGGGACGTCGTGCTCGCGACCGGCGCAGATACGGTGATTTGCGACGGCGAGCTGACGCTCGCCCAGCTCCGCAACTTGGAGGACCGGGTCGGCATCAAGGTCATCGACCGCACGGCGCTGATCCTCGACATCTTCGCCGCACATGCCAAGAGCGTTGAGGGCAAGGCGCAGGTCGAACTTGCCCAGCTGCAATACCTGAAACAACGATTACGTGGTTGGGGCGGCAACCTCTCCAGGCAGGTCGGCGGTCGCGCCAGCGGGGGCGTTGGTATCGGCGGTCGTGGGCCGGGCGAGACCAAACTGGAGACCGATCGGCGCCGGATCAACAGCCGCATTGCGAAGCTACGAGCGTCGCTTCGCGAGATGGACACCACGCGTGAGACCAAACGGGCCGATCGCCGCCGTCATCAGGTGCCTTCTGTCGCCATCGTCGGCTATACCAATGCGGGCAAATCCAGTCTGCTCAACCGACTGACCGGTGCAGGTGTGCTCGTCGACGATGCACTCTTCGCGACGCTTGACCCGACCACTCGCCGTGCCGCGGCCGAGGATGGCCGGCTGTACACGCTGACAGACACCGTAGGTTTCATTCGGCATCTGCCGCATGACCTGGTCGAAGCGTTTGCCTCGACCTTGGAGGAGTCGACCTACGCTGATCTCCTCGTGCACGTCGTCGATGGCTCCGATCCGGACCCGATCGGGCAGATCACTGCCGTACGCGCGGTCCTCGCTGATATCGGTGCCGCTGAGATCCCAGAGCTGATCGTGATCAACAAGGTCGACCGCACCGCAGCCGAAACGCTCCGCGTGCTTCACGCCAGCTATCCCGATGCAGCCTTCATCTCCGCGCGGACCGGGAAGGGACTGGAGCAGTTGCGCACCACCATCGAGTCGTTCCTCCCGCGGCCCGAGATAAAGATTCGGGCCCTGGTGCCGTACGAGCGAGGTGATCTGGTCAACCGCATCCATCAAACCGGCGAGTTTCTGGCCACTGAACACCGTGCCGACGGCACGCTGGTCGCCGCTCGCGTGAGTCCGGCTCTTGCAGCTGAACTTGCACCGTATGAGCTGGTGACAAGTGACACGGTGAAGCTGGACTGAAGGGTGCTGGCCGGTTGCTGCGGACGTGATTAGAGTTCTGCGGTGACCGGAGCAACGAAGGCTGCCCGTCTCGCGGTGGGGCACCGTGAGGTGCTCGAAGCCGCGGTCCGGGCGATCGGTGGTGCCGAACGAGCCGGTCAGGTTGAGATGGCGGACGCCATCGCGGACAGCTTGGAATCCGACCATCATCTCCTGGTCCAGGCGGGTACCGGAACGGGCAAATCGCTTGGCTATCTGGCTCCTGCGCTGCTCTGGCTCGTCCGGAATCCCAGCGAACGAATCGTCATTGCCACAGCGACCCTGGCTCTGCAACGTCAGCTCGCCACCAATGACATTCCGGCGGCCCTCGACGCGGTCGAGTCAGTTACCGGCCAACGACCACGACATGCAATCCTCAAGGGTCGCACCAACTACGCGTGCATGCTGCGCCTGCGGGAAGGAACGGCTCAAGATCAAGGAACACTGATTTCCGCGGGCGATCTGATCGACACGATGAGAACCTCGCCGCAGGCTACGCCTGAGTCTGCCCTAGGGGTCGAGGTGGTGGCTCTCCGCGAATGGGCGGAGGACCAGGCCGAGCGAGGAGGCTTGGCCGACCGCGACGATGCCCCACCCCATACCGAGCGGGCTTGGGGCCAAGTGTCGGTCCCGGTCCGCGAATGCCTCGGTGCGCAGCGATGCCCGTACGGCGCCGAATGCTTCGTCGAGAACTCCCGCGATGTGGCTCGCGCCGCAGATCTGGTCGTCACCAATCACGCATTACTTGCGATCAATGCCATGCACGGCGGTACAGCGCTTCCGGAGCACGGCCCGGTGATCATCGATGAGGCGCACGAGCTGGTCTCTCGGGTCACCAGCGCAGCGTCAGCCGAGCTCAGCCCACAGCTGATCGAACGCGTGGCGCGTCGGGCCTTGACCTATCTCGACGATGACGTTGCGCTGGAGCTGCTGGAGTCTGCCAACACCTTTCGCGCTGCGCTGGACAGCGCCGTCCTGGAACGTGTGGAGGACCCAGACGGCCAATTCGTGGCCGCCTGCGATGCGGTGCGTAATGCTGCTCGGGCTGCGGTGAGTGCGATGACTCGGGAGGAAAGCCAGGCTCCGGATAGACGGCAGAGCGCGGCAGCCGTCAAGGAAATCTTCGATGTTGCCGAGCGGATGGCTGCTCTCAACACCCACGACGTCGTGTGGGTGGCAGATCGTGATCGTTTTGGGCGAGAGGCACGGGTTTCCCCCCTATCGGTGGCGGGACTGATGCGATCTCACGTCTTCGCCGAGCACACCACCGTGCTGACATCGGCGACACTGAAGCTTGGTGGTGATTTCACCCCCATTGCCAGCAGTGTCGGGCTCAAGGATTCCGAACGCGTCGACTCCATGCCCGTGACAGAAGATGTCGGACCCGATAAGGCCGCCGCAGATGATCTTGAGGACCGGGCAATTCCCTGGCGCGGCTTGGATGTGGGCTCGCCATTCGAGTATCGCCGGCAGGGCATCTTGTATGTCGCGCGATCGCTGCCACCGCCGGGTCGTGACGGACTGTCTGACGCGTCGCTGGCCGAGATTGCCGAGCTGTTGGAGGCCTCTGAAGGCCGAACTCTTGGACTCTTCTCCTCCCGAAAGGCTGCGGAGGGTGCCGCGGTCTATACCCGCAAGCGGCTGCCGCAGCTGACGGTCTTGTGTCAGGGCGACGCGCAGCTCCCTGAGCTGACGCGACGCTTCATCGCCGATGAGCACGCGAGCCTGTTTGGGACGTTGTCACTGTGGCAGGGGGTGGACGTGCCAGGTGCGACATGCCAGCTCGTGATCATCGATCGAATTCCCTTCCCTCGTCCTGACGAGCCGCTGACGGTCGCTCGCCAGCGTGCGGTGACGCAGGCGGGTGGCAACGGATTCATGAAAATCGCGGCGAGTCACGCGGCGTTGCTGCTAGCCCAAGGCTCCGGTCGGCTAATCCGGCGGCTGAGCGACAGGGGAGTGGTCGCGGTGCTGGATCCGCGGCTGGTCACGGCACGCTACGGCGTGTACCTGAAGGCTTCGATGCCGGACATGTGGCAGACCACCGATCGACACGTAGCCGTGCAAGCGCTCCGCCGCCTTTCCAGCTTGTCCTGATTATTGGGTCTTGATCATCGGGCTTCCAGTCGTGTGGGGAGCTGTTCGCCAACGAGGTGCCCACCTGGCGGAGGCGTCCATCCTCTGGCACGCTTGCGCTATGGAGCACACGTACGATTTCGACCTGGCAGTCATCGGTTCGGGTCCTGGCGGCCAGAAGGCTGCGATCATGGCGGCCAAGCTCGGCCACAAGGTGTGCGTCATCGACATCAAGTCGATGGTCGGGGGCGTTTGCGTCAACACTGGCACGATCCCGTCCAAGACCTTGCGAGAAGCGGTGCTCTATCTCACCGGCATGCAGCTTCGTGATCTTTACGGAGCGAGCTACCGGGTCAAAGAAGAGATCACCATCTCCGATCTGCTCGCCCGGTTGCAGCACGTGGTCGGTCGTGAGACCGAGGTCATCCGTTCCCAGCTGATGCGTAATCACATCGAACTCGTGCCGGGTACTGCGAGCTTCCTCGATCCGCATACGCTCAGCGTCGAGATCGAAGGCGTGGGCGCGCTTCGCACCCTAACCGCGAACTACATCGTGATCGCGACCGGCACCATGCCGGCTCGTCCGCCGCACGTCGAATTCGACGGAGTTCGGGTGCTGGATTCGGACCAGATTCTCATGTTGGACAATGTGCCGGGCTCCATGGTTGTGGTCGGCGCGGGCGTCATTGGCGTGGAGTACGCCTCGATGTTCGCTGCGTTGGGCAGCCGCGTCACGCTAGTGGAGAAGCGTGACAACATGCTCGACTTCTGCGATCCCGAAATCGTCGAATCCTTGAAGTTCCACCTACGTGATCACACCATGTCCTTCCGTTTCGGTGAGGAGGTCTCCTCGGTAGAGAGTTCCGGACGTGGCACGATCACGACACTCGCTTCGGGGAAGAAGATCGCTGCCGAGGTCGTCATGCACTCCGCGGGTCGGCAAGGCAATACGGCGGCATTGGGCATCGACCTCGCAGGGCTCCAAACCGACAAGCGGGGACGGCTCGTGGTGAACTCGAACTATCAGACCGAGGTGCCGCACATCTACGCAGTCGGTGATGTGATCGGCTTCCCCGCACTTGCCTCAACCTCGATGGACCAAGGCCGCCTTGCTGCAGCGCACGCCTTCAATGAGCCAGCCAACGAGCTCAGAAGTCTGCAGCCGATCGGCATCTACACGATTCCGGAGATCTCCTACTGCGGCAAGACTGAAGGAGAGCTGACTCGTGACGCGATTCCGTTCGAAGTCGGCATCTCCCGCTATCGCGAGCTGGCCCGTGGCCAGATCGTCGGAGACCCCTACGGCATGTTGAAGCTCATCGTGCATGCCGACACCCGAGAGATCCTGGGCGTACACGTTTTCGGCACCAGCGCCACCGAGCTGGTCCACATCGGCCAAGCGATCATGGGATGTGGTGGAACGGTGGACTATCTCGTCGACACGGTCTTGAACTACCCCACCTTGTCGGAGGCGTACAAAGTGGCCGCTCTCGATGTCACCAACAAGTTACGTGCGGTAGCCCGCTTCATGACGGAGATGGCCGCCTCCGAACCGAGCTTGCTGTGATGGCAGGGTGACGTAGCTAACCGTTTGTTAGATGCGGCGCAGCACAGCGACCACCTTGCCCAAGATGGTGGCATGGTTGCCGTCGATCGGGTCGTACGCGGGGTTGTGTGGAAGCAGCCACACCTGACCGCCGGATCTCTTGAAGGTCTTGACGGTAGCTTCGTCGTCGAGAAGTGCTGCGACGATGTCACCGTTGTCAGCCGTCGGCTGCTGCCGAACAACCACCCAGTCGCCGTCGCAGATTGCCGCTTCGATCATGGAGTCGCCACGGACCTCGAGCGAGAACATGGTGCCTTCACCGACCAGCTGCCGAGGGAGTGTAAAGACATCCTCGATGCTTTCCTCGGCCAGGATCGGTCCGCCGGCTGCGATCCGGCCCACGACTGGAACGCGAACCGGCTCCGGGAAGGCATCCCCAATGCCCGTGTCGTCCGCGCCGCTGGTTTGCCGGGAGAGCGAGAGCTGCCGGCTCACCGACCGATCCTCAGTGGGCAAGAGCACCTCTAGTGCCCGCGGGCGATTGGGATCCCGCCGTAGGAATCCTTTCGCCTCCAGCATCTTGAGCTGGTGCGCGACGCTCGATGATGACGCAAGACCAACAGCGTCACCCATCTCACGGATGCTGGGTGGATAGCCGCGCCGCTCGACGGTCGCCTTGATCATTTCCAAGATTCGGCGTTGTCGAAGCGTCAGTCCGTCGGCGTCCGTGGGGCCGTCCGGGAATGAGCTGAGCGGTGCGCTCTCGCCGAGCTGGGCTGCTACCTCGCTCGCCCTAGGGCGGCCCCGGCGCTTGCTGGGCTGAGGAAACGTCGAGTCACTTTGTGCCATAAGGCTGACGATAGAGAAGTCCGCCGACAGATTCAAACATTTGTTCGAGCGTGTTGGCCAGATCTGCCACGTCGTTGCGGCGGTCGTCGAAACTGTCTGAGGCCACTGGTTCAGTGATTCCCGACACGCATCGAATACTTGTGCGAATGAGCTTGGCAGCAAGTTGAAGTTGCGATACAAATCAAACGTACGTTCTATCGAACGTTAGTTCGATCCTTGATAGAGGAGTCACGAAAATGAGTGCTGTTCCGGTCTTTATTCCGCCTGTATCAATCCCGCCTGTCGCAATCCCCTATGTCGCTATTCCGCCTGCGCCGGTCTCCATTCCACAGGCTCGCGGCAATGTTGGACCGACACCGAGCAGCGCACGACCAGCCACGGCTCCCATTCGCTGGCAGCTCACCGATCGAGGGATTGCCGTCGTGCTCTTGCTGGTAGCGGCAATTCTTACCGCGGCGGTCATCGCGGTTGGCGCCACTGCTTTACGGGTTACCAGCGCCGACTACGACGCTCGTCTCCACGAGTCCTGGCAGGCCCAGCGTTGAGCTGCCGCTAGCCGACGTCGTGAGACATCTGGTCAATGCAGACGACGACCGCAAGCACGAGAGCATCATCTTGGCCGGGTTTGATCTCGATACCATAGGTGTCGCGTACCCGGAACCACCGACGTGAGACCTCCGCAACTTCATCCCCGTGGCGCTCGATCTTGTATTCGTGATCGACGATGTTGCCCTTCGCCTCCATGTCGTCGCCGTCGTGGACGTCAACGGAAAATCGATCCCGAAGTGGCGTAACCAGCGCCTTTTTCACCGTGGCGACCTGATGCCCGTCGCGCTCAATGTCCATGGTGTCTCTCACCCGGAGCTTCTTCTCTTGGATCGAATACAGCTCGTCGCCCTCGGGCGACTGAAGGATGAGTGTGTCCCGTATCCGAAAGGCCTTTCCGTTCACCTTGAACGTCCGCTCGCCAGTCTCGTTTTCGATCCAGAAGTCATCACCAATAGCGAAAAGCTTCTCCTGCATCCGATACTTTGTGGCGCCTGCGGCTTCGCGACGACCTCGCAACAAGGGCATAGCCCGCTCCTTTCGTGTACTCGAACGACGCTACGCCGCGTGGGATCGGCGGGCCAAGTCACTGGCGATCGCGCCCCGCCTCGTCGATGACGACGGTCTTCATGACCTGATCCGCGAAGGTCTGCCTCTTGTCATCCCATAAGGGCCACAGATAGCCCACCAGCGTCAGCGCGTCGAGGATGTGAACAAGATCGCGAAGGAACGCGTTCTTCGGACCAATCGGCGCGTAAGTCTCCGCCCCAATCAGCCTGATCCTGCTCAGCCGCTTGCCCACTGACTGCCCAGTGCTGCCTGCCATGTGCCAGCGGTTGTAAGCGACCCATCCCAGGCTGGCGAGCATCACACCCAAACCGATGATCATGGCAACAGTCGGCGTCGTGAGCTGCGAGGTCGAGCCGCCGGACGAAGCCAGCCGGACGATGAAGATCAGGTAGCCGACACAGAAGATGATCAAGCCGAGATAGGTCGGAAACTGGTCGATCAATCTCGCCCGGACGCGCATGCTCCAGCTGGCGTGATCGCTGTGCGCAGGCACCGACATGATGTGCTCGGGAGGCGGCGGAAAGCCCGGGAAAGGCGGCGTCCGCTCCACGGGCGGCTGATTGGCCGGTGGAACGTCTGGCCCCCGAGCGAGGTGCTGGTCGGTCATGACTATCCTTTGTCGGCGACGTGGGCGAGTGTAGGCGATCGGTCACCTCGGGCTCCGCTCTTCCTAGATGCAGCACTGTTGGCCTCAGGCACAATGAGCATGTGGCGATCTCTACTGACGTTCGGCCGTTTCGTGCTGGACGCGCAGCCGGATACGTCGGCGCCTTCTTTGCCGGCGGACTCGCCCTGAGCGCGCTCTATGCGACGACCGGCTTTGGGTTGCCATGTCCCTTCCGTGCCATCACTGGCTGGGACTGCCCGCTCTGCGGGGGCACCCGGATGGGTTCGGCATTGCTCCATGGAGACGTCCAAGCGGCATTTTTGTACAACCCGCTGGCGCTGATCGGCCTCCTCGTTCTGGGCCTGCTCGGGGTGCTGTGGGCAGTGGAGGCGGCGGGCGGCCCAGCGATCCGACTACCGCGTTCTTTTGCGACGTGGTTACGGCGAATACGCGCTGGTCAGTGGTTGGCCGTCGGGCTCGCCATAGCCGTGATTTATACGATCGCGCGCAACATGCTCTGAGGCCTCAGACGAGGCTTTGGTGCAGCGCTGCGCGGCCTAAAGCCGTCCCCCGCTCTGAGAGCTGAAACCGACCGTCGGCGACACCGGCGACAAAACTGTCAGTCCTCTTGCGAAGAATAGATGGAAGACGTACGGTGTCCATATCTAGTAGTTACAAGCATGTGTTTTATCCACAAGTTGTGGTTAGATCTTCATAGAGTCCCGAGGAAATACACAGACTGGTCCACAAGTTTCCCGGCCAGCCCACAGGCGGATCCCCAAGTCGATCCACAGAGAGGAGTCGGCGATGCACTGCCCGTACTGTCGCAACACCGACTCCAAGGTGCTGGACTCACGCACGACCGATGACGGCGGCAGCATCCGGCGGCGGCGCCAATGCCCGTCCTGCGAGCGACGGTTCACCACCATCGAGCAGATGCAGCTCGTCGTCGTGAAACGCAGTGGCGTCGTCGAGCCTTTTACTCGTGACAAGGTCATCAACGGTGTGAGGAAGGCCTGCAAGGGACGGCCGGTGACCGGGGACCAGCTAGCTCGCCTCGGTCAGCTGGTCGAGGACTCGTTGCGGGCCCTCGGTCAGCCCGAAATACCGGCGGACGAGGTCGGCGTCGCCATTCTTGGTCCGCTGCGTGAGCTCGATCAGGTCGCCTACCTTCGCTTCGCGAGCGTTTATCGGCAATTCCGGTCGGTGGACGACTTCGAGGCGGAGATCGCCCTGCTTCGCGTGGAACAGGAGCCGACCGGTATCGAGCCACTTGTTCCGGACCGTCTGGCGGACCACAAGATAAGCAACTTCACGCCGCACCGGCTGACACCATCTCGGCAACGCCCCGGCAGCGGTGCGGAACCTCCGTAGCACGAAGACGATCCTGTCGTGTGCCGCCGGCCGCGGCCACGACTCACGACAGCCAGGCCAGCCTCCATCATCAGCGCCAGTGGTGGCGCGGTAGCGACGAAGAAAGGCAGAAATGACCGAAACAACCCGTTCGGCGAATGGGCGATCGGACAAGAAGAATTCGCAGCCGAAGTCCGCCGGCCTGACCATCCAGCCCGTCTTCACCTCCGGCGTGCACCCCTATGACGAGGTGACGTGGGAGCGCCGCGACGTGGTGCAAACCAACTGGAAGACCGGCGAGGTTGTCTTTGAGCAAAAAGGCGTTGAATTCCCCGACTTCTGGAGCGTCAACGCATCCACGATCGTCACCACCAAGTACTTTCGTGGCGCCCTTGGCACGCCGGTTCGCGAGCAAAGTCTTCGGCAACTCATCGACCGTGTGGTCAAGACCTACCGCAAGGCAGGGGAAGACTACGGCTACTTCGCTGGTGCCCAGTCGGCCGAGGTGTTCGAGTACGAGCTGGCGTGGATGCTGCTGCACCAGTACTTCTCGTTCAACTCGCCGGTCTGGTTCAACGTTGGTACCGCCTCGCCGCAGCAGGTTTCAGCCTGTTTCATCCTGTCGGTGGACGACTCCATGGACTCGATCTTGAACTGGTATCGGGAGGAGGGGTTCATCTTCAAGGGCGGCTCGGGTGCGGGCCTGAACCTGTCACGGATCCGCTCGTCGAAAGAGCTGCTCAGCTCTGGCGGCACGGCCTCCGGCCCGGTCTCGTTCATGCGGGGTGCTGACGCGAGTGCGGGGACCATCAAGTCCGGCGGAGCGACGCGCCGCGCCGCAAAGATGGTGGTGCTCGATGTGGATCATCCCGACATCGAGGAGTTCATCGAGACCAAGGCGCGCGAGGAGAACAAGATCCGCGCGCTCCGCGATGCCGGGTTTGACATGGACTTGGGCGGCCGCGACATCACCTCCGTGCAGTATCAGAACGCCAACAACTCGGTGCGAGTGACTGATGAATTCATGCGAACCGTCGAGGATGGCGGTGACTTCGCGCTGCGCGCCCGTACCGACGGGCGGGTTATCGAGACGCTGAAGGCTCGGGAGCTCTTCGACAAGATGGCCAGCGCAGCCTGGGAATGCGCCGATCCCGGCATCCAGTACGACGACACGATCAACGACTGGCACACCAATCCTGAGACCGGACGGATTACGGCGTCTAATCCGTGCAGTGAATACATGAGTCTGGACAACAGCTCGTGCAACCTGGCGAGCCTCAACCTGCTCAAGTTCTTGCGCGAGGACAACACCTTCGACGCTCTGGCGTTCGAACGGGCGGTGGAGTTGATCATCACCGCAATGGATATCTCGATCTGTTTCGCCGACTTCCCCACCGAGGCGATCGGTCGCACGACTCGTGACTATCGCCAACTCGGCATCGGTTACGCGAACCTTGGTGCGCTGCTGATGGCGACCGGACACGGATACGACTCAGAGGGCGGCCGAGCGCTGGCTGCGGCGATCACCTCTGTGATGACAGGCGTGTCCTATCGCCGGTCTGCTGAGCTGGCCGGCATTGTCGGCGCGTACGAGGGTTACGCCCGCAACGCCGACGCTCACAAGAGGGTCATGCGCAAGCACCAGGCGGCGAATGATGCGCTTCGCACGGTCGAGTCGATGGACGCCGACATTCGTAAGCGGGCAACCGCCGCATGGGCCGACGTGATCAAGATCGGCGAAACACATGGTTACCGCAACGCCCAGGCAAGTGTTCTGGCCCCGACGGGCACGATCGGCTTCATGATGGACTGCGACACCACGGGGATCGAGCCAGACTTCTCGTTGGTCAAGTTCAAGAAGCTGGTGGGTGGCGGCTCACTACAGATCGTCAACCAAACCATTCCGAAGGCGCTCAAGAAGCTTGGTTATGCCGATGAGACGGCTGAGGCGATCATCGAGTACATCGCCGAACACGGACACGTCATCGACGCCCCTGGCTTGAAGCTAGAGCATTACGAGGTCTTCGACACGGCAATGGGGCAGCGGGCGATCAAGCCGATGGGCCATGTCCGCATGATGGCGGCGGCCCAGCCGTTCCTTTCTGGGGCCATCTCCAAGACGGTCAATCTGCCAGAGACGGCAACGGTGGAGGAGATAGCCGATGTCTACCTGCAGGGCTGGAAGCTCGGCCTCAAGGCGCTAGCGGTCTACCGTGACAACTGCAAGGTGGGTCAGCCTCTCAGCGACGGCACAACCAGCAGGGCCGATGACAAGAAGACCGCGGCGGTCGAGACTGAAGTCGTGGAGAAGGTGGTCTATCGGCCGACCCGGAAGCGGCTGCCCAAGTCGCGACCGAGCCGTACGACGTCATTTTCGGTCGGCGGGGCCGAGGGCTACATGACGTCTGGTTCATACCCGGACGACGGCCTCGGCGAGGTGTTCCTCAAGCTCGGCAAGCAGGGCTCGACTCTTGCAGGTGTAATGGACGCCTTCTCCATTGCGGTGTCAATCGCTTTGCAGTACGGAGTCCCGCTGGAAACCTTTGTGCAGAAGTTTACCAACCTCAAGTTCGAGCCCGCCGGCTTGACCGATGACCCGGACATCCGGATGGCGCAGTCGATCATGGACTACATCTTCCGGCGGTTGGCGCTGGACTACCTGTCCTTCGAGGAGCGGGCGGAACTCGGCATCTATACCGCCACAGAGCGGGCTCGCCAGGTCGAGACGGGATCGTATCTGCCGCCTGAGGAGGAGCTCAGTGAGGCGGAGTCGCTCAAGAACGACCCGGGTGACGACGTACGAACCGACGAGATGGATGTCCCAGGTACGAAGCCGATTCCGCAGGGCGCTCATACGACCGCCGAGCTCTTCGAGGAGATCACCGGAACCAGTGTCGACGCGCCGCTCTGTCTGACCTGCGGCACCAAGATGCGTCCCAGCGGCAGCTGCTACGTCTGCGAAGGTTGCGGATCCACCAGCGGCTGCAGCTGAAAGGGAGCGGTAGTTGATCAGGTGCGCCTGGCGGCGCGGGCAAGTTCGTACGCGGCGGTAAGCGTTTGCTCGAGCAGCACAGCGATTGTCATCGGGCCCACGCCGCCGGGGACGGGCGTGATCAGACTGGCTCGCTCGGCTGCTGCCTCGTACTCGACGTCGCCGACGTTACCGGGGTTGTATCCGGCGTCCACTACCACAGCGCCGGGCTCGTCGAACGCCATCCGCGGCGAAGCTGTGCATCGTGACCCCGTCGACGTCCTTGATCGGGGCGATCGCCTCGAAGGCTGCGCGCTCGTCGACATGAGCGGGCACTGGGTGCTGCAGCAGGATCCCGTCCACGGCAGGGTCCTCGGAGAGCGTCCTGATCTCGGTGGCGAGTTCGCCCGTAGTGGTCGACGCGGGCAGCTCGACATACCGCGACTCCATCCCGACTTTTGCCGTTCGGTTCCGCTTCATCCGCACATAGGTATGAGACGCGGGGTCGTCGCCTACTAACACGGTGGCCAGGCAAGGGATCCTGCCGTGGGCCCGTGTGAACCCGGTCGTGCCCACTGTGACCTGCTCTATGAGCCGTGCCGCCACCGCGGTCCCATCCATGACGTGTGCGCTCATCGTCGTCCCTTTCGATCAACTCGGAGGCTCTTGATCTGATGCGCCGACGTTTTGGGAACACTTCTGGGCTGTGAGCGTTTACCACGACATGATTGATGACCGTGACCGCGAGGCGTTGGACGCCTACTCCGAGGCGGTGACTGCGGTGGTTCAGCAGGTCTTGCCCAGTGTCGCGAGCCTCCGGGTCAAGTCCCGGCTCGGCGATGGCGCGGGCAGTGCCAGTGTGTTGACCGGCGACGGATTCCTTTTGACCAGCGCGCATGTCGTCGATGGAGTGAATACCGTCGTGGCCGCCTTTGCGGACGGCAACGAGGTGACCGCAGATGTGGTCGGGCGAGATGCGTTCTCCGACCTGGCCGTACTCCGCGCTCGAGGTGACGTACCGAGCCCGGTCGCTTTAGGCGATGCCAGCAAGCTGCAAGTCGGACAACTCGTGATCGCGGTGGGAAACCCGCTCGGTCTGGCGGGAAGCGTTACCGCTGGCATCATCTCGGGTCTAGGCCGGTCGCTTCCAACCAGGCAAGGACGAGTTGTCGATGAGGTGATCCAGACCGACGCGGCGCTCAATCCGGGAAATAGCGGCGGTGTGCTTGCTGACAGCCGCGGCCGGATGATCGGAGTCAATACCGCGGTGGCCGGCATCGGCGTCGGCCTCGCTGTGCCGATCAATGAGACGACAGAGCGCATCATCAGCGCCTTGATGACCGCCGGCCGAGTACGCCGTGCCTGGCTCGGAATCGCTGGCAGCCAGGCTCCACTGCCGCCGGCCTTGGCGAACAAGTTGGGCCGGCGTGAGGGTCTTCGGGTGGCTCAGGTGGTTGCCGGTAGCCCTGCCGACAGTGCGGGTCTGAGAGCAGGCGACATCGTCGTTGCGGTCGCTGGCACTTCGCTGGGTTCCAGCACCGAGTTGCAGCGCCGGATGGTCGAGGACGCGATCGGCCGGCGGGTTGAGATCACGGTCTGGCGCAACGGTGCGCTAGTCGATGTCATCGCCGTGCCGCGAGAGCTCACCGAGTCCTCGAGCTGAGCTGCCGTCTCGCCTTCACTGCCGTCTCGCCTTCACTGCACGGGAAAGGGTGACTGGCCCCACGCAGGCGTGCTACTGAGCTCCACGGAGGCGACCCACTTGACCCACCAGAAACCCCGTCGGTGTGGCGCCACCAACCGAACTGGTGCGCCGTGACCAGCCCGCAGCGGCTCCCCCTGATAGGCAGTGGCTAGCCACAGCGAATCAGCGTCCTCAGCCGGGAATCGCCGTCGGTAGCCGGTCACACTCCGCACCTCGATGCTGGCCGCCGCGGCAAGCTGCTCCCGCGGAAGAAGATTGCCAAGTTTGGCAGCTGTCCACTCCCCATCGGCGTACCAGCCACTGGTGCAGTCCAGGCGCGCAGCGATGGTCGTCGATCGCGATGCCAGGTCGCGAATCGAGTATGAAGATCCGGCAATCACGACACGATGGTCGGGGCCGACGATCGGGATCGTGTCGAAGAGCCAGATCGTTGCTGGGGCGGCATCGGCACCGACCTTGTGTGATCCAGTTGCGATTCTGCTGGCTGAGGCAGATCCGACCAGCCCGCCGACACCCTCGAGTGCGGCGTAGGTCGTCCCGACCCCCGCGGCCAACAATCCGGTACGCAACAGCGTCCGGCGTGACAGGTCGATGCGGCGTAGCCGTTGCCGCCGGTGACGGAGCACATGCCAAGCCAGCAGCGGTGCGGCCAGCAATGCAGACCCGACGTGCACCTGTATTGGGCTGAGGTACCAGAGCACGCCGTATCCGCCGAATACCTCGACAAGTCCCGAACCGACGCAGATCACGATCAACGAGAGCAAGATCAGGCTTGCAACTCGGAGAGCTGGAGCTCGCCGCGCGATGACCGTCTTCCACGGCGTCAGCAGCACAACAGTAAGCCCGAACAGACCATGCGCAATGGTGGCAGCTCTGGCGGGCCCCGAAGTGCCGGCGGCGAACGCAAGGCCACCGGTCAGCGCGGCTCCAACGAGGACGATGAGTAGCGCCAGGTTCGTACGCCGACCCGCCCGTCGTAAGCCGAGGACAGTGCCGAGCCGGCGCTGACTCATGACTAACCCCGTTGGTCGGGAAAGACCGGCGCAGCCGGCGGGCCGGGCGGCTGAAATTGGGGTCCCATGGGGCTGCCGGGAGCCGACCACACGGCGGGTGGTGGCGGTGGTGGGAATACGACGTATGGCCTGAGCCATGCGGCTCGCTGCAGGAGGACGCTCATCCGTTGGTTGAGATCAGCCGGGGCTGTCCCATTCACGGCTCGATTGTGCAGGAAACCGATCTCGATCATGGTTTGCTGGTACGCCCGAACCGCTGCCGCGGCAGGCTTACCCGCAACGCGTTTGGCGTACGCGCGGGCCGACATCCGATCCGAGAGCCGGGCTATCCAGCGGATCTCCTCGGGCCTCACCCAACCCATCTGCGACACCTGATACAGCGCTGCAGTGAGCATCTTGCCTTCTCGGGTACGCGCCCAAATGGCCACTGCCAAGATCACGATCAGCAGTGGGAGCAGGATCGCGCCGTAGGCGATCAAGAACCCGTTGGCGCCGAAGAAGGTGCTGCCGTTCCAGATCGCGTGCATCAGGACCGCGGCCAGGAAACCGAGGATTGGAGCTACGACGCGTACCGCCGGTCGACGGGTTGACACAGCAATTCCAATGCCCAAGCCGGTTGCGGCCGTGAACAGTGGATGCGCGAACGGCCCCATGATGCCGCGCAAGAAGAACGTCAGACCGAGCTGCCCGGATTGCAGCGATCCCAGGTAGTAGACGATGTCCTCAACGAAGGCGAATCCGATCCCGACCAGGGCGCCGTAGATGATGCCATCGAGCAGCCCGTGCACTTCGGCACGTCGGAAGACCACGATCGCAACGAGAAACAAGCCTTTCGCCGACTCCTCGATCAAGGGCGCAGCTATCGCGGTATTGACGAACTGGTTAGCGCCGGGCAGCCCGAAGAGGAGTTGCTCGCCAACAAAGCTCAGTGCGACGGCCGCAACAGCACCCCAACCCAACGCTGTGAGTCGATACCGAGCCGGCTCCGGCTCGTAGCGATCAAGCCAGAAACAGATCAAGATCATCAGCGGGAAGGACAGCGCGGCCAGCAGTGTGGCGATCAGCGCTCCGGCAGGGCCGCCTAACAGAAAGATCAAGATCGCAATGGCCAAGCCGCCCACGCCGAGAACGATCATGGTGACCCAGGTCAGCGCGGAACGTGGACGGTGCAGCAGAGCGGCCGGCGCTACCGGCGCCATGACGTGACGAGGTCCGCCCGCAGGAAACATTGCCTGCCCAGTCACTGCTGATCACCTCATCTATACGCCGTCGGCCCACCGCTAGGTCAACCGCATCACTCAACGATAGGCAGCCGTTGGCCCGCGTACAGTCGCCGGTATGGACGCGCTGCCAGCAGTTCATCCGCGACCAGGGTTGCCGAGTCGCGTCAGCGTCTACGAAGTCGGGCCCCGGGATGGCTTACAGGCGGAGAAAACGGTGCTGCCGCTGCCGGTCAAGCTAGAGCTGATCGAGCGGCTCGGCGATGCTGGACTCGTCATTATCGAGGCGACCAGCTTCGTGTCGGCCCGTTGGGTTCCTCAATTGGCGGATGCCGACGATCTCATGACTGGGCTGCAGCGTCGACCTGGTGTCCGGTATCCAGTGCTTGTCCCGAACGAGCGCGGTTTCGAGCGGGCCATGGCGGTCGGTGCCGATGAACTCGCAATCTTCGTGTCCGCAACCGAGACCTTTGCCAAGCAGAATCTGGGTACCACGCTGGACGGTGCCATCGACATGGCGGCACCGGTCGTCAAGGCGGCTATGAGAGAAGGAATTCCAGTACGCGGCTATGTCTCGATGTGCTTCGGAGACCCGTGGGAAGGGAGCGTCGACCCGGCAGCCCCCGCGGCCGTCGCAGCACGCCTCATGGAGCTCGGCTGCTCCACTATCAGCCTGGGCGACACGATCGGTGTTGCCACCGCTGGTCACGTGGTGGCCGTACTCGACCGGGTAGCAGCGGCGGGGGTGCCACGAGACCGGACCGCGCTACACCTGCACGACACCTACGGCCAGGCTCTCGCGAACGTGCTGGCCGGATTGGAGGCCGGAGTCACCGAATTCGATTCGTCCGCCGGCGGACTGGGCGGCTGCCCGTACGCGAAATCAGCGACTGGGAATCTCGCTACCGAGGACCTGGTGTGGATGCTGGATGGCCTTGGCATCGAGACCGGCGTTGACGTGATGAAACTTGCAGCCACCAGCCGCTGGCTTGCCGCCATGTTGGGGCGGCCCTCGCCATCGCGGGTGGTGGCAGCGCTGGGCATTTGAACGCCTCCGGCACTAGTGTCGTTGTCGTGGGTGGTGGGAGGGGCACAGATGGCCGACATCGACGACTTCGACCTCGACCGGAGTATCGCTCAAGCCTGGGCTGAGTTCCAGAGTCGGTTGAGTGAAGTCATCTCCCTGATCGACGATACGGCCGATCTGACGATCGGCACTGAGTCAGGGGGTAATGGTCCGCCGCCCTTCGTGAGGCTGAGCAGTCCTCGACCAGGCGTGGTCCGATGTGAGGCTGCCAGCAACGCGGTGCTCGGCGGTGATTTTCAACTCTCTGCCGAGCTGCTCAGCGCGATGGAACGGCTGGGGTGGCAACCACCGACAGTGGGCGGTGAGCCACCATCGGCCACCCAGTCGGCGGAGCCGACGGCGAATTTTTGGATCGAGCTGCCGCAGGTTGAGTCCGATCGAATAAGTGAGCTGGCCGTAGCCGCCCTACGCGACATCTACGGCGTGCAGCATCCGGTTTTCCTCGCTCCCGACCAGCTCGCGGAAGCACTACAGCCGGTACCGGCAGCCGTCGAGAGTGACTCCTCGATCAAGGTCGTGGAGGTGGACGAGACCGATCTCCGGTCGACCATGCCGCGTAACCAGCAACATCTCAACGATCTTGTCGATGCCGAGCTTGCCGAGATATACGGCCATCTTCCGATCCGCGACGCTGAGGGTGACGTGGCCATCAGGGTCGGATCGACCATGCTCTTCCTACGCACCTCCTCCGATGGCCAGGAGGTGGTGCTCTTCGCTCCCGTCGTGCACGACATCGCCGGCCGATCACGCGCCGCCGAGGTGCTCAACGACTTGAACGTCGAGGCTCGCTGGGTCAAGTTCCAACTGATCAAGGATCGCGTTTTTGTGACGATTTCCGTGCTGTCGCGACCCTTCGTACCGGCTCACCTACGCCAGGCCGTCCGCATCCTTTCTGACGTCGCCGACGGCATCGACAACGAACTAGCCGCCAAGCTCAATGGCCGAACCACCTTCAGCGACCACGATTAGAGCCGGTGGCGGTAGTTTCCCCGACCCGGCCCACGCCTAGCCTTTCGACGGAACGCACCAACGAGTCGAAGGTAGATTGGATGCCGTGATGGATCCCCGGGAGCTTTACACCTTGAACGAGGCGGTGGTCGCCAAGCTCAAGGAGCATCGCCCAGTGTTGATCCACCAGCTGGACGGCTTCGTGGACGCCGGGCAGGCTGGACGGCTGTTCTCCACGAATCTGCTGGACAACCTCGAGCACGAAGTGCTCGCCGAATTCGATCATGATCAGCTCCACGACTACCGCAGCCGCCGACCAGCGATGATCTTCGACACCAATCAGTGGAAGTCTTACGCCGACCTTCATCTGCGGATCTATCGAGTCACGGACGGCCATGGCGAGGTCTTCCTGCTCTTTAGCGGCCCCGAGCCGGATGTTCAGTGGGAGCGACTCGCTGCGGCCATGGTCGGGCTGATCGAGCGGTTCGGCGTACGGATGACTGTGGGCGTGCACGGCATCCCTATGGCGGTGCCGCACACCCGGCCCATCACCTTGACGGCGCACGCGACCGACCCCTCTCTGGTCAGGTCTTATCGGAGCTGGATTGATCGTGTCGAGGTGCCAGCGAGCTTCACCGGCCTGCTGGAGTTCCGTCTCGGTCAGCTGGAACGCACGGCCATGGGTTTTGCTGCCCACGTACCGCATTACCTAGCTCAAGCATCCTTCCCGGAGGCGACTCTGACGCTGACGCGTTCCCTCAACCAAGCGACCGGCCTGGCCGTACCGCTGGAACCGCTGGAGAAGGCATCTGCCAGCAATCTCGCAGACATCGCTGAGGAGATGGCGACCTCGTCCGAAGTCCAGGAGCTCGTCGCGACACTGGAGCAGCAATACGATGCGCTCCAGGCTGAGCGACCGGATCGGGTGCCCAGTGCTGAGGAAATCGCCGCCGAGTTCGAGCGGTTTCTTGCTGAGCGCGAGAAGGACGACTGACCTGCTGCTGCCTAATGCACCAGACCGCGAGGCGCTTGTCAGACGGCTTCGGCTAGCGGGGTGTGTATTCGCCGAGGACGAAGCAGGCGTGCTGCTCAGCGCTGCCACAACGCAGCATGATCTCGAAGACATGATCCGGCAACGCGTACAGGGACTCCCGCTGGAGCAGATCGTTGGTTGGGCCGAGTTCGCCGGACTGCGGATTGGCATCGAGCCTGGCGTATTCGTACCGCGACAGCGGACCCTGCTTCTGTTGCGACACGCCATGCGGCTCGCTCCGGCCCGGCCAGTGGTTGCCGAGTTGTGTTGTGGTTCGGCCGCCATCTCGGTTGCGCTGGCCGCGACACTGCGGGGAGTCGAGCTTTACGCCACCGATATTGATCCGGCTGCGGTCCGATGCGCTCGCCGGAACCTGGTCGATGTCACCCCGCCAGCCTCCGTCTTCGAAGGTGACCTCTATGACCCACTGCCACCGTCACTGTCTGGTCAGGTCGACCTGCTGCTCGCCAATGCGCCCTATGTGCCGACTGAATCGATCGCGCTGATGCCGCCGGAAGCCCGCCTCTATGAGCCGCGGGTCGCGCTCGACGGCGGTGCGGACGGGCTTGACGTGCATAGGCGAATCGCCGCAGGCGCGACGCACTGGCTTGCCCCGCACGGGCATCTGCTGGTGGAGACTAGTCGCAACCAGGCTCCTGGAAGCGTGGCCGCCTTCGAGCGTTGTGGGTTAGTGGCCCACGTGGTCAGCTCCGATGAGCTGGATGCGACTATCGTCATCGGCCGGCTGGCAACGGCTCACCTGTAACAAAACGTGGCGGGGCCCGAGACCACTAAGCTCCTGTCGTGCCTCAGTCCCTTGTCGAGCTCATCGATTTGTTGGACTTGGAGGAGATTGAGATCGGGCTGTTTCGGGCACGGCAGCCAAACACTCAGCTACAGCGAGTCTTCGGCGGCGAAGTGCTGGCCCAGGCGCTCATCGCCGCCGCCCGGACCGTGCCGGTCTCCCGAGTGCTGCATTCCCTGCACGCCTATTTTCTGCTTCCCGGGCGGACCGACATTGCCATCGTCTACGACGTCGAGCCAGTGCGTGACGGTGGTTCATTCTCATCGCGGCGGGTGGTCGCTCGGCAGGGTGGCAAGGTGATCTTCTATCTGTCGAGCTCCTTCCATGAGATGGAGGAGGGTTTCGAGCACCTTGATCCGGTTCCGGACGACGTTCCAGCTCCCGAGGATTGTCCGACCCTGGGGGAGGTGTTGTTCAAGGCATCAGGTCGGCCAGTCTCGTTCTGGGAGCACGAGTGGGGAGCACTCGACGTGCGCTACGTCGGTGACTCTCGGACCGGCGGCGCTCTCGTGAACCCACGTCATCCGGCACATTCCCGCGTCTGGGTCCGCGCGAAGGGCAGGTTGCCCGATGACCGCCGCCTCCATCAGGCGGCGTTGGCGTACGCCAGTGATTTGACTTTGCTGGGTGTCACGACGGTGCCACACAACGTCTTTATCGGGCTGAATGTGCATGTCGCCTCCATCGACCACGCCATGTGGTTTCACCGGCCGTTTCGTGCTGACGAGTGGCTGCTTTACGACCAAATCTCACCGTCTGCCTCGAGCGGCCTCGGCTTGGCAACCGCCCGCCTGTTCCAGAACAGCATCCTGGTCTCCAGCGTTGCCCAAGAAGGCCTCATCCGCCCCCTCCGCCACTCCTGAGCGAACAGAAGAGGAGGAAGTATCCGCTTGCTGAGCGTCGGAGCCGCGCTGTCGGCGAGCGGAGGAGCGATGAGCGAACGCGCTTTTTGTTCGCGAAGAGTGACGACGACGCCGACTCCCTGCGCGGCGTGCGCGAAGCAAGCCTCAAATAAGTACGGGCGATCCGGAGGGGGAATCCGGATCGCCCTTTGGGCTGCTGGTAAGTCGCTGTGAGGTCCCGCTGTGCGGGGGTTATGCAGCTAGGACCGACTTACCTCGCAGCTTGGCTATGGCATGACGCTCGATCTGACGGACGCGCTCTGCGGTGATTCCCCAGATCGCACCGATATCGGCGAGCTTGGCTTGACGGCCGTCAATGAGTCCGTAACGGCGGCGTACGACGTCGGCGGAACGCTCATCCAGAGAGGCGAGCATGTCCTCCAACCGGGCGTGCTCTTCGGCGTCGAGGAAGACCTCGTCCGGACCTGGCATCGGCTCGCGGGCGATCAGATCGCCAAGAGCGGTGTCGCCGCCTTCTTCGACAGGCGCATCGAGGCTCACATGGTCGCGGCCGTAGCGCATCAGATCAAGGACACGCTCAGGCTCGAGATCCATTTCGATGGCGATCTCTTCGATCTCGGGATCGCGCCCGAGTCGCCGCTCGAGCGTCCTGCGTACTGCACCTACCTGATTGACCTGCTCGGCAACATGTACCGGAAGTCGAACAATGCGGCCTTGCTGGGCGATCCCGCGGCTGATGGACTGCCGTACCCACCATGTGCCGTAGGTCGAGAACTTGAAACCCTTGGTGTAGTCGAACTTCTCCACCGCTCGGATAAGGCCCGTATTACCTTCTTGGACCAGATCCAAAAGGGGCATCTGAGACCGGCCGTACTTGCGAGCAACAGAGACCACCAAACGTAAGTTGGCGGTCACAAAATGCTGCATTGCCCGACGGCCTTCGTCGACCAAGAACTCCAGTTCGGCCTTGCTCGGCCGCTTGGCATGTTTTCCACGCTCTGCAAGCGTCACATCGCCGGAAAGGACGTGCTCGGCGTAAAGACCAATTTCGATCGTCTTCGCGAGCTCAACTTCCTCCTCAGCGGTCAGCAACGGAGTCTTGGCGATGCCTTCCAGATATAAGCCGACTGCATCTTTGCCATCGATGCCTTCGGATACTCGCGAACGAGTAGTTGTTGCCACAGTGGCCCCTTTCGTTACCTTCACAATCCAGAACGCGTCAGGTACCGATTTGGATTCCTCGGTTGCCCTGAAGAATCCCTGAGACCTACTCGGGGGTAACCCCGAGCGGTTTTGCCCCCGCGGTCGAGTTCGTCAGCGTGCACTAAATGGTTCGAAGCAACGGTCGTTTGTGGATGCATTACCCGCTCAGCCGCGGTGGTACGCGCCTCCCGAGTAACTCAAATAAAACGGTCATAGAGGGCCGGGAATTCCCGAAACCGCTCACCCTTCGCGCGTTATCTCGCTCACGATCCAGGCGTACTCGAAGGCCAGTTCCCGCCAGCTCTTGTAGCGTCCGCTCACGCCGCCGTGGCCGGCCACCATCTCGGTCTTGAGCAAGATCTGACGTTCGTCCGAGTTGGTCGCGAGATGCCGCAGAGCGGCCACCCATTTGGCTGGTTCAACGTAGAAAACGCGGGTGTCGTTGAGGCTCGTGGTCGCCAGAATGGCCGGATAGTCGATCGAGCTGACATTTTCATAGGGCGTATAGGACTTCATGTACGCGTAGACCTCGGCGTCGTGCAGCGGGTCTCCCCACTCTTCCCACTCGATCACGGTAAGCGGCAGATCAGGATTGAGGATGGTGGTCAGTGCGTCGACGAAAGGTACTGCGGCATGGATGGCGTGGAACTTCTCTGGGGCGAGGTTCGCTACGGCACCCATCAGTAGGCCTCCAGCGCTCCCACCGCGCGCGGCCAACCGGTCGGCCGATGTGTATCCCTGCTCCAGGAGATGGTCCGCGCAAGCGATGAAGTCGGTGAAGGTGTTCCTCTTGGTGAGCGTCTTGCCGTGCTCGTACCAGCTCCGACCAAGCTCGCCCCCGCCTCGGATGTGGGCAATGGCATAGACGATGCCACGGTCGAGCAGTGAGAGCCGCGGGACGGAGAAGCTTGGGTCCATGGATGCCTCGTACGCGCCGTATCCGTATAGCATGGCGGGGGCCGAGCCGTCCAGTGGGACATCGGCCCTGCGCACGATCGACAGCGGCACCTGGATGCCGTCCGGGGCGGTAGCCCAGCCACGTTCTTGGATGTAGTTCTCCGGTTGATATGGGCCAAAGCGCGGGTCGTCCAGCACTGGGGTGCGTTTCAGCAAGGTCAGTTCACCGGTGGTCAGGTGATAGTCGTAGATCGAGTCAGGCGTCAACATCGAGGCGTAACCAACCCTGATGGTCGGGGTTTCGTACTCAGACTCACCGGGTGCGTACGCCACGTAGAGGGGCTCGTCGAAGGCAAGGTCGGAGCCACCCTGCAGGTCGCCTCCCGCATCCCGGGGCATCACATGCAAGGCGGTCAGACCATCCCGTCGCAGCGAGACGATGGCATGGCTGGCGTACGCGCTGACTGACAGGATCCGGACACCCTGGCGGTGCGGAATGACCGGCCTCCACTCGGTGTGACTGGTGGCCTCAAGCGGCGCCTCTGCGAGCTCGAAATCTTCGGCGCCGTCGTTGTGCACGATCAGCAACCGATCACCGGCGGGCTCGATGTCGTACTCAACCCCCTGCCGTCGCGGCGCGACGATGTGAGGCTCACCCTCAGGATCATCGGTGCTGAGCAGCCGGAATTCTGAGGTGATCTTGCTGCCGGCGCCGATGATGATCCAACGATCATCGCGGCTTGCGTCGACACTCAGCCAGTAACGCTCATCAGACTCGGTCAACACCTCGACATCCTGCGACGGGTCGTCGCCCAGCCGATGCCGCAAGATGACGTACGGCCGCCAGGCTTCATCCGCCCTGGTGTAGAAGAGGTGACTGTTCTTCGCCCACGCGACCCCGTATGCGGTGTCGTCGATCTGATCAGCAAGCAGCTCACCTGATACCAGGTCCTTGATCATGATCGTGAACCGCTCGGCCCCAGTCAGGTCGATCGAGTATGCGAGCAGGCGTCCGTCGAGAGACACGCTGAGCGCGCCGAGAGCGAAGAACTCGTGCCCTTCAGCCTCACGATTGCCGTCGAGCAGAACCTCCTCGCCGCTGATCTCATGTTCAGGATCCGGCAATGTCGCTCGATCGTTCGCGACGACCCGACAGTAGATCGGATACTCCGATCCCTCCACCGTCCGTACGTAGTACCAGTAGGCATCTCCACCTGGATGGGAGGTATAGGTCGGCACACTGAGGTCGGTTTCCTTGGTGCGTGCTTTGATCTCGCCAAAGATCGCGTCCGAGAGCTCCGAAAGGTGGGCCGTTTGCGCTTCGGTGTAGGCATTCTCTGCTTCCAGGTAGCTGATCACCTCCGGATCGTCCTTGTCGCGCAGCCATTCGTAGGGGTCGACG
>Ga0307307_10000036_pt1 | contig 23118 bp, 23 predicted proteins | sample ER_DNA_194_FD_194505 | JGI IMG/M metagenome (GOLD analysis project Ga0307307, IMG submission 194505) | Bulk soil microbial communities from the East River watershed near Crested Butte, Colorado, United States - ER_DNA_194 | ecosystem: Environmental > Terrestrial > Soil > Floodplain | place...
CCGGCGGTCATGGCGCTCCCTTCACACGCCCATCGGCACCGCGACGCTGAGTACGCCGCTGCGCCGCAGCACCGGCAGCGGCTCGAGGTGGAGGTCGGAGTCCAGCGCCACGCCGGCCCTGCGTACGTCGTAGCGCGCCGGGCAGTGCGGGCAGGCCAGGATCAGGCTGTCGGCCCGACCCCCGAGGCGGCGCTGCAGCGTCGCGCCGGCCAGGGTCTGGGAGCACGCTGGGCAGCGGTCGCGGTAGGCAAATACGTCATCACCCATCCGGCATGCCACCAGCTCGACACCATCGATGTTGAACCCGCCGATCTCGCCGGGGGCGAGCCCGTCCAGCTCTGGCAGTGGCACCCACCCCGCCGCCGCCTCGGCCAGGTTTAGCCGGACCCGCAACGACTCGACCGGAATCACCCCGCGGCTCTCCGACCGGGTGGTATCAACCTCGATCGAGCTAACCTCCGGCGCCGCCGCCTGGATCGCCTCCTCGACCGCGAGTTGCAGCGTCACACTCGACGATGGGCAGCCGTCGCAATTGCCCAACATCCGCAGCGTCACCACGCCTTCGGCGTCGACCCCCAGCAGCTCGACGTCGCCGCCATGCGAGCCGAGGTAGGGCCGCACACTGTCCAATGCTCGCGCGACTCGGGTCTGGACGTCATACGGATGCAGGCCATGTACCAGCAGCAGCCCCGCCACTAGCTCGTCGTCTGCAAGGGCGTCCAGCGCCTGCTGGTCCAGCCGCCCTGAGTCGGAGAGCACCTGGAGCAGCCGCTCGAGTCCTGCGCCGTAGAGGTTGGTCACCAGCGCGACCAAATCTTCGGCGCGCTGCTGGGCGACCGGACCGTAGGTCGCAAGCGCCCCGAGCAGGCCCTCGATCCGCTCACCCGTCTCGCTGAACGCCTCTAATCTGTTCGGGGGTTCAAGGGGGTCGCCCCCCTTGCCAATCGATTCGAGTCCTTTCGGGGGTTCAAGGGGCTCGCCCCCGTTGCCCATGGGCTCGAGCCTGGAGGAGCTGGTGCTCATGCGCCCTGAGCCTGTCGAACGGCACCTGATGTGGTCTTCGACAAGCTCAGATCACATCGGCGGCTACTCATCACTCGCCGGTCAGCGACTGGGTCGGCGAGTGCAGCAGCTCGAGCTTCTTGCCGCCGCCGAGGTACATGTGGACACCGCAAGGCAAACAGGGGTCGAAGCTGCGCACCGTGCGCATGATGTCGATGCCCTTGAAGTGCTCGCGGTCGTTCTCTTCGAAGATCGGTTGGCCCTGCACCGCGTCCTCGTACGGACCAGGCGTGCCGTAAGAGTCGCGCGGGTTCGCGTTCCACGGCGTCGGAGGATAGGGATGGTAGTTGGCGATCTTCCCGTCCCGAATCACCATGTGGTGACTGAGCACGCCGCGTACGGCTTCGGTGAAGCCACAGCCGATACCCTCGTCCGGCACCTCAAACTTTTCCCACGTCTTGGTTCGGCCCGCCCGAATCTCGACGAGCGCCTTCTCGGCGAAGTGCAGAGCACATGCCGCCGCGTACGCCTGGAAGTAGGTCCGAGCCCGGTTACGCTCCAGCGTGTTGCTCCACTGCGGGATCTTCCACTCCAGGCTGACCGGGGGTTTGAGCGCGGTCTTGGGCAGGTTGATCTGCACGCTTGACCCGGTCGATTTGATGTAGCCGATGTCCACCAGCCCGGCGAGCGCGGTGACCCACAGCCGGGCCAGCGGGCCGCCGCCGGTGTCCAGGGCCAGGTAATCCTGGCCGTCGTACCAGCGAGGCGACATCACCCAGCTGTAGTTGCCGTCCAGGTCCCGCTTCTGCGGCTTGGGGTTGGTGTGCTGGTTCCACGGGTGCCGCCGGTCGACTGGGTTGCCAAGGGGGTCGTTCTTGACGAACATCTCCTGGCCTTCCCAGTCGTCGTAGTACGACGAGCCGAGCAGGATCCGGATGCCGAGGTTGATCTCCACCAGATCAGTGGTGACCAGCTTGCCGTCCACCACTACGCCTGGGGTCACGTACATCTTGCGACCCCAGTTGGTCATGTCCTTGTAGTCGAAGTTGCAGTGCTCCGGGTCCTGGAATGAGCCCCAGCAACCGAGCAGCGTACGTCGCAGGCCGACCTGCTCGTACCCGGGCAACGCCTCGTAGAAGAAGTCGAAAAGGTCGTCATGCATCGGCACGACCTTCTTCATGAACTCCACGTAGCGCATCAGCCGGCTCATGTAGTCCGTCATGAGCTGGATGGTCGCTACTGTTCCCACGCCGCCCGGGTAGAGCGTCGACGGGTGAACATGCCGACCCTCCATCAGGCAGAACATCTCGCGGGTCATCCGGCTGACCTGGAGCGCCTCGCGGTAGAACTCACCTGTGAAGGGATTGAGGGAGCGCATGATGTCGCCGATAGTGGCGTAACCGTGATCACCGGCATGCGGCGCCTCGGTGTTGTTGGCCTTTTCCAGCACCCCAGGGTTGGTCTCGGCGACCATCTTCTCGCAGTAGTCCACCCCGACTAGGTTCTCCTGGAAGATGTTGTGGTCGAACATGTACTCCGCGGCCTCGCCCAGGTTGACGATCCACTCACCTAGGTGTGGCGGCTTGACCCCGTAGGCCATGTTCTGCGTATAGCAGGAGCAGGTGGCGTGGTTGTCGCCGCAGATGCCGCAGATCCGGCTGGTGATGAAGTGGGCGTCCCGCGGGTCTTTGCCCTTCATGAAGATCGAATAGCCGCGGAAGATCGAGCTGGTGCTATGGCACTCAGCCACCGTGCGAGCATTGAAGTCGATCTTGGTGTAGATACCGAGGCTGCCGACGATCCGGGTGATGGGGTCCCACGCCATCTCCACCAGACCGTCGGAGCTCTCGGCCATGCTGCTGGAAGCAGGGATCGTCGACGTCATGATGCCGCCTCTCTATCTGATCGCGGGTCAGCTGGAATCTGAGGTACGCACGTCACCAAGTGCGCGTGGCGCCGGTCGTCAGCTGCGAGCCGGGTGCTCGCCACTTCGGTTCCTTGTCGACTGTGCGCGCGGTGATGCCGCGCAGCTTGCGCAGGGTGCCGCCCCAAGCCTGGACCACCGTGGTGGAGAGCTTGCCCCCCGGAGGTTCATCCATGAAAGGCATGAACTTGTCGGGAAAGCCCGGCATAGTGCAGCCGATGCAAATACCGCCCACGTTCGGGCAGCCGCCCATCCCGTTCATCCAGCCGCGTTTGGGGACGTTGCACTTCACCACTGGGCCCCAGCAGCCGAGCTTGACGATGCATTTGGGAGACCCGTATTCGGTGGCAAAGTCCGCCTGCTCGTAGTAACCGGCTCGGTCACAGCCCTCATGCACCGTCTGACCGAAGAGCCAGGTCGGCCGGAGAGCCTCGTCGAGCGGAATCATCGGGGCCTGATCGGTGGCCATATAGAGCAGGTAGGTCAATGTCTCGGAGAGGTTGTCCGGCTGGATTGGGCACCCGGGGACGCATACGATCGGAATGCCGGCCTTGGACTTCCAGTCCCACCCTAGGTAGTCAGGTACTCCCATTGCCCCGGTCGGGTTTCCGGCCATGGCATGGATCCCGCCGTATGTGGCGCACGTGCCGACCGCGACGATCGCCGTGGCCTTAGGCGCTAGCCGGTCCAGCCATTCACTGGTCGTCATCGGCTGACCAGTAGCCGGATTGTTGCCGAAGCCGCACCAGTAGCCCTCGTCCTTGATCTTCTCGTTGGGGATGGAACCCTCGACGACCAGCACGAACGGCTCCAGCTCGCCCCGGTCGGCCTTGAAGAACCATTCCAGGAAGTCGTCCGCCCCGCCGTTAGGCCCGCACTCGAAGTCGATCAACGGCCAATGCACCGCGATCTGCGGAAGTCCGGGAAGCGCGCCGAGGGCGATCTCCTCGATGCTCGGCTGGGTGGCGGCAGTCAGCGCGACAGAGTCTCCGTCACAGCTGAGGCCGGCGTTGATCCACAGAACGTGGATGAGCGTTTCTTCTGCCTTTACGGCGGCGGGCGTCGGCATCGATGCCACCTTTCCCGACCTGGATCTGCACCGATCCATGCTGCTGGGGCCGACGATCGGCCTACTTGTGCAGCTTCCCTGTTCTTAACATTTGGTCCCGAATTACGTCAAGCAATTCGGGCATTAGGTCACTTCCGGCGCTGCGCTACGCAGCCAGGCATACCAGGCATCGAGGCCGTCGCCTGACTTGACCGACAGGGGCATGATTTCGGCCGTCCGGTTGAGACTTTGGGCGAAGCCGGTAAATGTCTCAATGTCGAAGTCGACATAGGGCAGCAGATCGGTCTTATTGACGATCACCAGATCGGCCACGGCGAACATGTGCGGGTACTTCAGCGGCTTGTCCTGACCCTCAGTGACCGAAATGATCACTACCTTGGCGTGCTCGCCAACATCGAAGAGCGCAGGGCACACCAGATTGCCGACGTTCTCAATGAAGAGCCACGATCCTGGCTTGGGGTCCAGGGCCTGGACGGCCGACTGAACCATGGGAGCGTCGAGATGGCAACCGGCTCCGGTGTTCACTTGAACGGCACGGGCACCGGCGCGCCGAATGCGCTCTGAGTCGAACGTCGTTTCCTGGTCGCCTTCGATGACGCACACGGGACGCGCGTCACCGAACTCAGCAATGGTGCGCTCGAGAAGTGAGGTCTTACCAGAGCCAGGAGAACTCATCAGATTGAGTGTGGTGATGCTGCGCTCGGCAAACCAGTCGCGGTTGTCTTGGGCGAGGTGATCGTTCTTGGCCAGGATCGCCTCGCCGATGATCAGATTCTCCGTGCTAGGACTCGGCCGCTGGACCGCATCTGCCAGCTGATGGCTGTGATCATGGTCGTGATGCTCGTGGCCATGATGCTCGTGGTCATCATGGTGATGATCATGATACGAATGATCATGGGCATCCAGGGTCAGCACCCTGACGTCGTCATCGTTGCCGCACCCACAGGTCAGGCACATGACTCCACCTCCAGTTCGACCGAGAGAACCCGGAGCTCACGGCCTGCGATCAAGTCAACCTCAGCACTGCCGCAGTCGCACAGCAGGATGAGGTTGTCGAGTGCAAAATCCTGGCCGCATGATCGGCAGTGCGCAGCCCCGCGCGTCTGTTCGATCACGAGTGTCGAGCCCTCCAAGGGCGTACCGCTAACGATGAGTTCATAACAGAACTGCATCGCGTCGGGCACAACGCCCGACAATGCGCCAACATCCAGTCGCACCCGGTCAACCCGCCGGCCGGCCGTCCGCTCGACGACCATGTCGACCACGCTCTGGGTAATGGCAAGCTCGTGCATTGACACTCCTGCTGGAGCACTCCTCCGGCTACTGTACGGCGACCGCCAGATCGACGTCTTGGCCCTACCACGCTCAGCTTGCGGCAACCCACTTCGAACCGACAGCGACACACCTGTCGGTGTTCCTGCTGACTCTTTTCCCCTAGGGTCAACTCATGGGTGAACGGGTGCTCATCCTTGCGGCCGGCATTGGCTCGGGCCATAACATTGCCGCCGGCGTACTCGAGTCATCTTTTCGAGCCGCCGCTGACGTCAATGAAGTGCAGAGGCTGGACATTCTCGAAACGACCAATGAGGTTTACCGGACCCTGTATGACGACGGTTACTTTGCCCTTGTGGAAGCAGCGCCTTGGCTAGTCGGCTGGGGTTATGACGCCAATGATCCACCATTCAAATTGGCCAAATGGACCTCGATGTGGGACCGCATCAACAACACGGCAAGCAGCCGGGCCATCAAAGCCTTTCGCCCCACCATCGTGGTGTGTACGCATTTTCTGCCGACTCGATTGGTGTCGCTGATGCTGACCCGTGGCGCACTCGAGGCAAGACTGGCAGTGGTCACCACGGACTACGACTTCCAGGGACTGTGGTTGACGAGCCCGTTCCACCACTTCTTCGTGGCGCGTGACGAAACCAAGGCGTACATGTCCGCAATTGGGGTACCACCGGATCGGATCACGGTTTCCGGAATTCCAGTCCAGCCGGGCCTGGCCGATGCGGTTGATCGGGAAGCGGTCCTGCGCCGCTACGATCTTCGCCCAGATTGGCCAATCCTGTTGATCTCGGCCGGCGCTGCCGGGGGCACGTACACCCAGACGATCGTGCAGCAGACCATGCGAATGACCAACGACTTCCAGGCCGTGGTGGTGTGCGGGCGCAACGATCAGCTCAAGAGCCAAATCGAGGGCCTGACCGCCTTCCAACGCGACCGATACCGCGTCTTGGGCTACACCAACGACATGGCTGATCTGATGCGGGCAGCGACACTGTTCATCGGGAAGCCTGGCGGATTGTCCTCGTCGGAGTGCATGGCCGCGGGTCTGCCGATGGTTTTGATTCATCCGATCCCGGGCCAGGAAGTGCGGAACAGCGACTTCCTGCTCGAGGAAGGCGCTGCGGTGCGCTGCAACTACCAGACGACGGTGGGTTACAAAATCGATCGTCTGCTGGCGGAGCCAGATCGCATCAAGCTGATGGCCGCGTCAGCCAGGCGAATCGGACGACCGGAGGCGGGTCAGCAGATCGCCGATCAGGTGCTCGCAGATCAGTCCCCACCGCTATGGATCACCCAGGCAGCCCAGAAGTCGGTGCTCGCCTCTAGCGAGCGAGGCATTGCTGCCGCGAACCTGTACGCCGGCCGTCGCGTTCGAACCTTGATCAATGCTCCTACTGGTCTATCCGCTGGAGTGATCACGACAGCACAGCTAGATTCGCTGTTACCAACAAAGATGGATGGTCGATCCGATACGAATATCAAGCTGTCAGCGGACCAAATCTCTAAGCTTCGGCGGCGCACGGAGCCCGGACTCTTCTTCACCTTGCGCCGTATCCTCGACAAGGCCAGCGATTTGCGGCTCGAGCTGCGCACCTGAGGGTGCATCCGGTCAGGCCGGTGGGATGTTGTGGTTCAGTCGAAATACGTTGTCCGGATCCCACTGGCGCTTCAACTCGACCAGCCGCTGCCACGCCGAGTCGCCGAAAGCGGACCGTACCCGGTCTGAGCTTTCCTCACCGAGAAAGTTGGGGTACGCGGCAGTAGTGTGCGGTTCGGCCAGCGCCCAGAGGTCGCGCACCCAAGCAATGTTGTCGGTATCGGCCGCAGCGCTGAGGCTGGCCAGTCGCCCGCCGGCTATTGCGGCGCGTACCGCGGCGTCGTGCAACTCCAGGTCCACGCACCGAACCTAACCTGCGCACTACTTGTCGTGACAGCCAAATGCGGCAGTCACACGCCGGACTGTGCCTCGACTCGTCCATCGGCAACCGCGGCTGCGAGTGCGGCATGATCGCGTTCGGTCTGGCCTGCGTAGGCCTCGGCGAAGTCGGTAACTGCAATGTCGAACGTCTTCGAGGTACCCAAATACGCCGAAATGGCGATTCGGTCACCGGATCGGGCATGAGCCCGAGCAAGGGTCCAACCACAAAGTCGGGCATATACCTGCATGCTTTGCGGCGTCATCTCTTCGATCACGGCGGACATTTTCCAGTCACGTAGCTGCCGTACGTAATAGTCCTGGTATCGGGCACCACCCATCGGCCGAGCGCGAAACCAGCCGAGAAAAATGTCGCTTGATGCCTGCATGAGGTGCTGGCCGGCGACCACACGCTGTCCCTCATTGTGGTACTGCGACTCGCCCGCGAAGCCGGAAAGGGCCGATGGTCCAGCCTGTTTCGCGTGCATCACCAGGGCATCCTTTTCGACCCCGGCCTCAAGGAGCAGAACCCAGGCCCGCGTCCCGACGCTGCCGACCCCGACGACCTTGTGCCCAATGTCAGTGATCGTGAAGTGATCAAGAAGGTGCTGTCGATCTGACGGGAGCGTCTTGCGATAGGTCTGCATGAGGGTCCCGAGCCGCGCGCGCATCACCTCGGGATCAAGATCTTTCATGTCATCAAGTCGCATGATCAGTGGTGGATCACTCCTGATCTGCCGGTTTCCATCCACGAAGCTGGTGAGCTTTCCGATCGCCTGCAAGCTGTCGCGAGTGCGCGCCTTGGCAAGCCGAGCCTCAGTCTTTTGAGTGCGGACTTGCTCTGCTTCAACTTGCGTCGGCTGAGAGTGGCTTTGTACTCGGCCAACCCATCTTCGATGTTGAGGTGCGCGTACCACACGGTGAGGATCGACTGCGAGGCGAAGTCTCGCATTGCCGTTCGATAGGTCTTAACGGCAGCCAGGGCTGCCTTTTGGCTTTGCTTCTTGCTGAATCCGTTTTCTCGAGCGGCGATGATCATACTGGCGGCCAATCGCTTGACGTCCCATTCGAATGGGCCGGCCAGCGTCTCGTCGAAGTCGTTGATGTCAAACACCAGGCGACGCTCGGGGGAGGCGTACGCGCCAAAGTTGGACAGGTGGGCATCGCCGCACAGCTGCGTTCGGAAGCCCGATGCCGTTGTGCTACTCAAATCGGCGGCCATGATCAACGCCGCACCTCGGTAGAACGCGAATGGAGATACCAGCATCCGACCATGGCGAATCGGCACAAGTTCAGGTACTCGGGTCTCGGCCTGGCTGAGCAGCAATCCGACAGGGTCACGAGACTTCGCAGGTTTGAAATCGGCGTGTGACTCCAAGGGCGCCTTCGCACGAGCCGATTTACCCAATGCCGCACGCTGTTCAGGCGTTGGACGCGGTGCTTCGGGCCGCTTCGTCGGGATGGGCGTTCCCATCGTCGAAGAGTCGCATAATCAGCATTCGTTGAGCATCACCCGACCAAGGTGAATGCCGCCGGTACGTATCGCAGCACAGCCGTCGAAAAGGGCTGCCGATCCGCGGTGTGAGGAGTCGTTGTCCGGCACAGGCGTCAAAACGTACCGATGCAGCAGATGTAGTGGCTACCGAATTGAGGGCATGTCAATTCCGCTGAAGCGGCTCAGAATAGTCCTTAATCACCCAAAGACCCGGCACCAAGAATTTCCTCAAGGAGACCACGGTGGCTACAGCGTTGCGATTGTTCTCCAACGAGTTTTACGACGGACAGCTGGAAAGGACGCTCGCAGCCGCGTACGCCGACGCAGCTGATCTTGGCGAGGCGTTCGCCGTGGCCCGTCGGATTCATCGACCGACGCCGGATCGCTGGTACAACGCATGGTCGCAGCGTGCGCGTGCCGTCACCAGTCGGGCTGATGACTTGGCGCGATCGGGACAGCGGAACAGCGCGCGTGGCGCATATCTGCGGGCTAGTGAGTATCACCGGCAAAGCTACTTCTTTCTGCGCCATGATCTTCGTGACGCACGGCTGCTAGCGGCCTACCACGCCCATGTCGAGAACTTCCAGTCCGCGATGGCGCTGCTCAATCATCCGGTTGAGACCGCCGCAATTCCCTACCTGAACACACATCTGAAGGGGTACTACTTCGCTCCCGACACATCGGGCGAGCGGCGTCCGACGCTGCTGCTGCCGTGCGGCTACGACTCGACGGCCGAATCCGGGTGGTCCGCCGTGCCTGGGGCCATGCAGCGCGGTTACAACGCTTTCATTTTTGAAGGACCTGGCCAGGGCGGCGCTCTTTATGAGCAAGGTCTGTTCTTCCGTCGTGAATTTGAGCACGTGCTCACGCCGGCCATTGACTGGCTGATTCAGCGTCCGGATGTCGATCCTGACAACTTGATCTTGGTCGGCCGATCGTTTGCCGGCTATCTGGCGCCGCGAGCCGCCACGGCCGAGCACCGAATCGCTGCTCTGGTGTGCGATCCTGCGCAACCGGACCTGGCCGCCCGGCTGCCCAGTGGGTGGGCGAGCCGCCTCGTCGGTCCGATTGCTGTACTGCAGATGCGAGTCAGCCGGAATCGGGCGGAGTTCTTCGGTGCCCGGATGGCCGCGCACGGAATCAGCCAGGTGACTGACTACATCGATGAGATGCGCCGTTACACCATGCTGGATAGGGCTTCGCAGATCACCTGCCCAACCTTGGTGATCGAGTGCGAGGGGGATTTTGTAGGCGGAGGCGGCCAAGCTCTGGTCGATGCCGTCTCAGGTCCGGCCACCCTCATCCGACTCACTGCCGACAGCGGTGCCGGCGGGCACTGCGGTGGTGTCGGGCAACGGGTCTGGGAGGCAGCGGTCTACGACTGGATCAGCCGAGTCATTTCCGAGGGAGCGATAACACCGCCGCACACCCTGCCGTAAATCGATATTCCCGATGTGTCGGCGTCGGACAGGGATGATGGCACGCGGGCCTTTAGACACACTAGGGCTGTGGACGGTGAAACAAATGTCTTCGGTGCCGAGCTGCAGCCGTGCGGTACAGATCCGCTTACGGGCTTCTATCGCGACGGCTGCTGCACCTCGGGTCCAGCGCACGCTTTCCATCTGGTGTGCGCTGTGCTGACAGCTGAGTTTCTTGATCATCAGCGCAACGTCGGCAACGACTTGATCACACCGATGCCGGAGTACGGCTTTCCCGGTCTCAGACCCGGTGATCGGTGGTGTGTCGTTGCCGAACGTTGGGCTCAAGCTCACGACGCCGGAGTCGCTCCGCCGGTGGTGCTGGCCGCAACCAACGCCCGGGCGCTGGAGGTGATCGACCTGGCCAAGCTGCAGCCGTACGCGGTCGACGTTCCCGAAGACCTCAGCTCGCTGGAAGGGCCCGAGTCTGGCCTTTAGGCCGGCGTAAGACAAGCACAGAACTCCTCGTTGAATCGATCACGGCGTGTCGGTTTGCGCTGCCATGTCGCCGTTTAGTTAGGTTGGCGCGCTCGCTCTCACGTTTTGGAGCTGCTTGCACGAGCCCGCCGCTCGCAGCTCGATCGACTTCCCCACTTCCCCTTGCGAGGAGAGCCCATGAGAAATCGCGCGCGTGCCTTACGTGCTGTGCTCGCCGCCGGAATCGCCGTCGTGCTTACAACGCCGATCGCGTACGCCGAATCCATGGACGAAGTCACGGTGGCTCACCGTGGGGCGAGCACGTCAAAATTCGGAGAAGGCACCCTGCCGGCGTACAAATACGCGGTTCGGAATCGCGCCGACATCCTGGATGCGGACATTCGCTGGACAAAGGATGGTCCCGACGCCGACAGCGTGGGGACCCTGGTGATCTTGCATGACAAAACACTCGACCGGGTAACGAACTGTACCGGCACCGTATCGTCACGCCTGTGGTCGGAAATCCGCGACAAATGTCGCACCGACATCGGTGGCCAACCGCTGATGCGGGTCGTCGACCTGCTCAACTATGCCGACTCAGTCGGAAAATCCGTCGCCCTGGAGATCAAGGTTTCCTCGATCAGCGACGCACAGGCGAAACAGTTGTGGAACGCAATTAAGAACTCGAGGATCCAGTTGCAGGCGACATCCTCCTGCCTCGATGCACTGAACAAGATCAAGAAATTGGACGCTGCTGACACTACCCACAAGATCAGTTACGCGCTGATCATCGTCGGTACCCGCAGCTGGCCATCGGTGTCGACGATCAAGAAGATCGCCCCAACCGTGCACGCGAGACTCACCATCCCGGCCGATGTCGCACGCAGTTACCGGCTGGCCAACATCAAGGTGTTCCTCTACACCGGCAAGAACGCCTCCGACGATGCAAAGATGATCGCGCTACAGCCGTACGGGGTGGTCGTCGATGACGTGGCGCGATTCCAGCACTGGCGCGACGCGGCAACTGGATCGATCGATCCTCCTCTTTGACCGCGAGTCAAAATCGCCAGCGCGTTGCGCCACCCGGTGCGATGGTCGCCACTGCGGTGGCTTGATCGGCATCGAGTCGATAGACAGACCACGGCGGCGGGCCGGCCGATGGAGCGCTGTACTCGGCAGTGAGCGCTTGGCCGCTCTCGTCGACACGCGCAGGCCAACCTAGAGCGGCCCAACGTGTTGCCATGGCTGCCACGGTTTCGCCATCGGTGATCTTGCTAGCGCGGCCTTCGACGACAAGATCGAAGTCGTGTGTGGAGACGCTGAGGGCGCATCGGGGATCTCTGGCGATGTTCCGGCCCTTGCGAGTGCCCTCACCGGTCTGGAACCAGAAGGATCCGTCAGCCCACAGGGCGCCAACGGCGGTGACATGTGGGCCGCCGTCCGCATTGATCGTGGTCAACCAGCAGGTGTACCGGTTGGGACCACCGGAGTCCGGTTCCTGTGTGATGCCCGTGTCCAGGTCGGCTTGGATCTGAGACCAGTCGAGTAGCGGGAGCTCGTAGAGATCAGAAAGATTCGTTGCGTCCATAGCTCATTAGACCGCAGGGTTTCCACGGACTCATCGGGTCGCCTAGGTGAAGAAAGTGGTCGCGAACAACACAGCGTGCGTCGAAATTGATGTGGTCTGCGACCACTTGCGCGGCACAGGAGACCGGGGTTCGGCTCATGGCACCACATCGAAGTGTGCCAAGCTGGCCAGGAAGGAGGTCGCCGATGAACATCATCACCAGAGGCTTCCGCGGACGGCGGGGGGACAGCGGCCGGCAGCTGCCACCGGGCCAATACCTCACCCATGACTTTCCGGTGTTGTCCGCCGGACCGACACCGCGTATTCCGTTAGATGCCTGGGAATTCACGGTGACGACAGAGCAAGGTGACCGCCATCGGTGGAGTTGGACGGAGCTTATGGGCCTAGCGGCGGAGTCGATCACCACAGACATCCACTGCGTGACACGTTGGTCCAAACTGGATACGGACTGGCGCGGGGTCTCTCTCGACACGCTGCTCAGCAATGTCGAGACCGAGGCCGACTTCGCCATGGCCCTCAGCTACGGCGGCTACACGACAAACCTGCCGCTGGAAGATCTGCTCGACGGCAAGGCCTGGATCGCCTACGAGTACAACGGCGAAGGTCTTGCCCCTGAGCACGGCGGGCCAGCACGCCTGCTGGTCCCGCACTTGTACCTCTGGAAGTCGGCGAAGTGGATTCGCGGCATCGACTTGATGCTGCAAGATTCGCCCGGCTTCTGGGAGCAGCTCGGCTACCACGACTATGGCGACCCATGGCGCGAGCAGCGGTATCAGGGGGATTGAGAGTACGCCGCGCTTGGCGGCCAGCGGTTCTGGTCGAGCGGCGTACGGAGACCCCGAGCGCATCCACGCTCGTACTTGAGGTCCCCGGATGGCCCGGTCATCTGGCTGGCCAACACCTTGACGTCCGGCTGACCGCGCCTGACGGCTACCAGGCCGCCCGCAGTTACTCGCTGGCGGCGCCAGCAGACGGCGAGCGAGTCGAGATCACGGTGCAAGCTGTGCCGGATGGCGAGGTGTCGAGCTTTCTGGTGGGAGATGCCGCGTCCGGTGACTCGGTCGAGGTACGTGGACCGGTCGGCGGCTGGTTTGTCTGGAAACCAGAGGACAGCGGGCCGGTGCTTCTCGTCGCGGGCGGGTCCGGCGTCGTACCGCTGATGGCCATGATCCGCACTCGGGATGGAATGGACGGCGCACCCTTCCGGCTCATCTATTCCGTACGCGACCCCGAAGACCGTATTTATGATCATGAGCTGCGACGGCGTGCGACCGAAGACGGTGGTCTTGACGTCACCGTTGTTTACACGCGCACCGCCCCCGAGGGTGAGCCGCGGCCGACCGGACGGATCAGCATCGACGACCTAGTCTCCTACGGCTGGGCCGCCGAACAGGAGCCGACCTGCTACGTCTGCGGACCGACCGGATTCGTCGAGACCGTCGCAAACTTGCTGATCTTCCTAGGGCACGATTCGAGCAAGATCAGGACGGAACGCTTCGGGCCTAGCGGCCCCTGAGCAGGAGGTTGCCGTAGATGGATGCCCAAACCGAAGCCGGCTATGACGGCAATGCTCTGGCCGGACCGCTCTCGGAGGTGTTTGCCGTCGAGCTGACAACGGCGGTCGGCAGGTGCCGCGGGTGCGGTACGTCCTCGCAGCTGGCCACCCTTCGGGTGTACAGCCTGGAGCCAGGCCTGGTGGGTCGTTGTCCGGGTTGTGAGGAGGTGTTGGTCCGGATCGCGCGGACGCCACATGCCATGTGGCTCGATCTCAGTGGGATGTCCGCGCTGCGAATTCAGATGTCGAACGGTTCCGCCGCGGAGACGGGCGAGTAGCCGCTAATCGCGCTCAGATAGGTGGCAACCCAAACCAGAGGTGCGTTCCACCGGATGCAGACGTCATTGGTGACTTCCGATGTCGGCTCGTCCAGGTAGCAGCATTGCGGCGGCAGGCCGAGCAAGCGGGAATCGTAGGGAAAGTCTGGACTCGGCCGCGAATTTGCCCCTCCGGCGATCGCGCCCGGCGGGGGCGGTGGGAATGCTGGGTCGAGGTCGTGGCCGAACTGCCGAGTCCGCTGGTGAGAGGTGTGGTCGCTGCCGTATCCGGTGATATAGCTCTGACCGAGAGCGTTCCGCCCCAGCAGATAGTCCATCCCTTCGGCAACGGCAGCTGCATAGCGGGAATCTTCCGACACCAGGTGGGCCACGGCGATCACCACAAGGTTGTTGAGGATCCTTCCATTCGACCCCCAATCCCATCCCTCGATCGGCGCGTACGGCTGGCCCCACGGCTGCTGGCCCTGCAGCTCCACGAGGCGGTCTGCACCCCGTTCCACACTGTTGATCACCTGGGCGTGGTCGTCGAGGTCACCGCCGACGAGTGCTAGATCAAGCCGAGCGGGCGCGGTGACGCGGTCGAAGTCGAAGCCGGTCACATCGAAGGCATCCGTGACGTGCTCCGGAGAAGACATTAGGTGCCGGCGATAGTGATCATCATTGGTGGCGAGCCACAACTCGACCGCCGCCCAATACCAGTCATCCTCGAGCCGGTCGTCGCCGTACGGACCGCCGCCGAAGTGGGCGTGGTCGTCAGGTGCGATCAGATCAGAGTGCCGCTCGGCAGCCTCGTACGCGGCGCCGGCCGCAGTCGAAAGCGCACCGGCATATCCCGGATCGACGCTGCGGAACAGCCGAGCGCCTTGGGCAGCAACCGCGGCCAACTGCAAGGTCGCACCTGTGGAGGGCCGATGTACCACGCGCTCAGTGGGGTCTTCGTGCGCCCAGCCGGGAATCGGTGACCACTGCGTACCGTGCACCCGGTGGAAGGCCATCCCCGACAGTGGATCACCAGCAGGGACCTGCATACGCAGGAGCCAATCGAGCTGCCAGCGACACTCATCCCTGATCGGGTCGGCCAGCCTGCTGCTCAGTGCGCTCTGCGTCTTCACCAGCAGATCGAGCGTGCTGAGGAGCTGCCATGCTGCGATGGCGCCGCTCGTGACGTACTTGCCGTAGTCGCCGGCGTCGTACCAACCCCCCGAAACGTCGAACTCGCCCTCGCAGCGCCAACCGGGGTACAGCTGCTCAGCGTCTGTCCCGGTCCAGGCCCGGACCGTCACATCTCCACGATTCGGGGGCTGCCCGGCGTGTCCAGCGGGCCGGCCGTAGCCAGGCACAACGCTGTCCAAGATCGTCGTTCCGGAACGCATCAGATAAAAGAAACTCAACGCGTTGCCCACCAGCCGGTCGTAGAGGCGGCTGGTCACCTCGAACGGGTGGCTGCGCTGCCCCATCGCGTCGATCCAGAAGCCTGCACCCTGTTGATCGAGGTCGGTGAAGTCCAGCACGTGGACGTTCAGTCCGGAGGTGGGCTCTGGTCTGCATGCCCAGGGTCGGGAAAGGGCGCGATAGGCGACGCTGCCCCTTCGATCCCGAACCGTAAAGGGGACCGGACGCTCAGAATCGGAAATCAGCGTCGCATGCTTCGGCAGCCCGGTCAGGTAACCCAATTGATTCACCCGAACTCGTGGACGGGCGGGCATGACGTCTGTCAACGACCACCGTGGCCACCGCACGCGGGCAGCGTAGGGCCGAGTCAGGCTCGTGGCAAAAATTCATTGACGCTTCGCTGAATGTTCAGCCACGCGAATCGCGGATCGACACGATGAGTACGGAGCTGGTCAGGTGTGCCATTCTCTCCGCAAGTGATTCATCCGACGAGGAGCAGCACGATGATCATCGAGAACTTCCGTGAGTACCTTGACGAGCTTATTCGTGACGGCTATACCGTTCGCCACGACGAGCACGGTTCGGATCCCGATCTGATCGATCCGGGAGGCAACCCGATCGAGACCTGGCGTGCCGACTATCCGTACGAGGAGCGAATGGACCGGGATGACTACGAAGAGGAGAAGTACCGCCTGCAGATCGAATTGCTGAAATTCCAGGACTGGTCGCAGGAGACCAGCACCAAGCACGTGATCTTGTTCGAGGGCCGGGATGCGGCCGGCAAGGGCGGCACGATCAAGCGGTTCATGGAGCATCTGAACCCCCGTGCCGCTCGCGTGGTTGCGCTGACCAAGCCGAGCGAGACCGAGCGAGGTCAGTGGTATTTCCACCGCTACGTCGCGCACCTACCGACAGCGGGCGAGATCGTGCTCTTCGACCGCTCCTGGTATAACCGCGCCGGTGTCGAAAGAGTGATGGGCTTCTGCAGCGACGAGGAGTACAAGCAATTCCTCCACCATGCGCCTTTGTTTGAGGAGATGCTCGTTGAAAGTGGCTTCTCGCTGACCAAGCTATGGTTTTCGGTCACGCAGCAGGAACAGCGCACTCGGTTCGCTATCCGTCAGATCGACCCGGTCCGACGCTGGAAGCTCTCGCCGATGGACGTCGAATCCCTTGATCGCTGGGACGACTACACCGAAGCCAAGGAAGCCATGCTGCTGTCCACCGATACCGACTACGCGCGCTGGACCTCGATCAAGAGCAATGACAAGAAGCGAGCCCGTATCAACGCCATGCGCTTCTTTCTCAACCAGTTCGACTATGAGGACCGGGATTCGACAGTTGTCTATCCTGCTGATCCGCTCCTCGTCCAGCGCGGACGCGATGCTGTCGACTAAACCAAGATCACTTCGCTAGGCCTCTCGGACCAAAAGCCGCACACCCGTGTAGCACATGTGCGGTCGACGAGGCGGTCGTGGAAAGCTATGGATTGTTGGCGGCTCGCGTTGTGAAGGCGGGCAGGCAGCCTCGTGCTCGCGTAATGGACCTGCTGATCGCAGCTACCGCCCACGCACACGGCGCGACTCTGTACACACGGAATGCTGATGATCTTCGTGGCCTCGAGGGCCTGGTAGAACGTACGGTTGTATGAAGGCCGCGCGCTACCTGGCGAGCCCGTCAATGGCGGCCACCTCGTCGGCAGTCAGGGTGATTCGGGCACCTTCGGCGTTGCCGACGATGCGCTCACGGCGTACGGACTTGGGAATCACCACGAAGCCGTGGGCGATGTGCCAGGCAACGATCACCTGAGCTGCGGTTGCATCATGCTGCCCGGCGATCGAAACCAGGATCGGATCGCGCAGATTGCTCACCTTGAATGGGCTGTATCCCTCCAGGACCACGCCGCGCTGCTCCAGTCCTGCGGCCATCTCCGGATCGTAGAGCGGTGGACCCCATCGGATCTGGTTGACCTGCGGCGTCACTCCGGTTGCCTTGGTCAGCTCATCAATCTGGCGAAGTGAGTAGTTGCTGACGCCGATGGCCCTTGCCAGGCTGTCCTGCTGCGCCTTGACGAGCTGCTCCCAAACCCGAGGCGCCGCCTGCCCATTTGGTGGCCAATGCACGAGCCAAAGATCGACATAGTCCAGGCGCAGTTTGCTCAGGCTCTCCTGCAAGGTCCGACGCTCCCGACCGGCATGCTGGGGCGGCAGCTTCGTCGTGACGAACAGCGACTTCCGATCCAACCCGGCGGAATCCAAGGCCTTCCCGATGCCTTCTTCGTTGCGGTACATCGTCGCAGTATCGATGTGCCGATATCCCGCATCAAGCGCGTGAGCAGTGGCCTGCTTTGCCTCGCGATTGCTGATTTGCCAGGTGCCGAATCCGAGTAGCGGCATGGGGCCGCTGGCCAAAGCAGCGGCCGGCTCTGCGTAGTCGTTCGTCGTCATAGTCGCACCGTAACCGGACTGCTGACGATCAAACACCGCAGGGCTACCCACGCCAGCCCGAGAGGGTGTTGTTTCGTAGCCCGAGCCTATTTAATTCGTATTCAAAGCTGTTTCGGATTGGTTCGTTATGACCCAGTCACTATTTGTGCTCGACGGGGAATGATTGCGAGAAATCACCCATCCGCGCATTGCGTCATGACGAATAGCGGGCGTGGATATTGCAAGAAAACAACCCGGACGTCACAGGCTGGTTGTTGGCGCGGCAGCAATGCTCATCGCCGCAGGCAGTCTGGCTGGCTGTAGCGCTAGCGCGGAGTCCGCGCTAACGACACCCTCCAGCTCAACATCGTCGCCTTCGGCGCCTGCAGGCCCAGTCATCAATCTGAGCTCGCTGATGTTCAACCCCTCCACGACCACCGTGAAGGTAGGCGAAACGGTCACCTGGCGCAACGACGAACCCATTACGCACACAGTGACCTCCGGAAAGTACATGGGCATCGACAAGACCACCGGCCTGCGCTCTTCGCAGAAAGCGGATGGCATGTTCAACGCCAAGCTTGACGGAAAAGGCAAAACCTTCAGTTTCACCTTTACCAAGCCCGGCACATACACCTACTACTGCGACATTCACCAGGGCATGAACGCCACAATCACGGTGGTCGCGGACACCACATCCAGTGAAGGCGCCAAGAAGTAACAGAACTTCATTTGCCGCCTTCTCAAGCTCAGCGCAATTTCGCGCATCACGAAAGGTTCATCATGAACAAGCGTTTGGTTCGCTTTTCAATTTCCGCGGCCGCGGTGCTCGTACTTGCCGCCGGCTGCAGCAGCGGGACGGGCGCTCCGGCTGGCGTGCCGAGCAATGCATCCTCCCCGTCCATCAGCTCGCCCATGGATCACTCCGCATCGGTCACCCACGCCGCCACCCCAGTCTCGGATCCATCTCCTGACACCACCCAAGCGGCGGAGCTGCGCGCCGCGCTGACCAGCTTGTTGAATGATCACGTGTGGTTGGCGGGCAATGCGCTAGATACCGCAGTGAAGAAGAAGGGTGATTTGAAGAACCCGCAGGTCATCGGCGCAGTCAAGGCCCTCGATGCCAACTCAGTCGCACTTTCCAAGGCGATCGGATCGGTGTATCCCGACGCCGAGAAGCCGTTCCTGGCCTCCTGGCGCCAGCACATCGGATTCTTCGTCAACTACACCCTGGGCAAGGCGACCAAGAATGACAAGCAGGTCGCCAAAGCCAAGTCCGATCTTGACAAGTACCGCACGTCATTCGGCCAATTGATCAACTCCGTGGTCCCAGAGCTCCCCGCCGATGCGGTAGCTGAGGAACTGAAGCCGCATGTTGCGTCCCTGTACGCCGCGATCGATGCCAGCGTCGCCGGCAAGCCCGACTATCAGACCAAGCTGAGCATGGCAGCCGGTCACATGCTGATGACTGCTGATGTGCTCGCCGGCGGCATAGCGAAGAACAAGAGCCTGGAAGGCGACGTTGACGGCACGGCTTCCACTGTCCGGGCTACGCTCACCCAGCAGCTCCAAGATCACGTGTGGCTGGCGGGCAATGCCATCGATACCGCTCTGTACAAGAAGGGCAACTTGAAGGATCCGCAGGTCGCGGGCGCAGTCAAGGCCCTCGATGAGAATTCTGTGGCATTGGCCAAGACCATCGGATCGGTCTATCCCGACGCCGAGAAGCCGTTCCTGGCCTCCTGGCGCCAGCACATCGGATTCTTCGTCAACTACACCTTGGGCAAAGCGACCAAGAACGAGAAGCAAGCAGCCAAGGCCAAGGCTGATCTGAACAAGTACCGTACGTCGTTCGGCCAATTGATCAACTCCGTGATCCCCCAGCTGCCTGCGGATGCGGTCGCCAAGGAACTGGTGCCACACGTCAACACTCTGATCGCCGCAATCGATGCCGATATCGCGGGCAAGGCCGACTATCAGAGCAAGCTCACCGCTGCTGCCGACCACATGCCGATGACCGCCGCAATCCTCACCAGCGGCATCGTCGCCAACAAGAAGATCGAGTCATAGCCCACAAGATCACGTCGTAACCCAGCGCACCCCGTCGGCCGAGCCATCCACTCGGCCGGCGGGTTGCTTCTTGGGCCTAGAGGTGTCAGTTGATCTTCCGCCAATACGGCATGGACTCAAGATCGACTTCGAGCACGATCTCGGCCGGACCGCTCGTCACTGATCCGTCGCTGCCTTGCCAGCGGCCTGGCGGCACGATCACCGGGCGGGTGGTAGCACCTGGCTCCAGGACCGGAGCGCACAAGATCTCCTCGCCGAGCAGGAATTGATCACGTACCGATTCATAGCCGGGGAAGTGGTAGGTCATCGGCCGCAGGATCGGCTCAACTGTTTTCGCGGCATGATCGAACAACGCTGACAAATCGGGCTGCAAGGCCTGGTGGGTGTCAACCGCCGCCTTGACGGCTGAAAGGTGCCGATCATCGAGCACGCGCCACGGCGCCAGGGAGAACTGCAGCATCGGGAATAGCGCTGAGCATTGCGCAAAACGGACGAACAGCTCCTGATCCAGCGGCGCACCATCGCGAAATGAGCTCAGCTCGCCGCCGCCGATCATGTCCGGGCAGTTGAACGGATGTCCGATGAGACCCTGTGCGATGCTCTCTGGAATCAAGGAACCGAGTCCGCCGCGACCCCATACTCGCGGTTTGTCGTGTAAACGTTGCGCGAGCGGTTGGCCGCCCATCTTCCAACAAGCTCGCAGCTCGTTGAAGCTGAATTCCGCGGCGAGCCGTGCCCACGCCTCACATTGGCCGACCGCGCCGTTGCCAGCCACGGTTATGTCGTCAGATCGGTAGTGCCGAAGATCGCCAGCGTCGAACTTGAACCCGTCCACTCCCTCGGCGGACATCAACTCCTGCAAGGCTCCGCGCAGCCACGCGACGCCGTCGGGATGGGTGAGGTCGAGCACGGTGCTGTAGCCGTTCCACCATTCGCGTACCACCGGTGCTCCATCGGGGCCCTTGATCAGCCAGCCATTACCTGCAGCCATCCTGGAGTTTTCGCTGTCCGGGCTGATGAACGGCACCAGCCACACCATCACGGAGAAGCCGAGCTCATGCAATTGTTCGGTCATCTCAGCTGGACGCGGGAAACGCGTACGGTCGAAGGTCCAGTTGCCGTAGTCCACCGACCAGCGGTCGTCAATCATGATCAAACCCGGTGGGAAACCTGCCTCCAGCACGCCCTGCGCATAGCCGAGCACCAATTGTTGAGTGGGGTGGTACGGCATCTCGATCCACGTGTTGTACTGCGGCGCCGTGAACATCTGCTCGGCCGGCGTGCCGTTGGAAGCTGGAAAGTGCTGCGCGGCGGCAGCCTGGAACGCGGCCGCAAGTGTGCTCCCCTCCTGAGCCAGCACTATGTCGTCGCCGTCGAGTTCCAGCCCACCATCGCCGTCGAACGCAAAACTGAACGGTTGATCTGACCAGACGTACCGGCCGGCGCTGGACACCAACAGAGGCGCCGACTGGTTAGAGCCAGAGTTGTCATCGTCTGCGAAGCCAGCAGATGTAGCGAGGTTGCGACGGTGCGCAACTGTGCCGAATGGCATTTCCTGGCCATCGGCAACAGCGCCACCCCACCACCACTCATCAGCCTTGACTGATACCCGCATTGGGGTCCTCACTTTCCGACGAGTTTGAAAGCATGGTGGGTCTTTCCGGTGCGGTGTGAGTAGACCACCCAGGCAAGACTTAAGGCTTCCAGCCAACGGGCGCTCTCGATGCCGCCCAAGTCGATCACAGGCCAGCCGAACTCACCCAGCAGCTGAGTGACCGTGTGCTTGGCCTCATCGTTCTCGCCCGCGATGAACATGTCCGGCTCACCGCCGGTCAGGCGCGGGTTGATCATGACGTCCGCTTGGACGATGTTGAGGCCCTTGACCACGTACGCGCCGGGGACCATGCGTTGGATGCGTTCGCCGAGCGAGTCAGTGGTGCCGACGAACAATCCTGGCTGGCCCGAGGAGAAGTCGAGCGGATCACTGGCGTCTATCACGATCTTGCCGTTGAGATTCTCAATGCCGGCAAGCCGGATGACGTCCTCCGCGGCACTGCCGAGGACAGACAGCAGAACTACCTCGCCGTACTCGGCCGTCTCCGCGAAGCTACCTACTTGCGCGCATGGGCCGGCATGACGTAACCATCCCTCGAGCTTCCCCGAGTCGCGGGAGCCGATCATTACGGGGTGGCCTTTGTCCAGAAATCCTGTGGCTAGCGTCTGTCCGGCCGGCCCAGAACCGAGAACGCCGATCTTCAACGGCTGAGTCATGATCTTTTGCTACCACCGGTGAGGATGCGGGCGGAAGTCGGCGAAGCTGTGGTCGAGGCAATTGGGAGGGTGACTCCGTCTGGCGGCACGATTCATCGATCCGCTTTGACAGCTCGAGTTTGATCTTCATCACGACCACCCTGCTCCCGGCATTCGGATTGTGGCGCTGTGATCTTGCCCTGCTCCTGGCTTCTCGAGTGTGGCGCCGTCCTCGCTGGGGTCAAGGCCAAGCCCTCCGGGTGGCCCTTCGCACGCTCCGGGCCAGCCTTGACCCCAGCTCCGGGCGACGCGTTTAAGGCAATGCCGGGAGCAGGAGGGGAATGGGTTTGGAGGGGTTTGGTCAGGTGTTAGCTTGGGCGGTCGGACGTGGTTTTGATCTCTGTTTTTCGTTATTTTGTTGGGAAAAGCTTGTTGTCGAACAGATCTTCGAATACAATAGAAGCATGGAACTCGGGGATCCAACAGTAGCGACGCGCGACCCGCGCAGTCGGCTGGATGCGCCCTCGACACCTTCGACGCCGCACTCACCGAGCTGATCACCAGTGTCGACACCGGCGGACTTGATCACCTCTCAGCTGAGGAGAAGGTCGCGGTATGGCAACGCTTCGAAACCCTCCGCAACCGGCAGCCGCTCATCGATCACCAGTTGATCGCCGACGCCGAAGCCAACCATCTGTCTGAGGAGTACTGCTCCTCGACCATGATCCAGTTCTTGGTGCGGGTGCTGCAGCTCTCCCCCGGCGAAGCGGCCTGCAGGGTCCGCGCCGCCGCCGTCGGGACGCGTACCTCGATGCTCGGCTTAAGCCTGGACCCTGTGCTGCCCCAACTAGCGGCGTTGCAACGCGACGGCGTCGTGAATGTGGAGAAAGTCGCCATTGTGGAACGGACCATGCACAAACTCGCCCGCCCCGACCTCGAGCCGCAAGCAGTCGAAACCGCTGAGCGGTTGCTCGC
>Ga0307307_10000037_pt1 | contig 22573 bp, 22 predicted proteins | sample ER_DNA_194_FD_194505 | JGI IMG/M metagenome (GOLD analysis project Ga0307307, IMG submission 194505) | Bulk soil microbial communities from the East River watershed near Crested Butte, Colorado, United States - ER_DNA_194 | ecosystem: Environmental > Terrestrial > Soil > Floodplain | place...
GCCGCGCCATCGAGCTGCTTCCAGCTGGTCACGGGGACGCTGATCTCGTCAGCGCTGAGCTCGCAGAGGCGCTGCAAAACGCCGGGCAAGTCGCTGAAGCCGCTGCCATGGCTGAGGCGGTGCTCGCGCGGCCGCACAGCGACGAGGTCGATATCCCGCTTCGCCTCACACTGGTGTCCGCGCTTTCTCTTCAGAATCGACCGATCGCAGTAGTGGACGGTGCCGAGTCCGCCCTCGAAGCGCCCGGTCTGCAGCTCCAAGACCAGGCGCTTCTACTTGCCCACGCGAGCTACGGTCGTATCTTCGTTGGAGGAGAGGCCACAGCGCGGCGAGCACTCGCAATCGCCGAGCGGGCCCGAAGCGCGGCGATGACCGTTTGGAGTCTGGCGGCATTGTCGGTCGCGGTGAAGACCCAGGGTCGCTACGGGGAAGCGCTCCTGTTGACGCACCGTGCTGTCACCCTCGCGTTCGATCCGCGGAACGATGAGGCACGACACCGGTACCCCCACTTCTTTCTTGGCATGGCACTTGCTGATGCCGACCGCTTCGACGAGGCGAAGGACGCCTACGCCCAAGCCCTCGAAGAATCTGAGGAGCTCGGGTCTGCTTGGCTGCTTCCGGACATGCTGATGCTCTCCGGTGAACTCCGCTTTCTTGCCGGGGAGTGGGAGGATGCCGCCGCCGAGCTGAAGCCAGGACTGCTCCTCGCAGCTCAGCACAGCCAGAGAATCTCGATCAACCAGTCGCGCGCCTATCAGGCGGTGGTTAGCACGGCACGCATGGATTTGGCGGCAGCGAAGGCAGCGCTCAGCAGTGTCGCCGACCAGCTCAGCGCCGATGCCCCCTGGTACGGCGCCGAAATGGTCGCCTTTGCTGCTGCACTCGTGGCCGAAGCCGAGGGTGACGAATCGCGCGCGTTCCAGGCGCTCCGTCGCTACTGGCAATACGACCTGGAACGAGAGATTCGCTACTACCACAGGTATCTCGGTCCGGTCCTCCTCCGGCTTGCACTCACATTCGGTCAGGCTGACCTCGCTCATGAGGTCGTTGCGGTGATGGAGGACGGCGCGGCGTTGGCACCCGAGGTTCCGACCGTGGCGTGCGCCGCCTTGCGTTGCCGAGGTCTACTCGAGGGTGATCCTGAACCATTGCTCGAGGCAACCGAGCTGGCTCGCAAGGGCGGACGGGCATTCGATCACGCGGCTACCTGTGAGGACGCCGCCGGCGTGCTTGTCCATGCCGGTCGACCGGAGACTGCGAAGCCTCTCCTGATCGAGGCACAGTCCAGGTACGACGACATGGGTGCCACCGCCTGGTCGGCACGGGTCGCTGCCTCGCTACGCAGGCTCGGCGTTCGACAGGGCGCCCGGGGCCGCCGCCGCCGGGCGGAAAAGGGCTGGGAGAGTCTCACCGCAAGCGAACGATCCGTCTCCGAGCTGGTGGCCCAGGGTCTGACCAACCGACAGGCGGCCCGACGGCTGCACATCTCACCGCACACCGTGAACACACATCTTCGCCACGTCTTCCAGAAGCTTTCGGTGACGACTCGGGCGGAGTTGGCTGCGATGATCGCCAGGCGAGCTGGCAGTGACAAGATCATGCAATCAAGTGATGTTTCATCAGGCAACGGGCGCACATCCTGAACCGCAAAGGACTTCTCTACGGAAAGGACGCGTCATGCCGTCAATCGGATTCATCGCTCCTCTGCTTCCTGGCAAGACCGAGATCGATCGGTCAGCCATGATCTCCTCTTGGCGCGGGGATCGTCGCAACGCCCACCAGGCTTCGCGCCAGCGACTTGGCATCACCCGAGAGGCAATCTTTATCCAGCCAACACCCAACGGCGACGTCGCCGTCGTGTACTGGGAGAGCGACGACCTCGACGTAACGTTCAAAGGCATCGCCACGTCTACTGATCCGTACGACCGCTGGTTCCGCGATCACGTTCGGGACGTCCATGGCATGAACGTTGAGGACGGATTCCCGCCGCCCGAGCAGGTCATGGACTACCGAGCCTGACGCTTCGAGGTCGAACGTCTCGGTCTGGCTGAGGTACGCGAGCCAGATCGCCGCCAGCCGCGCGAAGACGAAGAAGAACCAGGAAGATGATCAGCGGTGCCGGGGCGTCACGGTTGGCTGGCTAGGTCGCTTCAGCCGGCGGATCCCTTATCGACCACTAGAAGTGTTCATCGGTGTCCTGGGCTCAGGACAGAGCGGAAAGCAGTTGCGCCTTCGACTTGTTCGACATCCCCACGAGTCCACGAGCGCGGGCCTCCGCTCGGAGCTGGACAACGGTCCACGTCTCGTCTGGGACGGTGAGCCCATCGGCCGTCGTGGGCTCGCCCACCGGAACGCCTGAAGCAGCGGCCTCCAGCGGACCTACGGCCTGGACCGGCTCCAGGGCAGTCGCGGCGCGGTCCAACTTCTTCTGCAGCTTCTCCACCCGGGCATCGGAGCGTGAGGCGGCCGTGCGCTGCGCCGCCGTTTCCTTCTTCCAGCGCTCTGCCTTCTCGTTCGCCTTGGCGAGCTTTGTCTCGGTCTTGGTCAGCTGACCTCGCACGCCGGACAGGGTCTTCTTCAGCTCCCTGTTCGTTGCGGTGAGCTCCTTGATCGTGCGTGTCTTCTTTTTGCTGTTCATCGGGTCCCGTTCGTCAGTGGTTACCAGGATCGAAGCCAAATCTCCACAACTATTGCAGTGTGGGATCCTGACTGGCTAGTGCCGTTGCGATCTCCAAGGAAACAACCAGGATCAATGAATCAAATGACGTTCGCGATCGTCGCCGCGATCATCCTCGGAGCGGGAACGACGATCGCTCTCACCATTGAGATGGTACGAGTCAAGACGAGAGGAATGCGACACCATCACGATCACGAGGCTGCACCATAGTGGCAAGGGCCTGCTCACCGTCACCCCTCTCAGCGCGGTAGCGCGGGTTCGAGTCCCGTCGGGGCTATCTCGTCAATCGGTACGTTAACTAGCCCTCGTAGCACTGCCGCCCGTGGCTGGCTCTCGGCGTTGGGGCTCCAGCAGCGCTGCGGTCATCGGCAACAGCAGAACCGTAATCGCGCCACCGGCGACGAGCAGCGATGCGTTCGAGCTGCTCATGTGTTCCGATTTCACAGCAACGGCTGTGACAGCAACGATGATCGGCAAGCCTGTTGCGCCATACAGCGCAATCTGAGTGCTTTGCACGCCACTGAAGACGCGTTCTCGGGTATGAGGGTCGCGCTCTGTGCGACTCGACAGATAGATCGGGCCGCCACGAATCACCAAGATCGCGAGGACGAAGATCAACAGGCCGAGCGGGTCGGCGGCGATCGCAGCTGGGTCAATAGTCATGCCCGATGTGATGAAAAAGATGGGGATCAGTAGACCGAAGGCCAAGCCCTCGAGCTTGTGTTCCAGCGACTCATCACCATCGGGGAGTGCTCGGCGGAGCACAAAACCTGCCGCGAATGCACCAAGCACGACATCGAGATCGAAGGCTATGGCTAGACCTCCTAGGCTGATCAGCAGCAGCAGGACGAGGCGTACCGTGATCTGTGCTGTCGTTTCCGAACTGCCGACGATCAGTTGATGCATTCGCGACCCAGGGCGCAAGCGTGCCGAGGGAAGCGTGAAGATCACCGCTACGACCGTGAAGATCGTCAGTACGCCAATCGAAGCCAAAGTGCCTCTGCTACTGAGGAGGAGAGCCATGGCGATGATCGGGCACAGTTCACCAAATGCGCCATGGTTGATAACCGCCGAGCCCAGCTTCGTGTTCAGCTGCCCGTTGTCTCTCAGGATGGGCAGCAGTGTCCCTAGGGCTGTCGAGACAAGGGCAATGGCAACGGCTATTTCCGCATGCACTGCGCCGGTCAACCCGACAACGCCGACGAGACCAAGCGCCAGAGCGCAGCAGATCAACCACGTGACAAGAGCCCTTCGGCCACCGTGGCCGGTGAGTTCCTTCAGCTCGATTTCGTATCCCGCGAGCAAGAACAGCATTCCGAGTCCCAGCTGCCGAAGTGCTTCAAGGCCTTCACCGACGGCCGCCAGACCAAGACCGCCAGGGCCGATCAGCACACCGAGTCCAAGGAGTAGAACTACCTCAGAAATCAGTCGTCGAGGCACCAGAGCCGCGAGAACCGGTGCTGCCACGGCGCACAGTGCGATCCAGAACAATGACGCCGCCGTTCCCGCCATAGCTACAACCTCGGTGCTTAGGCTTCAACCTCTGGTTGCTGCGGTGCCGGCTCGAGCAAGCCGATGCGTTCCAGCTTGTCGGCGAGGCCGGCACCGTCAGAGCCGTAGAGCCACTGCACGCTCGAACCACCCGACCTAGCGTGGCCGCGGAAGCTGCTTCCTGCAAGCACTGCCTCGCTCGGCGAGAGCTGGCGGATGCACACCGCCGCCACATTGTCGGAATGCTGCGCCGCGAAGTCGCGATAAATCGACTCATCGTGTTGACCATCGTCACCAAAGAGCAGCCATTTGATCTGCGGAAATTCGCGCGTCAGGCGCTCCAGATTGCCGCGCTTGTGCTCGCGACCGCTACGGAACCAGTGATCAGCCGTGGGTCCCCAGTCGGTGAGCAGCAGCGCACCAGCGGGATAAAGGTTCCGCGACAGAAAGCGAGTCAAGGTTGGCGCGACGTTCCACGCGCCCGTTGACAAGTAGATGAACGGCGAGCCTGCGTAGCGGGTGCTGAGTCGCTCGTACAGGACTGGCATGCCCGGCGTGGTCGCCCGAGCATGTTCGTTGACGACGAAGGTGTGCCATGCGGCCAAGAACGGCCGCGGCAGTGCGGTGACCATGACCGTGTCGTCAATGTCCGACACGACCCCAAACCTCGTCTGCGGATCGACGATAAAGACCAGGGCCGTCGCGACCTGCGAGTTCTCTGAACTCAGACCGATCCGGTGCCATCCCGGTTCAAGATCAACATCGATAACTACGTCGATGATGCCGCTGTGGTCGGCCTGGATCTCATGCGATCGTCCGTCAAGATCCACACGTACCTGCGCGTTCTCAATCGGAACGCCGATGAAATTGCGCCAGCCGCGTGCTCCGGTCGGCGTCTCAGCGTCGCGCTTAGATCCTTTTGCCAGCAACACCCGACCAAGTACACGTACCCAGCTCGTTGAGCCATAGCCCGCGTATGGCGTCACCTCCGCGGTGTATCCGGCATTCCGAGCACGCCGGGCGCGCCAACGCTGCACGGCCTCATCAACTCGAACGCGACGGGTGCTGACGGATTGCTCCACAGATGCGACCCTATCGACTGCGTCGCTGCAGGTGAGGGCTCGGACTCACTCGCCGCCGCTGCGGCGCAGCACCTCGCTCAGCCGTTCCGCGGCGGCGATCACCGCTGGCGCATGCAACCGGCCGGGCTGACGAGACAGTCGCTCGATCGGCCCGGAAACGCTGACCGCGGCGATGACCTTGCCCGAGGGGGAGCGTACGGGCGCGGACACCGAGGCGACGCCGGCTTCCCGTTCGCCCACCGAATGGGACCAACCGCGCCGCCGGACCGCCGCCAAAGCGACCGCAGAAAAGCGGCTGCCGCGTAGTCCCCGCTGCATGCGTTCGGGTTCCTCCCAAGCCAGCAGCACCTGAGCAGCGGAGCCTGCGCTCATAGTCAACTGAGTGCCAATTGGCACGCTGTCCCGCAGCCCCGACATGCGCTCCGCCGTGGCTACGCAGACCCGATAGTCACCTTGCCGGCGGAACATCTGAGCGGACTCGCCGGTGATGTCGCGCAGCCGAGCAAGCACTGGTCCCGCCGTGGCAAGCAGCCGGTCCTCACCAGCTGCTGAGGCAAGCTCTCCGAGCCGCGGACCGAGCACGAAGCGGCCTTGCAGATCGCGACTTACCAGCCGATGATGCTCAAGGGCGACGGCAAGGCGATGGGCCGTCGGTCGGGCCAGTCCGGTGGCTGCCACCAAACCTGCCAAGGTGGTCGGTCCGGTCTCCAAGGCGCTGAGCACCAGGGCGGCTTTGTCGAGGACGCCGACGCCGCTAGAGTTGTCCATGCCTTGATACTGCCGTCTCGCATGCTGGAAGGCAAGTGGGACGATTAGCTTGCTAACCGTGGGAATCTTCGGACCACATAGTGGCAGATCATCGCCGAACGCGGACAGGAGAGAAGTCAATCGTCATGGGCAAGACACTGAGCGAGAAGGTGTGGGACGACCACGTCGTACGAACCGCCGAAGGTGAGCCCGATCTGCTCTTCATCGATCTTCACCTCGTGCACGAGGTGACCAGTCCGCAGGCCTTTGACGGCTTGCGGCAGGCTGGTCGCACGGTACGCCGTCCGGAGCTGACGCTCGCCACTGAGGACCACAACACGCCGACGCTGAACATCGATCGGCCGATCGCCGACCCGGTGTCGCGGACTCAAGTCGAGACATTGCGCAAGAACGCCCAGGAGTTCGGCATCCGCATCCATAGTCTCGGTGATCTTGATCAGGGCATCGTGCACATCATCGGGCCGCAGCTCGGCCTCACTCAGCCAGGGCTGACAGTCGTCTGTGGTGACTCCCACACCTCCACCCACGGTGCGTTCGGGGCAATCGCGTTCGGCATTGGTACCTCAGAAGTCGAGCATGTGTTGGCGACCCAGACGCTGCCGCAGGCCAGGCCAAAGACGATGGCAGTGAACGTCAATGGCGAACTACCGGTTGGGGTGACCGCGAAGGACATCGTGCTGGCCTTGATTGCGAAGGTCGGCACTGGCGGAGGTCAGGGCTACATCGTGGAGTATCGGGGCTCGACCATCGAAGCGCTCAGCATGGAAGGTCGAATGACCATCTGCAACATGAGCATCGAATGGGGCGCGAAGGCCGGCATGATCGCGCCGGACGAGATCACCTTCGCTTACCTCAAGGGCCGGCCGCACGCTCCGGAAGGCGCCGACTGGGCTGCCGCGTTGACGTACTGGAAGACCCTCCACAGCGATCCGGACGCCGTATTCGACGCAGAAGTTGATCTTGATGCAGGGCAGCTGACCCCGTTCGTCACCTGGGGCACCAATCCCGGCCAAGGTGTTCCGCTGGGTGCCGAAGTGCCCGATCCGGAAATCTTCGCCGAGGAATCAGACCGTACGGCCGCGCAGAAGGCGCTGGAGTACATGGCACTCAAGCCAGGCCAGAAGATGCGCGACATCAGTGTTGACACGGTCTTTCTTGGCTCCTGCACCAACGGGCGCATCGAGGATCTACGCGCCGCTGCTGGGGTGATCAAGGGATACCACGTGGCTGATCATGTTCGAATGCTCGTGGTACCCGGCTCTGCGCGAGTTCGTTTGCAAGCCGAGTCCGAGGGCCTGGACGTGATCTTCAAAGAGGCCGGGGCGGAGTGGCGTGCAGCAGGTTGCTCGATGTGTCTGGGCATGAACCCGGACCAGCTCGCTCCCGGCGAACGTGCAGCGTCGACGTCGAACCGCAACTTCGAGGGCCGGCAGGGCAAGGGTGGGCGGACGCACCTGGTATCGCCGCTGGTCGCTGCCGCAACGGCGGTGACGGGCACGCTGAGCTCGCCCAGCGATCTGATCGGGAGTCGATGATCATGGATGCATTCGCCAGCCACACCGGTACAGCTCTTCCCTTGCGGCGCAGCAATGTCGATACCGACCAGATCATTCCTGCGGTCTATCTCAAACGGGTCACCAAGACTGGATTCGAAGACGGATTGTTCGCGGCCTGGCGCAGCGACCCGAACTTTGTCCTGAATCTGCCGCGGTACGCCGGTGCGACGATCTTGATCGCCGGTCCTGACTTCGGCACGGGCTCGTCTCGAGAGCACGCAGTGTGGGCGCTCCAGAACTACGGGTTCAAGGTGGTGATCGGATCGCGTTTCGGGGACATCTTCCGCAGCAACTCGGGGAAAGCCGGACTGCTGATCGCGGTCGTCGAGCAGAAGATCATCGAACAGCTGTGGGATTTCGTCGAAGAGCATCCTGCCGCACCGATCACGGTCGACCTTGTCGGACGACAGATCACCGCCGAAGGTTTCCAGGCGGAGTTTGAGATCGACAACTACACCAGATGGCGGCTGCTCGAGGGACTCGATGACATCGGGTTGACCCTGCGCCATGTTGATCACATCGATGAGTTCGAGCGCAACCGGTCGGCACACAAGCCCAAGACGCTACCGGCCAAGGTCGACAGCGCCGGTTAGTTCGGCGTTCTTATCGGGCCGCTCGCGTCCCGATGCTTGCCGCTTGAGTGTTTTTCGTTACAAGACACCAAAATGTGCGAGCAACACGATTGTCTGGTTGCGCGATCTTCCCTAGCGTTGGGCCTGCAGGCGTATCGTGCGCTGCCCAAGTTCCCAGCAGGCTTGGAACCGCATCAAGAAGGAATGTTGTGAACAAGGCTGAATTGATTCAGGCGGTGGCGGTCTACTACGACGGCAGCAAGACCGAAGCAGCCAAGGCCCTCAACGCCGTGGTGCAAACCATCACCTACAAGACCGCAGCTGGGGAGAAGGTCTCGATCACCGGATTCGGTGTTTTCGAGAAGGTGCCTCGTTCCGCACGGATAGTGCGCAACCCACGTACGGGCGAGCGCAAACGGGCCAAGGCCACGGCTGTCCCGCGCTTCCGTGCAGGTTCGGACCTGAAGGCCTACGTTTCGGGGGCCAAGAAGGTTCCGCGTACGACCGCGAAGAAGGCAACGACTGGTAGCCCGGCGGCATCGAAGACGGCAGCGGCTGCGAGAAAGACAGTGGCAAAGGTTCCAGCCAAGAAGGCCACGCCGGCCAAGAAGACTGCTGCCAAGCGATAGCTCGGATGCCGCGAGTGTCCGGTACCACGGGACTACATCCAGGCTGACAGCACCCGGCCATCGACCTGCACTGAGTGAAGACGCTGCCCGATCCGAGCATGGCGCAGGTCCACACCGAGGGCCTCAGCCGGCAGGACGATCCTTCGCCCGGAGGCAGTGACGGCTAGTTGATCGCCGTCAGCATCGTGATGGTCGGTCGCAGTGATCAACTCGTAATGGCCGAGGCGGTCACGTTCATGATCGACGAGCGCGCCGGTTGCCGGACCGACGCCCAGTCCAATCGCGATGAGAAGATCCGCCTCGGTGTCGACGTCACGGCGAGCGTCGGCGAGTGGCGATCCGAGATCATCGGCGGAGAGGCTGACGGCGCCGGACGTGTGATGAGCTGCGGCCGACCGGCCTTGAAAGTGCGGTGCAAGTGCGACGTCGTGCGCCACCAGCATCGTGGTGCCTACGCCTGAGGCGTCAGCGACGAAGGATCGAGGATGGGGTTGGGATGCGTCGAGGACCCGGAGCACAGAGTCCGGTCTTAGAGCTGGAAGATCACCGACGCAGGCCATAACCGTTGCAAATCCCTGGGCGCGTAGCGTCCGGTCGCCATGACCGAGGGCTGGGTTCATGCCAACATGGCCGGACTCGGCGATGACCTCCACGGCAAGTCCGGCTCTACGCAGCCGGGCCTCCAGCGCCGGTTGATCACTGACAACCAGAACCCGCGACATCACGCGAGACAACGCGGACAAGGTGTCGAGCGCCATTGTCCAGGCGAGCCGTCGTCGCAGCGGATCGGGTACGCCGAGCCGCGACTTTGCGTGCTCAGCTGGTTTGAGGGCGATCACTGCGGCAGTGCGTGACCTTGCCATCATTTGATGCTGCTCTCACCGTGCACCCTGACGCACTCCTCCCCAAGGCCTGCCGCGCCCTGATGATGCAGCTGATGGTGCACAATCCCGTAAGGTGAAGCCACTCATGGCACGGTAGACCAACGCTGGACGAACTGAGGTGTTGATGGCCGAGAACCCCGCCGCGAGTCCGCGCACGGTGCTCAGGCCACTGTCGGAGGCCAATCATGAGCCTGGCGCTCACACCATCTCAGCTGTCGTCAAGATCGTGAACGCGATCATGAAACCGCTGACGAAGCGGGACTGGCGCTACCAGCACAACGTGCCTCAGAGAGGCGGCGTCATCTTCGTGCCGAACCATATCTCCAATGCCGATCCGTTAGCCGTCGGACAGTTTCTCGCATTCTCCGGGCGCTGGCCTCGGTTTTTGGCGAAGGCATCGGTTTTCAGGATTCCCATCATTGGGCGCATCATCGCCGCTTGCGGACAGATTCCGGTTGAGCGCGGATCGACACAGTCCAAGGACGCGCTTGTCGCCGCCGCGCAAGCTCTCGAGCAAGGCCGGGCATTGGTGATCTACCCCGAGGGGACGATCACCTATGATCCCGACCTTTGGCCGATGAAGGGTAAGACGGGCTCGGCTCGGCTGGCCTTGACCACCGGCTGTCCGGTTGTGCCGATCGGGCAGTGGGGTGCCCAGGAGCTGATGCCTGGTCGGAAGCCCCGCTTCCCCAAGCTCTTCCCGCGCAAGACCTTGCACGTTGCGGCAGGCGAGGAGGTTCTCCTTGATGATCTTCGTTCTCGGCCGGTCACGGCAGCGACGCTCGACGAGGCGACGACGAGAATCATGGACGCCATCACCGTCTTGGTCGCCGAGCTTCGCGATGTGGCACCGCCCTCGTATCGCTACGATCCGCGGAGCGACCAGACGAGCGGAGACCCAACATGAGCATTGCTGCAGCCTCCCGTACGCCTGCAAGGGTCGCTGTGATGGGTGCCGGGTCCTGGGGAACGGCCTTTGCTCTGGTGGTCTGCGATGCGGGCAATCAGGTCACGCTCTGGGCCCGCCGCCCCGAGCTCGCCGACAAGATCAACTTCGAACACTGCAACACCGACTACTTTCCCGACCTGCGGCTGCCCGAATCGTTGCGTGCGGTCAGCGACCCGCAAGAAGCCATGCAGGAAGCCGACTGCGTGGTGCTCGCGGTGCCGTCGCAGTCGTTGCGGGACAACCTGCGTCAGTGGCAGATTCCCGAAACCGCCATCGTGGTGAGCTTGGCGAAAGGAATCGAGCTAGGCAGCGGCTTGCGGATGAGCGAGGTGGTGGCCGAAGCCGGTGATATCTCCCCCGACAGGATTGTGGCGGTCACCGGCCCCAACCTGGCTCGCGAGATCGCTGAACGGCAGCCATCGGCGAGCGTGGTGGCGAGTGTCTCACCAGCTACAGCTGAGGCATTTCAGGCGGTGTGTCATACCGCTCGGTTTCGCGCGTACACCAATACCGATGTGATCGGCTGTGAGCTCGCCGGAGCGACGAAGAACGTGATCGCGCTGGCAGTTGGCATGGCGATCGGGCTCGGGTTGGGAGCGAATGCGACGGCGTCGGTGATCACCAGAGGGCTGGCCGAGATCACCCGGCTCGGAGTGGTGCTGGGGGCCGATCCCTACACTTTCTCCGGTCTGGCCGGGCTCGGCGATCTCGTGGCGACCTGCTCCTCCCCGCTGTCTCGAAACCGGCACTTCGGTGAGGAGCTCGGCAGGGGACGCACGGTTGCCGAAATCACTGCCTCGACTCGGCAGGTTGCCGAAGGCGTCAAGTCGTGCGCATCGATCACCGAGCTTGCCGCGAAGCATCACGTGGAGCTACCGATCGTAGAAAATGTGGCCGCTGTCATCGCGGGAGAGCTGACCCCGGCCGAAATGATCACGGCGCTGATGTCCCGTTCGGCCAAACCGGAGCGTTACTAGAGCTGATCGAGCGCCTGGGCGAGGTCGGCCCAGAGATCTTCGACATGTTCGATCCCAACGGACAGTCTTACCAAACCCTCCGGAACCGTGGGGAGTTCGCCCGGCCAGCGTCGACGTCGCTCGAGGGTCGACTCCACCCCTCCGAGGCTGGTGGCAAAGACCCACAGCACGCATGCGTCGATGAATGCATCTGCGGTCTTGGCGTCCGCAAGCTCGATGGAGATTAGCGAGCCAAAGCCCGACATGGTGCGCCGAGCGACATCGTGACCGGGATCTGAAGCCAGCCCGGGGAACCGTACTCGGCGCACGCAGCGATGGGTCACCAACCGCTCGGCCAGAATCTGTGCGGTGCGTTGGGCCTGCGCCAGCCTGAGCGGCAGCGTACGAAGCCCACGCAGCGCGAGATAAGCCTCCATTGGCCCGGGAGCCGCTCCGACCGACCGGCGGATCTGATCCAGTGTCTCGAAGGGCTGCTCTTGATCAATCCGTGTCACCAGAGCACCGAGCAACACATCGGAATGACCTGAAAGTAGCTTGGTCGCCGAGTGCAGCACGATGTCGGCGCCAGACTCCAGAGGACGCTGCAGTAGCGGCGTGGCGAAGGTGTTGTCCACAACGAACATCGCCTGGCGGGAGAGATTGCGGCCCAGGGCAGGAAGGTCTGCTACGTCGATCGTCGGATTTGCGGGCGACTCGATCCACACGACATCGGCGCCTTCTGCTGCGCTCAACACCTCGGCGGTGTTGGCTATGTTGACCCGTCGTACCTGGCTGCCGTATTTGGCTGCGCGCCGATCGACAGCCTCAGCCACCCCGAGATAGCAGTTGTCCGGAATCACCACGACGCCGCCCGGCGGCAGGAGTTCTAGTACGGCGTGCGCCGCCGCCATGCCCGAGGAGAAGGTCAGTGCGCGTCCGCCCTCTAGCGCTCCGAGCGCCTCCTCCAGCGCTTGCCAGGTCGGGTTGCCATAGCGTCCGTATCCGAGCCCGGCGGCCTGCACGTCATGGGCACCGACGTAGGTGGAGGCAAAGACCACCGGTGGGTTCAGCGGCGCGTCGACCACTCGCTCCGGGCGGCCGGCGGTGACGGCCAACGTCTCCAAACGCGGCGTGCTGTATGGCGTGGGATTGGGTCGGTGCGGCTGCCTGGTCACAAGCCCAAGTCTGGTGCTTCCGCTCACGCGAGCAGCTCACCGCGGATAAGGTCAAGGATCGTGAGCGAAAGCCAGCCGGACCTTTATCGGGTCAATGGTTCTCGCCACCGCGTGGCGGTGGTTTTCGGGGGAACCAGTAGCGAGCACGGGGTGTCCTGCCTCACTGCGGCCGGTGTACTGAGCGCATTGGATCGAGATCGATTTGATGTGGTGGGCATCGGTATTACACGCACCGGACGGTGGATTCTGGTTGATTCCGAGACGATCAGCCGGCTGGGGGTTACCGACGGCAGATTGCCGGAACTCAGTGAGAGCGCCGCCGAAGCCATGCTGATGCGGGTCTCCAGTGGCAGCGAGCTGGCAGTCCGTGAGCAGTCGGTGCTCTCGCACCTCGGTCCCGTTGACGTTGCGCTAGCGCTGCTGCACGGACCGTTTGGTGAGGACGGCACGATCCAGGGATTGTTCGAGATGATGGGGACCCGTTATGTCGGTGCCGGGGTGCTGGCCAGCGCTGTCGGCATGGACAAGCACTACCTCAAGCTCGTACTGGCCGCGTCCGGACTGCCGATTGGACCCTTCGTCGCCATCACGGCGGCCGAGTGGCGGCGCGACAGGACCGCGTGCCTGGCGACGATTTCGGCACTGCACTACCCGCTCTTCGTCAAGCCGGCGCGGGGCGGCTCGAGCCTGGGTATCACCAAGGTGGATGAGGCGGCTGGGCTCGAGCGGGCCATCGAGGTCGCACATGCGTACGATCCCAAGATCATCATCGAACAAGGATTCGTCGGCGCCCGCGAACTCGAGTGCGGTGTGCTGGATGATCTTGATGGCGGATCTCCGCTGGCAAGTGTGGTCGCCGAGGTCCGTGTGCACAGCGCGTCGGGCTTCTACGACTTCGAGGCCAAGTATCTTCCCGAGGAGCAGGTTGATCTTGATGTGCCGGCCGACATCCAACTCGAGCTAGTTGATCAAGTGCAGCAACTGGCGATCAAGACCTTCGAGGCGATCGGCTGTGAGGGCCTTGCTCGAGTCGACGTCTTCGTGACCCACGACGGACATGTGGTGATCAACGAGATCAACACCATGCCGGGCTTCACCCCGCACTCGATGTTCCCGCGCATGTGGGCTGCCAGCGGCGTGTCATATCCCGAGCTCGTCGAGCGGTTGATCACCTTGGCCCTACGCCGCCCCGTCGGGCTCCGCTAGCGCCAGCTGCGTGGCTAATAACAGCTGCGTAGCCGACAGCTGCGAGCGTCGAGCAATCAATATTGGCGCGGGCAGCTCAAATTTAAATGTGTACGACCGGGCAGGTCACGGTGCGCGTAATGCCTGGCACCATTTGCACTCGCGCAACCACCAGCTGGCCAAGCTCGTCGACGCTGGACGCTTCGGCACGCACGATGACGTCGTAAGGACCGGTCACATCTTCGGCCAACGTGACACCCTGGATGGCGCTGATGGCATGAGCGACCTCGGCCGCCTTGCCGACGTTGGTCTGGACCAAGATGTATGCCTGTACGACCATCAGGTGGTGCCTCCTCGGTTCACGACGGCGGTGTCTTCTCACTCTCACGGCGCATCGTCGGTCCGTGCCACAGACCGCGTACGCTCGCCGATGTGCGTCACGCTACAGCCTTCGGCGACGACGTGCGCATCGGGGAGCACGGGAGGTTCCGGTGAATCTGAACCGCAATGCGACGCTGGCCGAGGTTGGGGAGTTTCCTCTCATCGCCGCAATTACCCAAGGGTTGTCATTGGCGCCTGACGTGAGTGTTGGACCTGGTGACGATGCCGCGGTGTTGATGATCAAGGACGCGGTTGCGACGTCGGTGGATGTGCTCGTGGAGGGGGTTCATTTCCGGCGCGACTGGTCCGAGGCTCGCGACGTCGGACGGAAGGCAGTCGCTGTCAACGTCGCCGACATCGAGGCGATAGGTGCGCGGGCCACTGGTCTGTTGGTGGGTTTCTCCGCCCCACCTGACCTGTCGTTGGGTTGGGTGCTGGATTTCGCCGATGGCCTCGGTGAAGAAGCCAAGGCGGCTGGCGTCAGCGTGCTCGGCGGTGACGTAACCAGAGGCCGCGACATCACTATTGCGATCACTGCCCTAGGCACGCTGGACGAGCGACGGCCGGTGCTGCGGTCGGGGGCCCGGCCCGGGGACCTGGTAGCCATTCGGGGGCGGCTCGGCTGGGCCGCCGGTGGCCTGGCCGTCCTCGGGCGGGGATTCCGTTCACCCCGGGTACTCGTCGAGGCCCACCGCGTGCCACAGGTCAGCTACGGAGCCGGTGCGATCGCTGCCCAGGCAGGAGCCACATCCATGATCGACATCTCCGACGGCTTGCTTCCCGATCTCGGACATGTCGCACAGGCGTCTGGTGTGCTCATCGAGTTGCGGCAGGATGCCTTCGACGTCGCTGAACCATTGCAGGCCGTCGCCGCAGCCACCGGCTCCGATCCCTACACCTTGCTCTTCACCGGTGGCGACGATCATGCCCTGGCGGCTACGTTCCCCACTGCGGCCACAGTGCCGGAGGGCTGGTTCTTGATAGGCAGCGTTGCAGCAGCAGACCATGATCACAGCGGAGTAGTGGTGGATGGCAAGGTGTGGGAATCCTCAGCTGGCTTCGAGCACTTCCGCTCGCCAAGACCGTCGGAGGCGCGCAGATGACCCTGCCGACCGCTCGGGTGCTGACGATTGCTGGTTCGGACTCCGGTGGGGGAGCAGGGATTCAGGCGGATCTAAAGACAATGCTGGCCCACGGCGTTCATGGGATGACGGTGCTCACGGCCGTGACCGCGCAGAACTCCGTTGGCGTTCAGGGCATCTGGCCGCTGCCGCCGGATGCGATCCGAGCACAGTTCCACAGCGTGGTCGATGACATCGGCGTTGATGCGATCAAGATCGGCATGCTCGGCAATGCGGACACGGTCGGGTGCGTAGCGGATCTGGTCGCCGATGTTGATCCGCCGGTGCCGCTGATCGTCGATCCGGTCTGCGTCAGCAAGCACGGTGATCGGCTTATTGATCATGAGGCGCTCGGTGCTCTGCGTACCCGGTTGTTCCGCTACGCCACAGTGATCACTCCGAATCTGGACGAGGCCGCAGCGCTGACCGGTCGTCCCGCTCAGAACCCGGCAGCAGAGCTGGCAGACCTGCTCCTTGCTGACGGCCCGAAGTGGGTGTTGATCAAAGGCGGTCATCGGGAGGGCGACGCGATCGACTATTTGAAGAGCCAGGACGGCCGTGATTTCAGCTACCGCGCGGTGCGGGTCGACAACCGGCACACCCACGGAACTGGATGCACACTTGCCTCAGCGCTGGCCAGTCACCTCGCACGTGGCGCTGACGTTCCGGAGGCCATGGCGCTCGCGAAGGCGTACGTCACCGGAGCCATTGCAGCCGGCTTCGCGCTCGGTCGCGGCATCGGTCCGACGGATCACCTGTGGCAGTTGCGAGACCACCTGCCGACCTCGTACGAGGCGCCCGGCGTGTGACCCCATCTATCAGCCGTTGATCTTGTAACCTCACGAGTATGGCGACCCGCGCGTCTTCCCCACCGCGGTCCCGCAGCCGAGCTGGATCGTCCCAGCGCGCGAAACCGCGGTCGACCGGAAGCAAGAGAGCCACGCCTGCCGCGGCTACCCAAGCCAAGCCTGCTCGTCGGCGGCCCAGCAGGAACCGGTCACGGAGTCGTCGACAACATCGTTCCGTCCTCGATCAGCTCGCTCTCGGTCTTGCCGCACTCTTGGGCGCCCTCGCCCACGGCGTAGGTCGCGCCGCGCGCCGTGTTGGACCTGCTGTGGAGGATGTCGACCCGGCGTTACGCCGCGACGGAATTGGCCTTTTCCTGTTGGGCAGTGCGATCGTCGTGGGCGCTGCAGTCTGGTGGGGGCTGCCGGGTGTGGTTGGTCATGCCATTTTCATCGGTGTCGCCAGCACCATCGGGACGCTCTGCTACCTAGCGCCGCTGCTCCTGGCGTTGATGGCCTGGCGAACCTTGCGGCATCCGGATCGCAACGGCCCATTGGGCCGTCAGCTGATCGGCTGGAGCGCGATCATGCTCGGGTTACTGGGCTTGATCAACATTGCGCGTGGGCTGCCGCGCACAAATGAGCCCGAACGACTCCGAAGCGCCGGCGGCATCATCGGCTACATCTCCTCCAGCCTGCTCTCCGACTTGTTGACCGTCTATGTCGCTGTTCCGTTGTTGATCTTGCTGCTGCTGTTCGGTGTGCTTGTTGTGGTCGGTGTTCCGCTGCATCAGATTCCCGATCGAGTGCGGGCGGCACGAGCCCGGCTGCGCCGCCCGCCCGTGGTGATCGAAGGCGAGGTGGTTCGTGCGCTGGAGCACGGTGGCGCTCAGGCGTACGAGACTCCGGTGATCGGTGATCGGCCTGGTCACCGACGGCCGCGGGGGGCGGGAGATGCGCCGGCGGCGGAGCCAGCGCCGGATTCTCCGGACGCAGATGGCGAGTCCGCCTCGGAGTCGCGTCGCATGGTGACCGCAGGACTGCCGCCCGGCGTAACGGTGCATGGGATTGACGGCGAAGAGCTGGAGGCTCCGCCCCACACGCCCATGCCGCAGCGTGTGGAGCAACTCCAGCTGTCCGGCGACGTGCAGTATCTGCTGCCGGACGCCGCCACCTTGAGGCATGGCAGTGTGCACAAAGCGCGTACCAACGCATCAGATGCCGTTGTCCATCAGTTGAGTGAAGTGTTGCTCCAGTTCGAGATCGACGCACATGTGACGGGTTACAGCCGGGGTCCGACGGTCACCCGATACGAGGTGGAGCTGGGCCCTGCGGTGAAGGTGGAGAAGGTCACGGCACTGAGCCGCAACATCGCGTACGCGGTGGCCAGCGCAGATGTCCGCATCCTGTCTCCGATCCCCGGAAAGTCCGCCATCGGCATTGAGATTCCCAACTCTGACAAGGAAGTTGTCTCGCTGGGGGACGTGTTGCGGTCGGCCCGCGCCAGAAATGATCACCATCCGATGACCGTCGGGCTCGGTAAGGATGTCGAGGGCGGCTTCGTGGTGGCGAACCTGGCCAAGATGCCGCATTTGCTAGTGGCAGGGGCGACCGGCTCGGGCAAGTCAAGCTTTATCAACTCGATGATCACGTCGATCATGATGCGGGCCACTCCTGATGAAGTTCGGATGCTGCTGGTCGACCCGAAACGTGTCGAGCTGACGGCGTATGAAGGGGTTCCGCACCTGGTGACGCCGATCATCACCCATCCCAAGAGGGCAGCCGAAGCGCTGCAATGGGTCGTCCGCGAGATGGACCTGCGTTACGACGATCTGGCACGGTTCGGTTTCCGGCACGTCGATGATTTCAACAAGGCGGTACGCACCGGCTCGGTGAAGCCGACCACGGTTGCCGCGAGCGTCGGTGAGCCGCCGCTCCCGCTGGAGTCGTCACCGGATCGTGCCGTCACTCCGTATCCGTACCTGGTCGTCATCGTGGATGAGCTGGCGGACCTGATGATGGTGGCTCCGCGTGATGTGGAGGACTCGATCGTCCGCATCACCCAGCTTGCCCGGGCCGCAGGAATTCATCTTGTCTTGGCGACCCAGCGACCGAGCACCGATGTTGTCACCGGCCTAATCAAGGCGAACGTGCCCAGCCGCCTGGCATTCGCCACATCGTCGATGACCGACTCGCGAGTGATCTTGGATCAGCCTGGTGCGGAGAAGCTGGTTGGTCAGGGCGACGGGCTCTTTCTTCCCATGGGATCGAGCAAACCCATCCGCATCCAAGGTGCCTGGGTGACCGAGCCGGAAGTTCGATCCGTTGTCAGCCACGTCAGCGGCCAGCTCAAGCCGACCTATCGTGAGGACGTCATCGCTGCCTCCGAGTCATCGACCCGGGTAGCGGAAGACATCGGTGATGATCTCGACCTCGTGCTTCAGGCGGTAGAGCTCGTCGTGACGCTGCAGCTCGGCTCGACATCGATGCTGCAGCGGAAGTTGCGCGTTGGATTTGCCAAGGCGGGACGGCTGATGGACATCCTGGAAACCCGCGGCGTTGTTGGGCCATCTGAAGGATCCAAGCCCCGTGAGGTTCTCGTTACGGCCGATGAGCTGGAGGTGGTCATGGAGAACCTCCGGCTGGGCTAGCAAGCACCGCCCGGCAGGAGTTGGCGGCGACCACAGACCGCTGGTGCATCGCTACATCGGTCATACTGGGACGGCAATGGATGAGTCTGCCGCGTTCGCCGTTCGGGCTGGCAGCCGCCGCCCGACAAGCTCAGAGCCGTCGGCAGTGCACCTCATCACACTCGGTTGTGCGCGCAACGACGTTGACTCCGAGGAACTTGCGGCACAGTTGGACAACGGCGGCTTCAGGCTCGTGGCTGATCCGCTCGAGGCGGATGCGGTGCTGGTCAATACCTGCGGTTTCATCGAGGCAGCCAAGAAGGACTCGATCGACACAGTGCTCGCAGCTGCTGATCTGAAGAGCGCCGGCCGGGCCCAAGCCGTGGTGGCCGTTGGATGCCTCGCGGAGCGTTACGGACGGGAGCTCGCTGACTCGCTCCCCGAGGCGGATGCCGTCCTGGGTTTCGACGATTACGGCGGTATTGCCACCCGGCTTCGAACGATCTTGGTCGGCGAACGCCATCCGGCTCATCGGCCACGCGATCGGCGCGCCCTGCTGCCGCTCGCACCTGCCGCGCGACCGGCAGCCGCTCAGGGCGTAACGATTCCGGGCCATGGGCACGCGCCGGTCGCCGGTGTAGGCCCAGCTAGCGGCCCGCGGATGTTCCGGCAACGACTCGAGGGAGGGCCGTCGGCGCCGCTGAAGATCGCTTCCGGTTGTGATCGGCGTTGCACCTTCTGCGCCATTCCGTCTTTTCGGGGCGCGTACGTCTCAAGGCCGGCTGCCGACATCGTGGCCGAAGCGGCCTGGCTCGTCGAGCAGGGTGTGCGCGAGGTCTTTCTGGTCAGCGAGAACTCCTCCAGCTACGGCAAGGATCTTGGCGATATCCGGGCGCTCGAGCGGCTACTCACCGGCTTGGCCGACGTTGAAGGACTGTGCTGGGTTCGGGTTTCGTATCTGCAGCCCGCCGAGATGCGGCCGAGCCTGATCGATGTGATGGCGAGTACGCCACAGGTAGTGCCGTATTTTGATCTGTCGTTTCAGCATGCCGCTCCCCGCGTGCTGCGTCGGATGCGACGCTTTGGTGGCGCCGAATCATTCCTGACATTGATTTCATCGATCCGAAAGCTGGCGCCGTCCGCGGGGATTCGCAGCAATGTGATCTGCGGCTTCCCGGGTGAGACGGAGGCCGACGTTGAGGTGCTGTGCAACTTCCTAGCCGATGCTGAATTGGACGCGATCGGAGCGTTCGGCTACTCATCCGAGGAGGGGACAGAGGCATGCGGGCTGGATGGCCAGCTTCCGCCCGAGGAGATAGCAGCCCGCCGGACGCGAGTGGCGGATCTTGCCGAAGAGCTGGTTGCGCAGCGCGCGGCGGAGCGAATCGGAGAGCGGGTGGAGGTACTGGTCGAGGAGGCCGACGGTGAGCTCATCGGCCGCGCCGCTCACCAAGGTCCGGAGGTCGACGGCAATGTCTCGTTGATCACCAACGATCACCTCGCCCGAGGGGATCTTGTGGATGCTCTGGTTTGCGACAGCCAGGGGATCGATCTCATTGCGACGACGGTTCTTGATCAGCCGGGGTCTCGGCGAGCTAGCAGGAATCCAGGTCACCGTGATTGACGACGCGCATCACGACGCTGGGCCCGACAAGCTCCGACGAACCCCGGACCCAGATGCACTGGCGCCGAGCGAGACGCATCCCATCGGGCCGATAGCCGAGCCCGAGACGAGTCCCTGGAATCTGCCGAACGCACTCACCGCGTTTCGGATTGTTCTTGTCCCCATCTTCGCCTGGATGCTGCTGAGCCATCCAGAGCAGCCATGGTGGCGGTTCTGCACTGCGGTGATCTTCAGTGTGGCGATCTTGACTGACACGCTTGATGGATACCTGGCACGTAAACACAACATCATTACGCGCTTCGGCAAGCTAGCCGATCCGATCGCGGACAAGGCGCTCACCGGCATGGCGTTCATCGGGTTGTCGATCATTGACGAGCTTCCCTGGTGGGTGACGATTACGATCTTGGTCCGCGAGTGGGGGATTACCATCATGCGTTTTGTGGTGCTCCGCTACGGCGTGATGGCGGCGGGTCGTGGCGGCAAGGTCAAGACCGTGACACAGTCGATCGCCGTGATCTTGTATTTGCTCCCGCTGCCCGGTCCGGCCCATGTCGTCGCCATGATCGTGATGGCCGTGGCGTGGCTGATCACCATGGCAACCGGGCTGGACTACATCCGGGGGGCGCTCCGCCTGCGACGTCGCGCCCGCGCCCAGTGAAGGGTTCCGCGCTGGCTGCGAGCATCCTCGCGGAGCTGCGTCGCCGAGGTCAGACACTCGCGAGCGCGGAGTCCCTGACCGGCGGCATGGTCGGCGCGCTGCTGACCGACATACCCGGGGCGTCGGCGAACTATCTGGGCGGTGTGATCAGCTACGCAACCCCTCTCAAGGCGACGCTTGCCGGAGTGGATCGTACGACGCTGGCTGAACTCGGTCCGGTCGCGGAACGCACTGCTGCCGAGATGGCTCGTGGCGTAGCGGAGCGATGCAACGCTGACTGGGGACTTGCGACAACGGGAGTCGCCGGGCCTGAGCCGCAGAACGGCCATCATGTTGGCCAGGTTTTCGTGGCAGTCAGCCACCCCGCCACTGCGGCGTTGCGCGTCGAGGAGCTCCTCCTGCACGGCGATCGCGCAATGATCCGGCGACAGGCGGCCTCAGCTGCGCTGGAATTGCTGGCTGATGCTCTCGGACTGACGGGCGTTGGGTGAGAAAGTTGACGACGCGAGCTGGCGCCTGAGCGTGGGACGTACTGGTGTTGTCGGTGAGGGTGGGTAGAGTTTTCCGTATGCGATCGCAGGAACTTTCGGTGAAGCCGGTGCTGGTGCGCGAGCTCATCGGTGAGTCGCTCCGAGAGGAGCGCGTTTCGCAGGGGAAGACGCTACGCGATGTGTCGAGGAAAGCTCGGGTCAGTCTGGGATACCTCTCCGAGGTCGAGCGCGGTCAGAAAGAAGCCTCGAGCGAGCTGCTCGCCGCAATTTGCGCAGCACTCGATCTGCCACTGTCTGTGGTTCTCAATGTGGTCAGCGAAAAGATGGCCGTCTATGAAGGCGTGACCGCCTTGCCGAGCGTACGGTCAATGGCCCAGGCCGCAGCCTGAGGCTGCGAGTTTGATTGCTCCGCTCACTGCGTTCGCTCCGCCGTTAAACGCTCGGCCGTAGCCTCAAGCCCTGAGGGGTCATTCGGAATCCCGCATCTTGCAGGGCCTCACTTACTCGTACGGAACCGAAGATGTGCGCTCCATCGGCGCGCTCGACGGTCAGCTTTCCGAGCAGACCCTGGTGCACGGATCTGGAAAGGGCAAATGCCGCCGGAGCCAACCGGGTCGGATCCTCGCTGAAAGACAAAAGTGTCTTGCCGCCGCGCTCCACGTAGAAGATCAGTTCCCCGCCAACCAACACGACCAAGGCACCTGCTTTACGTCCAGGCCGATGTCCCTCTCGATCAGGCCACGGAAGCGCGGCGCCGTAAGGGTTGGCCGGATCACAGGCCGCGAGGACGACAGCACCGGGCTCTGCCGGTTCGCGCTGATGAGTGCGCACTCGATCGACGGCACCCGTCAGTGCAAACTGAGCTGCACCCAGACCTTCGACGAAGTATCCACGCCGACATTGTCCGGAATCCTCGAGCGCGCTGAGTGCCCGATATGCGGCGCCGAACCCACCCTCGG
>Ga0307307_10000042_pt1 | contig 22119 bp, 21 predicted proteins | sample ER_DNA_194_FD_194505 | JGI IMG/M metagenome (GOLD analysis project Ga0307307, IMG submission 194505) | Bulk soil microbial communities from the East River watershed near Crested Butte, Colorado, United States - ER_DNA_194 | ecosystem: Environmental > Terrestrial > Soil > Floodplain | place...
CGGCGGCGTCCACCTGCGCAAGCTCGCGAGCGAGGATGCGATCCAGGCAATGGTCGAGCGAACGGCCAAGGGGGGCGGCGAGCTCGTCAAGCTGCTCGGAACCTCCGCCTGGTATGCGCCCGGTGCTGCGGCGGCTCAGATGGTCGACTCGATCATGCTCGACGAGAAGCGGGTCCTTCCCTGCACTGCCTACCTGGAGGGCGAATACGGCATCGACGGTCTCTATATGGGAGTGCCGGTCAAGCTCGGACGCGGCGGGATCGAGGAAATCGTCGAGCTCGAGCTGAGCGAGGACGAGCAAACAATGCTGAACGAGTCCGCCGATGCGGTGCGCGAGGTCGTCGGCGTGCTCACGAGCTAGCCGCATGGATCTAGGCCTCAAAGGCCGCACCGCGATCGTCTGCGGCGCCTCGTCGGGGATGGGGCTCGCGACGGCGGAGGCGCTCGCGCGCGAAGGCGCCAACGTCTCCATGTTCGCGCGCCGGCGCGACATGCTCGACCGTGAGGCCGACCGACTCGGAGCGCTGGGAGTCCGCGGCGACGTCACGAATCCAGCAGACCTACGCCGGCTCGTCGAACGCACCGTCGAGGCCTTCGGCGGCATCGACATCCTCGTCAACAACAGCGGCGGCCCGCCACGGGGGCCCGCAGTGGGGCTGACCGACGAGCAGGTCGAAAGCGCGGTCGAACTGCTCCTGCTCTCGGTGATCCGCCTGACGGAGCTCTGCCTGCCGCAGCTCGAGCGCAGCGGCCACGGCCGGATCATCAACATCGAGTCGAACACAGTCCGCGAGCCCGCCGACAACATGGGGCTCTCGAATTCCGTCCGTCCGGCCGTGATTGGTTGGGCGAAGACGATGGCCCGCGAGCTCGGCCCGAAGAAAATCACAGTCAACTCGATCGCTCCCGGCCGGATCGAGACGGCCAGGTTGATGGAGGTCTACGCCGAGCGTTCGCGCGCGTCGGACATGGAGCAGATCCCACTGCGCCGCTTCGGCCGAGCCGATGAGGTCGCCGACGTGATCTGCTTCCTCGCCTCCGATCGCGGCAGCTACATCAGCGGCGCGACGATCCCGGTCGACGGCGGGCTCACCCGCTTCCTGCTGTAGCGCGTCGCGCCGCGAGTACCATCCGAGCAATGCGCTTTTTCACGCGGGCGGCCGTGGTCGGCCTCCTTCTGGCCGCGATCGCCGCGGTAGCCCTCTATCTGATTCCCTCGAACAAGTACTACGTCTTCCTGCCGGACCGCGCTCACCCGCTCGAGCCGCTGGTCACCATCTCAGGCCGGCAAGACAAGACCAACGGAGGCGGTGTCTACTTCGTCGACGTCCGCTACCGGAAGGCGCGCCTGCTCGAAGACCTGCTCGGCCGGCCGCTTGCGAGCGGAGCCACCCTTCTGCGCACGCGTGAGGTCCTCGGCAATGCAACCGAGAAGCAGCAGCGGACGATCGACCTCAGCGAGATGGAGCAGTCGCAGAAGATCGCGGCGGCGGTCGCGCTCAAGGAGCTCGGGTACCACGTCAACATCCGGCTGCCGAACGTCGTCGTCGAGAACGTCGTTCGAACGGCGCCCGCGGCGCGGGTTCTCAAGCCCCACGACGTGCTGCTCGTGGTCGACGGCCAGCCGGTCCACAGCCTCGGCCGTCTGCACGACCTGATCACCCGCCACGATCCCGGCGACGTGATTCAGCTCACCTTCAGGCGCGCCGGACCCGTCAAGACAGCCATGGTCAGGACGATTGCGAGCCCCGAGGACAAGCGCGAGGCCGTGATCGGCATCCTGGTCGCCGAGCAGGGCGGCTCAACCGGCAAGCTGCCGGTCAAGGTCCAGATCGACACGGGCGGGGTCGGCGGTCCCTCGGCAGGGCTCGCCTTTGCCCTCGACCTGATGGAGGAGCTCGGCCGCAACGTCGACCACGGGTACAAGGTCGCCGCGACCGGGCAGCTCGCGTACGACGGCTCGGTGCTCCCGATCGGCGCCGTCAAGCAAAAGACGATCGGTGCGCGCGAGGCGGGTGTGGATGTCTTCCTCGTCCCGGCGGGGTCGAATGCCCACGTCGCGCGGAAGTACGCGCACGGGCTCCGAATCATCCCTGTGCAGAGCTTTCCACAGGCGTTGCACGCCCTGGCAACATTGCCGCCGAAGCACCCGACGCCCGCCTGATCGGGTCGATTTCGAAACCCGCGCAAAGTGCGCGAAGTTCCAAAGTCGCGTCCTTTGATCTGGCGGGAAGTGGCTCTATGATCCCCGCGTTCGAGGAGCGCGGCCACTAGATCAAGGAGAGAGATGAGCAAGGCGAGCAAAGCAACCTGCAATGACTGCTACTTTCGGCGCGCCGGATTGTGCGCACTCTCTCCCGAAGTCCCCTGCCCGACCTTCCGAGCCGAGAGCCGCGGGGCGCTGACGAGGCCCCAGCAGGCCCGGCTGGTACCTCGCTCGCTCGCCGAGATAGCCGGCCGCGCGGCAGCGTAAAGTCGCGGCACGATGCCGCGCCTCCGCAATCTGAGCGAAGAGCAGATCCGCGAATGGCAGCCTCGCTTCTGGGCAAAGCTGATTGCGGTGGTCGTGATCTCCTGCTTCGTGATCGCGTTCGTGCTCGAGAACCGGAAGCAGGTGCACCTGCACTTCGTGCTCTTCACGGCGCAGGTCAGCCAGATCTGGCTGATCCTGCTGGCGCTCGCGATCGGGATCCTGATCGGCGCGCTGCTCTCGCAGCTAAGCCGGCGCCGCCGCGGGGACTAGCGCGCCCAGCCGCGAGACGCCCTCGTCGATCTCGGCCGGCGAGGCGAAGCTGAAGGCGAGGCGGGCGGAGTTCGGGGGCCCTCCGAAGTCGGCGCCGGGAACGAAAGTGACGCCGGCCTTCGTCGCGCGTCCGAGCAGCTCGGCCGCATCCGTCCCCTCGGGCAGCTCGAGCCAGAGGAAGTAGCCGCCCGCGGGATGAGACCATTGCGCCCGGCCACCGAGCTCGCGCTCGAGTGCCTCGAGCATCGCGTCGCGGCGCGCCTTCAGCAGCCCCTTGACGCGCTCGAGATTCGGCTCGAGCAGCCCCCGTCGCAGGAACTCCAGAACCGTCGCCTCAGCGACGAGCGCCGGGCTGATGTAGGTCGAGGCGACGAAGTCTTCGAGTTCGTCAGCCAGCGTCTGGGGCACGATCACGTACCCGACGCGCAGCCCCGGCGCGATCGTCTTCGAGAAGGAGGAGCTGTACATGACGTTGCTCCCGCCCTCGAGCTCGAACAGGGTCTGTGCCTGCTCGCCCTCGTAACGGACGAGGCCGTAGGGATCGTCCTCGAGAATCCGCAGGCCGCGCTCGCGAGCGAGCTCGGCCAGTTGCCGGCGCCGCTCCTCCGACAGCGTCACGCCGCTCGGGTTCTGGAAAGTCGGGATCGTGTAGAGGAACGCCGGCTGGAGGCCGCCGTCGAGGACGCGCTCGAGCTCGCCGACGTCGAGCCCTTCGTCGTCGACCGGGATCTCCCCGTAGTCCTCGAGGATCTTGCGGGGCCGATCGTAGGTCGGCCGCTCGACGAGGACGCGGCCTTGCCCGGCTGAGGACGAAAGCACAAAGTGAAAAGCCTGAAGCGAGCCGTTCGTGACGACGACCCGGGTCGGATCGACGCCGTGGCGCTCGCCGATCCATTCACGTAGAGGCTCGTAGCCGAGCGTGTGCCCGTAAAGCAGCGCGGCGGCGCCGGCCTGCTCGATCGCGGCCTTGGCGCAATCCGCGAGCTCCCCCACAGGGAGGCACTCCGGTGCCGGAACGCCGCGCGCGAAAGAGATCGTCACCATGCGCCGAGTCTACGGACCTAAGCGGTCGCGGACGCAGGCTCCGGCTCGTCCGGGCCACGGCCGAGAGCGATTCGCACGGCCGCGGCGCCGGTTCCGGCGGCGACCAGGGAAAGGGCGGCCTCGAGCACCCACATCGCCGAGTCGCCGAAGCTCTTGCGGACCTGCAGGCCGATGAACGGCGCCAAGGCGAAGCCGATTGCGCCCATCGCACCGAAGGCGCCCATGTACGCGCCACGGAGGTCGGCCGGCGCCAGCCCGGCGACAACGGTCTGCGAGGTCGGCACCCAGAGCATCTCCCCGATCACGAAGAGAAAGAGGATCAGCATCACGACAGGCAAGGCGTCGTTGACCGTCAGCAGCAGAAACGGCAGCCCCATCAAGGGAAGTCCGACGGCGAGCTTGACTGCCGGCCGCACCGAGCTCGTCCAGCGGGTCAAGCGCAGCTGGAAGAACGTGACGAGAAGGGGATTGACGATGACGAGGAAGCCCCAGGTCGAGCTCGAGTACCCGTGAGAGGAAACGAGCGAGATCGGCAGCACCGTCTCGAAGGCGACGTAGACGAGCCAGGCGAAGGCCGCGGAGACCATGAAGAGCAGAAACGGCCGGTCGTGCGCGATCACACCGAAAGAGCCACGGCTGGGCGGCTCCTCGGCGGCATAGGCGCCGCGGTGTGGCAGGAAGAGGACCGCGATCAGGAACCCGAGCGCCGAGAACACAGCGGCGCCGACGAAGAGCGCGTTCCAGCTGCCGATCAGGAGCAGCAGGCCGCCGGCAGGCGGCCCGAAGGTGATACCCAGGTTGGAGGCGACACGCGTCGCCGCGAAGGCTGCCTCGTGGCCTTCCGGCGGGACCAGATCGGCGATCAGCGCCTGGCTGGCCGAGTTGCCGATCTGGAACGCCAGCCCGCTGAAGCAAAGAACCAGCAGCCCGGCGGTCGCACTGCCCCCGGTGGCGAGGAAGGCGAGCACGATTCCCGTCTGTCCCAGCCAGCCCGCGAGGATCAGCGGCCGGCGGCCGACGTAGTCCGAGAGGTGACCGCCCAGATACCCGGCGCCAACGCCGATCATTGCGCTGATCAGGTAGGCGAGGCCGAGGGCGGACTGGTCGGCGTGAAGGCTCTCGATCGCCCAGATGCCGACGAAGCTCCAGACGGTAGAGCCGGCGAGCGAACCGACGAAGTTGATCCCGAGGATCGGTCGCAATGCCGGATCGGTCTCCGAGCCGAAGATGACGCGGTAGAGAGCCTGAAACGGGCGCACCATTCTCAGACTGCCAGACCTTCGTTCGAGGGAAACGGAGGCTCCGCGTCTTGCCGATGACGTTGAAGAGCACCGCCCGCAGACCATGCTCAAGCCGCTCCGCCTCACTCTCGCCGCCGCGACCGTCGCGCTCGTCTGCGCACCGTCCGCCCTTGCCGCATCTCCCGCGACGATCCTCGTCAAGTTCAAGCAACCGGCGGGCGCGGCGACGAAGATCACGGCGCTCGGCGACGACGCGGTCGGCCAGACGGCGAACCGGGTGTCGGTCGTCCGGCTGGAGCCCGGCGACCCGGTCGCCGCGGCGGTCGCTGCCTACGAGCAACGTCCGGACGTCGCGTACGCGGAGCCGAACCGCGTCGTGCACGCGTTCACGCTGAGCGCTCCGAACGATCCTTTTTTCGCCTCCCAGTGGGCTTTCGACGCCGCCAATGCGCTAACCGGGTGGACGCTCTATCCCGGCGCGTACGGAGCCACCGACGGGCCGCTGCTCGCGGTCGTCGACACGGGCGTCTCGGCAGCGGATGCCGACCTCGTCGGGCGCGTTCGCACTGACCTCGGCGCGAGCTGCCTCAACCTCAGCCCCTGCGTCGCCGGGTCTGCGACCGACGATCACGGCCACGGAACGCATGTCGCCGGGATCGCTGGCGCCGCCACGAACAATGCGATCGGCGTCGCCGGCGTCGCCTTCTCCTCGCCGATCATCCCGGTCAAGGTTCTCGACTCGAGCGGCGCCGGCTACGACTCAGACGTCGCCGACGGAATCATCTGGGCGGCGCAGAAGGGCGCCCGCGTGATCAATCTCAGTCTTGGCGGGGGTTACTCCCAGACCGACTGCAACGCCGCCTACACCGCCGAGCACGCCTACGGGGCACTCGTCGTGGCGGCGGCCGGCAACAGCGCGTCCACTGCGCCGACCTCTCCGGCCGGCTGCCCCGGTGTGATCGGCGTCGCCGCGACCGACGAATTCGACTCCCCGGCCTCGTTCTCGAACTACGGAGCGCCCGACGTCTTCCTCTCGGCGCCCGGTGTCGACATCTACTCGACCTGGCCGGGCACGTATGCCTGGGCGGACGGGACGTCCATGGCCGCTCCCTTCGTCGCAGGCCTCGCAGCGCTCCGCTTCGGTGAGTACCCCGAATCGAGCCCCGCGGAGGTGCGCCGAGTGCTGGCAGCGACCGCCGCCAAGGTCGGCGGGGTCACCTACGGGGCCGATCCCTACAACACCTGCGCCGGGTGCACCTGGCAACAGAACTACGGCTACGGCCGAGTCGACGTCGCGTCGGCGCTCGCTGCAGCCGCACCGCCTCCATCGCCGCCTCCGCCCCCGCCGCCTCCACCTTCACCTCCGCCCCCGCCTCCACCGCCTCCACCCCCGCCGGCTCTGACCGTGCCGGAGCCGGCGGACACGGTCGCGCCGGTCGTACACGCGTACCCGGTGACCGGCAAGCGTGGCCGCCCCATCAAGCTGCGCTACCGCGTCCGGGACGACCACGGCGAGACGACCGAGCAGGTCTCGGTCTACCGCGGTCGCTCGGTCGTGGGAAAGCTCGGCCGCAACCTGAGGCCGACGGACGACAGCGTCGTCTACTGGTTTCCGTGGAAGGCGCCGAAGCGAAGACTGGCCGGCCGGTTCTGCGTCCGGGCGGCGGACGGCGCCGGCAATGTCTCGACGAGCTGCGCTTCGCTGAAGATCAGGTAGAGCCGAGGAGCCGGGCCGGCTGGCCAACGCGGCTTTTCTCCCGCGCGTCAGGCTGGGGCGCCGCTGGCGACCTCGGCGGCGAGCTGGGCCGCCTCGGTCGGCGTCTTGCCGACCCGCACGCCGTTCGCCTCGAGCGCCTTCTGCTTGCCCTCGGCGGTGCCCGCCGAGCCCGAGATGATCGCGCCCGCGTGCCCCATCGTCTTGCCAGGCGGCGCCGAGAAGCCTGCGATGTAGCCGACGACGGGCTTCGTCATTTCTGCCCCGATGAACTCTGCGGCCTTCTCCTCCTCTGCGCCGCCGATCTCGCCGACCATGACGACCACCTCGGTCTCGTCGTCGGCCTCGAACCGGGTGAGCACGTCGATGAACGAGGAGCCGACGACGGGGTCGCCGCCGATGCCGACGATCGTCGAGTTTCCGAGCCCGAGCTGGGTCAGCTCGTGGCCGATCTGGTACGTGAGCGTCCCGGAACGCGAGACCAGCCCGATGCGACCCTCGCGGAAGATCTCGGCCGGGATGATCCCGACGTTCGCCTTCCCGGGCGAGAGCGCCCCCGGGCAGTTCGGGCCGAGCATCGTGATCCCGCGCGGCTGGATGTAGTTGTAGATCCGCAGCATCTCGTGCGCCGGCAGGCCCTCGGCGATGCAGATCACGGTGGTGATGCCGGCGTCGACGCCCTCGTAGATCGCGTCCGCAGCGAAACGCGCGGGGACGAAGACCATCGACGTGTTCGCCCCGGTCTCCTCGACCGCTTCGGCGACGGTGTCGAAGATCGGGATCCCTTCAAGGTCCTGTCCGCCTTTCCCCGGTGTGACCCCGGCGACCACGTTCGTGCCATAGCTCCGGTTCCGCAGCGTGTGGAAAGAACCCTCGCGCCCGGTGGCGCCCTGGACGACGAGCTTCGTTTCGTTGTCGACGATGATCGCCATTAGTGGTTCTCCCGGTGACATTGGTGGATGCCTGGGTCGCGAGCACCAAGCCAGGCAAGGACGCAGGGAGCGTGCATGTCGATAGACATGTGCGCGACTGAGGACGCTGCGTGGCGCCGCGTGATCGCGGGCCAGGCGCCGCCGAATGTTGCCGGGGGAGCCACTACCGCTGGGATTTCCTGGCCTTGAGGATCAGCTTGAGGTCGGTCCATGCGGAGCCGTCCTCGGTCATCCGGTCTGCCAGAAGCTCCTTGACTCTGGCCGCGTCGTCGCCCTCGCAACCGGTGCGTGCGAGCCACTCCTCCAGCGGATGCACCTTCTCGAACAGCTGGCGCTGCTCGACCTCTAGGCCCGCGTTCGTGAGCAGCTCGACCCACTCGTCCTCGGTGTAGTTGCGAACATGCGTCGGGTCGCGGAGCTTCTCTGCCTCCTCGTGGCGGTCGCTCGAGTAGAGCGTGTCCTCGATCGCGACGACGTCGTTCGAGACCCTGGCCATCTCTCCGACCGCCTTGGCGATGTCGCCGAAGTGGTGCGGCGCGATCCGCGAGACGACGCAGTCGAATGAACCGTCCGCGAAAGGCAGGTCTTCCGCACGAGAGATCACGTCGGGCCTCATCCCCGGCGAGGAGTCTGTGGTCACGACCTCAGCGCCCTGCTCGCGCAGCCGCCGGGCGACGTGGCCGCCGCCGGTCGCGACGTCGAGCACCTTGCGGCCCGGCCCAGGCGCACACGACTCGACCAGGAGGTCGAGATCCTCGCCCTGCGCATGGGTCTTCGACTGCCGGTACGCCTCGGCTCGCTGGTCCCAGAGATCGGTCATTTCGCGAGCTCCACCGCCCGCTGCGCACCCTCGAGCATCGTCGGCTCGACGTGCAGGTTCTCTTGGCCGGAGTCGGCGAGAATCTGCCGGCCCTCCTCGGCGTTGGTGCCGTCGAGGCGGACGACGATCGGGTGCGTTATCTCCATCTGCCCGAGCGCCTGGAGGATTCCGCGCGCGACCTCGTCGGTCCGGGTGATCCCGCCGAAGATGTTGAAAAAGATTGAGCGCACCTGCGGGTCGCCCGAGATCACCTCGAGCGCGTCGACGACGCCCTGCGCGTCGCCGCCACCGCCCAGGTCGCAGAAGTTCGCGGGGCGGCCGCCCGCGAGCGTGATCACGTCCAACGTCGACATGACGAGCCCGGCGCCGTTGCCGAGGATGCCGACCTCGCCGTCGAGCTTGACGTAGGTGACGCCCTTTTCGCGGGCGGCGCGTTCCTCCGGGGGGATCGACTCCGGGTCGCGCATCTCTTCGATCTCCGGATGCTTGTAGAGAGCGTTGTCGTCGACGGTGAACTTGGAGTCCAGCGCGCGCACATCACCCTCGGGGGTGACGATCAGCGGATTGATCTCGCAGAGCAGCGCATCCGTCTCCACAAAGCACTCGTAGAGCTTCCCGACGATGTCCAGCACCTGCTTCTGCTCGTTCGGCTCGTCGATCCCTGCGCCGTAGATAAGGCGCCGGGCCTGGTAGGGCTGGTAGCCCTCGAGCGGGTCGATATGCAGGCGAGCGAGCTTCTCAGGCGTCTCATCGGCGACCTGCTCGATCTCGACGCCCCCTTCCCGCGTCAGCATGAAGAGCGGCTTCTTCTCGCCCCTGTCGAAGGTGACCGAGAGGTAGTACTCCTTGGCGATCTCGGAGGCGCTCTCGATCCAGAGCCTGCGAACGATGTGCCCGTTGATGTCCAGCCCAAGGATCTCCTTCGCCTTCTGCTCGGCGTCGTCGGGGCCGTCGGCGAGCTTGACTCCGCCGGCTTTGCCACGGCCGCCCGTCAGCACCTGGGCCTTGACGACGACCTGCCCTCCGAGCTCTTCTGCTGCCGCCCGCGCCTCCTCGGGCGTCGAGGCGAGGCGCCCGTCCGACGTCGGGATCCCGAACCGCCGGAAGAGCTCTTTGCCCTGGTACTCGTAGAGATCCACCGGCGGCGGACTCTAGCCGTAGAGCCCCCTCAAACGGCGTCGCTAGTCTCAGGCTCCGTGGACGCGATCGTCGCCTGCGAGTTGCGCAAGCGCTACGGACAGGTGCAGGCCCTCGACGGGGTCAGCTTCCGGGTCCGCTCCGGTGAGGTCTTCGGCCTCCTCGGCCCGAACGGCGCCGGGAAGTCGACGACGGTCAAGGTGCTCGCGACGCTGACGAAGCCGAGCTCAGGCCGCGCCGAGGTTGCCGGCCACGACGTGGTTCGAGAGCCCGACGAGGTTCGGCGCTCGATCGGCTACGTACCGCAGAGCTCGGGGGTCGACCGGGACGCCACCGGTCGCGAGAACCTGCTGCTGCAAGGTCGGATCCAGGGCATGAGCGGCCACAAGCTCGAGGAGCGGGTGAACGAGCTCCTGGACTTGCTCGGGATCGCCGACGCGGCCGACCGGGTCGTGCGCGGCTACTCGGGCGGGATGAAGCGGCGGCTCGACGTCGCGCTCGGGCTCGTCCACCGCCCGCAAGTGCTCTTCCTCGACGAGCCGACCACGGGGCTCGACCCTGAGGCGCGCGCCTCGATGTGGGCCGAGCTCGAGCGCCTGGCCGAGGGTGAGGCCTTGACGATTCTCCTCACGACGCACTACATGGAGGAGGCCGACCAGCTCGCAGACCGGCTCGCGATCGTCAGCCGCGGACGCTTGGTCGTCGAGGGCACCCCCGAGGAGCTGAAGCACAGCCTCCGCGGCGATGCCGTCGAGATCGAGCTGAGCGACGGTCAGGCGGGAGACGCCGAGTCGATCGTCGTTGCCCTCGAAGGCGTCCACGAGGCGTCGGCGGACGGCCGCAAGCTGCGCAGCCGCGTCGCAAGCGGCGCGCGGGCGATCCCGACGATCCTCTCGGCCCTGGAAGCCAGGGGAATCGGCGTCGAGTCGGTCACGACCCACCGCCCCTCTCTGGACGATGTGTACCTTCACTACACCGGGCGCGAGTTCGCGGCCGACAACGAGGAAGCCGGCCCGTGACCCTGGCTGTCCGCCACACCTGGTTCATGGTCGGCCGCCAGCTGCGCAACCTGATGCGCGAGCCGATCTGGATCGCGCTTTTGCTCGTGCAGCCGATGGTCTGGCTGCTTCTCTACGGCCAGCTCTTCAAGCGGGTCACGCACTTGCCAGGCGGGGGCTTCGGGACGACCTCCTACATCACCTTCCTCGCGCCCGCGATCGTGATCATGAACGCCTTCTTCGGAGCCACTTGGAGCGGGATGGCGATGATCAGCGACCTCGACCGCGACGTGTTGCCCCGCTTTCTGGCGACCCCGGTCAGCCGGATCTCGCTCGTCGTCTCCCAGATCGTCCGCTCGGCGCTGATCGCCGTGATCCAGGGCGTCATCATCCTGCTCGTCTCGGTCGCGCTTGGCGTCCGCGTGCACACCGGCCTGCTTGGCTGGGTGGTCATCCTGGCGGCGGCCGCACTGATGAACAGCGCTTTCGCGGGCCTTTCTCAGGGGATCGCCCTGCTCGTCCGGAAGGAGGCGACGATGATCGCGATCGCCAACTTCATCGGCCTGCCCCTCTTCTTTCTTTCCTCGACGCTGATCTCCATCAAGCAGGTGCCGCACTGGATGCAGGTGGCCGCAAAGTTCAACCCGGTCAACTGGGGCGTGATCGCCGCGCGCGAGGTGGTGCTGCCGGGGACCGACTGGGGCTCCGTGGCGCTTCACCTAGGGCTCTTGCTCGCGCTGTCAGTCGCAACCGCGGCCTTCGCGACGTGGACGTTCCGGTCGTATCAGGCGACGATCTAGGGCGCCTACGCGTCGTCCTGGGCGACCACGCAGATGACCTGGCCGGTCGTGACGGCCTGGCCGGGGATAACCGCGAGCTCGGTGATCGTACCGTCGCGGTGCGCCGTGATCTCGTTCTCCATCTTCATCGCCTCGACGATGCAGATCACCTGGCCCGCCCGGACTTCTTCACCCTCTTCGACCTCCACGGCCAGCACGGTGCCTTGCATCGGGGTCACGAGGGCATCCTTTGCCGCGCCGTGGTGTGCGCCGCCGCCCGTTCGCTCGCGCCGCCGGCGCGCGAGCTCAGCGTAGGGCGGCTCCGGGACGAGCGTCTTCACCTCGTAGCGGCGCCCGTCGAGCTCAACCGCCGAGACCCGCTCCCTGAGCCTGCCGTCCGGCGAAACCGCTACTTTTGTTGTCGAATGAGACAACTGTTCAGCTCGCTCTGCCAGCTCTTCCGACTCCACGACTCCGTGGCACGTCTCCCCCGCCACGAAGCAGGGGTGCTCGAGCAGGGCCTTGTGGAAGCCCAGGAGCGTCTTGATGCCCCCGATCTCGTACTCGTCCAGCGCGCGAAGCATCCGTCGCCTCGCATGCTCGCGGTCGATGCCGTGGACGACGAGCTTCGCGATCAGGGGGTCATAGAGGCCGACGACCTCGCTCCCGGCGGTGACCCCGGAATCCACGCGCACGCCCGGCCCACCAGGCTCGCGGTAGCTCGTGATCCTCCCGGGGCTCGGCAGAAAGCCCTTGGACGGATCCTCGGCGTTGATCCGGCACTCGAACGAATGACCGGCCAGCCTGACGTCCTCCTGGCGCACTGATAGCTGCTCCCCAGCCGCGATCAGAACCTGCTCTCGCACGAGATCAAGCCCGGTGACGACCTCAGTGACGGTGTGCTCGACCTGAATCCGCGTATTCATCTCGAGGAAGAAGTAGTTGCCGTCACGGTCGAGCAAGCCTTCGATCGTCCCGGCGCTGCGGTAGCCGACAGCGCGCGCCGCCTCAACGCCGATCTCGCCGATCCGCTTCCGCAGCTCCGGCCCGACGGCCGGCGAGGGCGTCTCCTCGACCAGCTTCTGGTGGCGGCGCTGGATCGTGCAATCACGCTCGCCGAGATGGATGACGTTGCCCTCGGCATCGGCGAGCACCTGGACCTCGACGTGCCGGGGATCCTCGAGGTAGCGCTCGACGTAGACGGCCGGGTCAGAGAAATATGCCTCGCCCTCGCGCCGCGCCGACTCGAACGCGCGCCCGGCCTCGTCGGGGCCGTTGACCACCTTCAAGCCCTTCCCGCCGCCCCCCGCCGACGCCTTGATCGCGATCGGCCAGCCGATCTCGTCGCCCAGCCGAACCACCTCGTCGGCCGAGTCGATCGCCGCCGTCGTGCCCGGGACAATCGGCACCCCGGCGGCCTGCATTGCCTCGCGCGCGGCGGTCTTCGACCCCATTACTTCGATCGCCTCCGGGGGAGGCCCGATCCAGGTGACTCCCGCCGCCTCGCAAGCGCGAGCGAAGCCGGCGTTCTCAGCCAGGAAGCCGTAACCCGGATGGATCGCTTCGGCGCGGGCGCGCGCGGCGGTCTCGAGCAGGCGCTCCTGGTTGAGGTAACTCTCCGCAGGCGGGCCGGGCCCGATCAGATACGCCTCGTCTGCGACCGCCACGTGCAGCGACCCGCGGTCGGCCTCCGAGTAGACGGCTACGGTTCCGATCCCGAGCTCTCGCAAAGTTCGGAAGATGCGGACGGCAATCTCGCCGCGGTTCGCGACAAGCACTTTCGAGAACACGGTCATTGCCGCGTATTCTCCCGATCGATGGGGCTGGCCGATCAGCTCACGGTCGCACGCGCGGCCGCCGTGCCGGTCGTGGCCGGACTGTTCATCTGGGACTTCCAGGGGCACGACTACTGGGCGACCGCGCTGTTCTGCCTGGCGATGAGCACGGATTGGCTCGACGGCCGCATCGCGCGCTCACGCGGAAGGACGTCGGAGCTCGGCTCCCTGCTCGACCCGGTCGCCGACAAGCTGCTGGTTCTCACCGTCCTGATCGTGCTGATCGGCAGCGGCGTCTTTCCGGCCTGGATGGTCGCGGCAATCGTCGCCCGCGAGCTCCTCGTCTCCGGCCTCCGCCTCGCCGCGCTTGAACGTGGGGTCGTCATCCACGCCCGTGACCTGGGAAAGCTGAAGACCTGGTCGCAGGCGGTCGCCGCGGCCGTCGGGGGACTTGCCGCCGCAGGGGCATGGAGCGACTCGGTCGCCTGGTGGGCGCTTCTGGTCGCCCTCATCCTGACCTGGATCTCCGGGCTCGACTACGCGCGCGTGGCTCCCGGCCTGCTGCGCGGGCGCGCGGTCGCCTAGACCTCGTCGGGCTCCGCGTCTACCTCAACGTTCTCGGCGATCCCGGTCGCTCGCCAGCGACTCCGGTAAGGCGCGGGAAGGTCGCCTGACGCAAGCAGGCGCCGTAGCGCGACGGCGACTGCTTCGCGCTCTTCGGGATCCGGCTCGGGCTGAAAGCTGAAGTCGATTGCCCGAGATTAAAGGCACCCGCGAGTCCTGACGATACGAACCGCGGGATGAGCCGCATCCTTGCGATCAGCGCTGTTTTCGCCGTGCTCGCGGCGCCTGCCGCCGCCAAGCCGAGCGGCAAGGCGCAGCCTGTCTCGTGGGCGCAGCCCCAGATCAAGGTCGTCGTCGCGCACGGCCTGATGGCGAAGAGCATCCAGAGCTTCCGGCCCAATGATCCGCTCACCCGCGGCGCCCTCAACGCACTCGTTTCCGGCCTCGCCCCCGAGCAGCCGACGACGAGCTCGGTCCAGGCGTCGGCGCCTGTGACGATCGCCCAGCTGGATGCGACGATGGTGCGAGCACTCGGACTGTCGAGCTCGGCGGCCCAGTTCGCGGCCGCCGCGCGGGCCGCAGGCCTCGCCCCGCCGAGCCGTTTCGGCACCGAAGTGGTCGCCCGCCTGCTCGGGCTGCGCATCAACCACCCCGCTCAGCTCGACTCGCTCGAGCTCCTTCCCAGCGAGCCCGCGACCCGCGCCGAGGCCGCGTATTCCGCCGCCCAGATCCTTCGCTTGGGCGACTGGGAGACCCAAGGCATCGTCCAGCTCGCTGAGAGCTTCGAGCTACCGGTTTTGTCCGCGTGGCAAACCCGGATCCTGAAAACCGCGGTTCGCTTCATCGGCTATCCGTATGTCTGGGGCGGCACGAGCGAGAACGAGGAGTCTCCCTTCGGCGTGCAGGCGGCCGGCGGCTTCGACTGCTCGGGCTTCGTCTGGCGCGTCTACAAGCTGCAGGCCTACCCCGGGGCGGGCACGCTCGCAGACACGCTCAAGGGGCGGACGACCTTCGCGATGAGCGGCGAAGTGCCGGTCAAGGAGCGCATCCCCTTCGTCCGGCTGAAGCCTGGCGACGTTCTCTTCTGGGGCGCCGCCGGGCCTCGTTCGAAGCCGGCCCAGGTCGACCACACCGGGATCTATCTCGGCAACGGCTGGTTCATCCACTCCTCCGGCTACGGGGTCGCGCTCGCCCAGCTCTCGGGCTGGTACAAGCAGCGATTCGCCTGGGGGCGGAGGCCACTGGCCGAAGCCGGGCTCAGCGGTTAGAGACGCCAGGACTGCGATCCCCCGTCCGGGTGATGGCCCGGACGCCGGCGCGAGAGAAAATCGCCACGTCCGCCAAGGAGAGGGAGGTCGTGAATGCTGAAATGGAAGCCGCGCCCGTGTGTTCTGCTGGTCGTGATCGCGCTGCTCGTGTTCGCAGCTGCGCTCGGCTGGGTCGAGTGCACGAGCTTTCTCGAGTGGTAGCCGGTTAGGAATGACCAGGGCCGCCGCCACCCGTCCAAGCTTGTACCCGGTCGTTGCGCCCGTTTGCGCTGCCGGGCTGGCCACGATCGTGGTCGCCGCCGTCTCGTTCGCGACGGTCTCTCACAGCGCGACCGCCCTGGCAGGAGTCGGGGCCTTCCTGATTGCATCGCTGCTCGCCGACCGCTTCCCGGTCCCCGTCGACGACCTTGACGCCAACGGTGTCTCGCTTGCATTCGTCTTCGGCCTCTCGGCAATCGTCCTGTTCGGCTGGGCGGCTGGCGTCTTGGTCGTCTCGGCGACGCCGGCAGTCATGCAGCTCCTCGACCGGCGGCCGCCCGTTCGAATCGCCTACAACTCGTTCGCGTTCGCATTAACCGCTGCGAGCGCAGGCCTCGTGATCGCCCCGCTCGGTGGGAGCACCGCCGCGCACACGGCCGCCCGGGTCGTCGTCGCCACCTACGTTTGCTACGCCGTCAACGTTCTGCTGATCACGGCGGTCGTCGCCCGTGGAACGCGGCGGAGATGGCCTGGGCTGATCGCCTCCAGTGTTCGCAAGACGATTCTCCCATTCACGCTGATGGGCTCAGCGGTGCTGACGCTGGTAGTCCTCTGGCAGCGAGCTCCACTGCTCTCAGTCGCCCTCGTCGGACCTTTGCTGGCGATTCAGCTCTACCAGCGCGCGCTGCTGCGCGCTCTGCGCGCCGTCAGGCTCGCGCTGACCGACCCGCTGACCGGCCTAGGAAATCATCGCCACTTTCATGAACGCCTCGCGAGCGAGCTCGAGCATGCGCTCGATCACGAACGGCCACTGTCCCTCTGCCTCGTCGACATCGACGACTTCAAGCGGGTCAACGACCGGTTCGGCCATCCGACCGGCGACCGCGTGCTGGCGCAGGTGGCAACGCGCCTGCGCCAGACAGGCGAGGCATTCAGACTCGGCGGCGACGAGTTCGCCGTGCTGCTCCCGGGGTACGAGGAGCCCGACGCGCAGGCAGCCGCCGCCTCGATCGTCAACCGCATCGCGACGTTCGACTTCGGCCACATGGGCGCGATCACCGTCAGTGCCGGCATTGCCGTCGCTCCGAATCACACCCGTGACCGTGACGAGCTCCTCCGCCTGGTCGACAGCGCGCTCTATTGGGCGAAGGAGTACGGCAAGAATCGCGCACGGGTCTACCGGCACGATGCGATCGAGCTCGCGGAGCTGAAGCAACTCGCGACCGCCGGCGACCGCGCCGCCAGGTTGCGAGCTGCGGCAAGCCTCGCCCGAGCGGTCGATGCGCGTGACGTCTACACGGGCAGCCACTCTCAGCGCGTCGCCCAGCTCGCTGTCCGGCTGGCCGCCCGCATCGGTCTCCCTCGTGAAGAGCTCGAGCTCACCCGGCTCGCCGCCAGCCTCCACGATCTCGGCAAGCTGGCGTTGCCGGAGGATCTCCTGCGGAAGCCCGCACCTTTGACTGCGCCCGAGCGAACTGTCCTGCAGCGCCATGCCCAGATCGGCTTTCGCATGCTCGAAAGCCTCGGCATCGATCCGGTCGCCGAGTGGGTGCTGCACCACCACGAACGCTGGGACGGAACCGGGTATCCCGATCGCCTCGCGGGCACCGAGATCCCGCTCGGGGCCCGGATCATCTTCGTCGCCGACGCCTACGACGCGATGACCTCCGACCGGGTCTACCGGCAACGCCGAACCAACGAGGACGCGCTCGACGAGATCATCCGGTGCGCGGGGACCCAGTTCGATCCGGAGGTCGTCGAAGCGCTCGAGGCTGAGCTGGAGCCCGAGCAGCAGCCCGAGCTGGTCCCGCTTCAGCAGGCCGTCTAGCGCTGAGGCCGTTCGTCAATTTCGGCCCAAAGGCGTGACTCACACGCGCGCCTTTCCGGAATAGGATCGAGTTGGGTGCGGAGCGGTGGGGCCCAGTTACTCGCGCTCGCGTGTGTATCTCTTAGAGCGGAATGTTCCCGTGCTTCCTCGGCGGGCGGCGCTCGCGCTTCGTCAGCGAGGTCTCCAGCGCGTCGATCAGAACGGGACGCGTCCGGCGCGGCTCGATCACCTCGTCGACGTACCCACGCTCCGCAGCCGCGTACGGATTCGCGAACTGTTCGCGGTAGTCATCGATCAGCTCGGCGCGCCTCGCCTCGGGATCGGTCGCTTCTTCGAGCTCCTTGCGGAAGACGATGTTGACGGCTCCCTCCGGCCCCATCACTGCGACCTCCGCCGTCGGCCAGGCGAAGTTGAAGTCGGAGCGGATGTGCTTAGAGCTCATCACGTCGTAGGCGCCTCCGTAGGCCTTGCGCGTAATCACAGCCAGCTTTGGGACCGTCGCCTCACAGTACGCATAGAGCAGCTTGGCCCCGTGCCGGATGATCCCGCCCCATTCCTGCGCTGTGCCTGGCAGGAAGCCGGGCACGTCGACAAAGGTGACGAGGGGGATGTTGAAGGCGTCGCACGTGCGGACGAAGCGGGCGGCTTTCGTCGAGGAGTCGATGTCGAGCACCCCCGCCAGGGCCCGTGGCTGATTGCCCACGATCCCTACGGGATGGCCGTTCAGGCGTGCAAATCCGCAGACGATGTTCTCCGCCCAGCGCTCGTGAACCTCCAGGAAATCCCCGTCGTCGACGACCCGGGAGATGACGTCCTTGATGTCGTACGGTTTCGCCGGGTCGTCGGGGATCAGCGTGTCCAGCTCCGGGTCTTCCCTGCCCGCGGGATCGGCAGGCTCGGCGTACGGAGGCGGGTCGACGTTGTTCTGCGGCAGGAACGAGAGCAGATAGCGTGCGTCTTCGAGACAGGCTTCCTCGTCGGGCGAGATGAAGTGCGCGACCCCGGACTTCGCGGCGTGGGTCGCTGCGCCGCCGAGCTCCTCGAAGGTGACCTCCTCGCCGGTGACGGTCTTCACGACGTCGGGGCCCGTGATGAACATGTACGACGACCCCTCGACCATCAGCACGAAATCCGTGATCGCGGGCGAGTAGACGGCGCCGCCGGCCGACGGGCCCATCACCAGGCTGATCTGAGGGATCACCCCCGAGCTCTGGACGTTCCGCCAAAAGATCTCCGCGTAGCCCGCCAGGGAGACGACCCCCTCCTGGATCCGGGCGCCGCCCGAGTCGTTGATCCCGATCACGGGGCAGCCGAACTTGGCCGCGAGATCCATGACCTTGCAGATCTTCTCGGCGAAGACCTCGCTGAGCGAGCCGCCGAAGACGGTGAAGTCCTGCGAGAACACGAAAACGCGGCGGCCGAAGATCGTCCCGTAGCCCGTGACGACCGCGTCCCCGTAGGGGCGGCGTTCGAGCATGCCGAAGCTCGACTCCCGATGCCGAACGTAACGGTCGAGCTCGAAGAAGGAGCCCGGATCGAGCAGCTTCTCGACCCGCTCACGCGCCAGAAGCTTGCCTTGCTCGCGCTGCCGTGCGACCGCCCGATCGCTGCCCGCGTGCCGAGCTTGTTCCCGGAGCTCTTCGAGCCGGCGCAGCTTGGCACCGGTCGATTCCGCCTCAGTCGCCACGGACGCGAGCGTATCGGGACTCCCTCGTTCGGGTGAACGGCTACTCACCCTCCTGGGGGAATCAGGCGCTTCGCCTTCGACCTACCCTGCAATCAAGGCCTGCGGCGGCCGAAAGAAAAACCATGCGGCACTCGTACATCGACAGACCCAAGCGGATTCGCGCACCGCGGGCGACGACGCCTCGCGCTCGCTCGCGCTTCCTGCCGATCGTCTTCGCGCTCCCGTTCGTCGCTGTGCTCTGGGTGACGATCGGCTTGCCGATGCTTTCGCAGCTCACGAGCGCCGCGGGCAACAACCGACTCGCGCGCAAGGTCGTCTTCGAGACGCAGGGCAGCGGCCCGGGAGGTGGAAGCGGCTCGAGCGGCGCCGGCGCGCCGGCGACCGTCGCGGCGGCGACCGTCGCCCATTCCGTCGTGGTCGCGTATCGCGCCGAGGTAGCCCGGCGGCACCAGGCGCGCGCCCGCGCCCAGACAGCAAAGGTTAAGGCAAAGGCCATGGCCGACCTGCCGGCTCTTCCGGTTGCCCTACGACCCCCGCCGACGCCCGGCACCGCGACGCTTGCGACCGCGGACACGCCATCCGATTCCAAGCCCGGCCCGTCACCACCCGCCAAGGTCAAGACCCCGCCTCCGGACACCTCGCCCGGAACGGGCAGCTCGGGCGACACCGGCGACACGAGTGACCCCGGCGCCGGCGATACCCCCGGCACTGACTCGGGCAGCACTGATCCAGGCTCCGACCCGAGTAACGACGATTCCGGGGACACCAGCGATCCGGGCAGCACCGGCGACGCGACCGATCCGGGCGACGTCGGTGGCGGCAACACCGGCTCGATCAGCCCGCCGCCCCCGCCGGCTCCCCCAGCTCCGCCTCCGCCCCCAGGCACGCCTCCCCCGCCACCCGCACCTCCTCCTCCGTCACCGCCTCCGCCTCCGCCTCCGCCTCCGTCGCCTCCGCCTCCCGGTGGCCTGCCGGCGCCTGCCGACATCCAGACGACGAGTGGCGGCGGGCCTCACGGCACGCTCGCGAAGGGCGACACGATCTTCTTCACGTACATGAGCGCCTTCGCTCCGTCACTGATCCTCAACGGCTGGACAGGCGCCACCATGACGGTCACGGTCAACGTCGCCGGCAACGGTAAGAACGACGTGCTCACGGTCGTGACTGCCGGTGGAAGCCAGATCACCGCTCTTGGCTCGATTCAGCTCGGGGGCAACTATGCGGACAAGCACAACGTCACTGTGCCCGGGTCGACAATGACTCTTGCTGGCAAGGTCGTCACCGTCGTCCTCGGCACGCCGTCCGGCAAAGTCCACGATGAGAAGAAGGCCGGGACGATGGTCTGGACGACCCCGAGCGGCACAGCGACCGAGTCAGGCGTCGCAGACAACGAGTTCTAGCCGGCTTTTCAACCGGCTGAGGCTCAAGCGCAACGCTTCTCGGGTCGATAACGCAGGCAGATGGCGCCTGCGGCTCCTGCGACGACGGCTAGCTACGAACTGCCTACGGGTGGTCGGCGTCGGCGTGCTCAGCGAACGGTGTCTGGGCGCGCGCTCTTGCAGCTGCTCGCCGGCGTGCTCGTCGTCGGCGTGATCCCCGTCATTGCGACCGTTCACATTCTCAGCACGAACGCCCTGCAGAACGAGCGCGCGCGAACCGACAGTGCCCTGCGACTTCAGCTTCAGGCGGCCAGCCAGAAGCTCGGCCAGATCGCCGACGATGCTTCGAATCGGGCCGACGACCTCGCCCGCTCGCCGGTGCTCCAGCACGCGTTCATCGCCGGCGACCGGGCGGCAATCCGGAAGCTTGCGGCGAATTCACCCGGCGTGCTCTTCTTCCTCAAGAGCGATCGAATCGCCGGAACGCGTCCCGCCGCTGCGCTCACTCGTGCGATCTCGCTGACCGTCGACGGCAAGCAGATCGGCACCGTCGTCGCCACCATCCCCCTGAACGCCGCGCTGGCGGCGCGCCTCCGCAACGCCGGCGCTCACAGCCGTCAAGACCGGCTGGTGATCGTCCGGAAGGGCATTGTCGTCGGCACTGGGCAGCGTGCGAACATCAAGGGACGCGACGTTCGCGTCGGCGGCGAGAACTACCGCGGCCTGCTCTCGCGCGTCCCGAACGCTGTCGGGATCAGCCTTTTCGCGCTGCGGCCAGAGAAGCTGATCAACGCGAACGTCCGGCCGTACCGGCAGCACATCTTCTACGCGGCGATCGGCTCGTTCGCGCTGCTGATCCTCGTCGCACTTGCCTTTGCCCGCCCGATCCTCCACGCACTCGGAGATTTCCGTCGCGTGGCCTCCCAGGCGGCGACCGACAGCCTGACCGGGCTCGCAAACCGGCGTTCGTTCGACGACGAGCTTGCACTCGAGTGGCGGCGGGCGGACCGCATCGGCGACTCGCTCGCCCTGGTTCTCGTCGACCTGGACAACTTCAAGAGCGTCAACGACCGCTTCGGCCACCAGATCGGTGACACGGTATTGCGCCGGGTGGCGGCGATTCTCGATTCAGGAGCGCGCCAGGTCGACCTCGCGGCACGCTATGGAGGCGAGGAGTTTGCCGTGCTTGCGCCCGAGACCAACCTGATCGGAGCGATGAAGCTGGCCGAGCGCCTCCGAGCCGAGCTCGAGGCAGCGACGATCGAGCTGCCTGACGGCGACCCTCTCCAGGTGACCGCCAGCTTCGGAGTCGCCGTCAAGGCCGAGCTGACGGCCGCCGAGCAGCTCGTGGCCGCCGCTGACGAGGCGCTCTACGAAGCCAAGCGGGGCGGCAAGAACCGCGTCGAGGCCGCCGACTCGCAGGCCGAAACAGCAACGCCAGCCGGCGTCTAGCCAGGCGGCCGACCAGGCACAATCCCGCCATGCGGGTCTCGGCCAAGGTCGACTATGCCCTGCGCGCGTGCGCCGAGCTCGCGGGCGCCGGCGAGGGTCGCGTCAAGGGCGATCGGCTCGCGCAGGCACAGGAGATCCCGCTCAAGTTCCTGGAGAACATCCTGCTCGACCTGAAGCACGCGGGCCTGGTGCAGAGCCAGCGCGGAGCCGACGGCGGCTACTGGCTGTCGCTCTCGCCGGAAGAGATCTCGCTGGCGGACGTGATCCGCGCGGTCGAGGGCCCGATCGCGAATGTCCGCGGCATGCCGCCCCAGGAGGTCGAGTACAACGGCCCTGCGGCCCTCTTGCAGCAGGTCTGGATCGCCGTTCGGGCAAACCTTCGGATCGTGCTCGAGGCGGTCACGCTCGCCGACCTCGCAGCAGGGCGGCTGCCCGACGAGGTCGCGGCCATCACGGCCGACCCGGACGCCTGGCAACCTCACTAACGCGCGAAAGTGGTCTGCCTGTTCGGCTTGACGTAGACGATCAGCCCGCGCTCGAGCTCGAGCGCCTGCGCCGCT
>Ga0307307_10000047_pt1 | contig 21590 bp, 15 predicted proteins | sample ER_DNA_194_FD_194505 | JGI IMG/M metagenome (GOLD analysis project Ga0307307, IMG submission 194505) | Bulk soil microbial communities from the East River watershed near Crested Butte, Colorado, United States - ER_DNA_194 | ecosystem: Environmental > Terrestrial > Soil > Floodplain | place...
TAAAGGCGGTCGCTGCCTTGCCGTCGCCGCGTCTGGTTCGGCCGGCCTGGGTCGCGGCCGCCGCGGCAGCGGTGACGTCAGCAGGCAGCGCAGTCATGGGCCCTCCTTCCTGAGAGTGGCAGTGGGTGCCGGCGCAGAGGCGGCACCCACCAGCGTCTAGAGGTCACCAGCGGCTAGGTCAGGAAGCGCCCTGCTCCTGGGTCTGGCTGAGGAGCTCGTCCACGGAACCCTGACCGTTGTAAGTCGCCACGGCCTGCTTGGCGAAGGTCGTCACGACCTGCTGCCAGGTCGGGATCGTTGTGTACGGCGTCGCATTGCCCAATGCGGCGTCCATGACCGGCTTGACGTCTTGGGTGTGGTTGCCTTCGTACCAGGAGTTCTGGGTGGAGATCAGGGCCGGGTAGGCGCGGCCCTGGTTGCCCAGATAGGTCTCCGCCTCGGGGCTGACCATGACGCTAACGGCCTTGAACGCCTCGTCGGGAGTCTTGCAGTCGTGGGTAACGCCGAAGCCGGAACCATCGGACCACGTCTTGGAACCGCTCGCGCCGGCCGGCATCGGAGCGATCCCCACCTTGAACTTGGCCTGTTCTCGGGCGTTGATCAAATCCCAGGGACCGTCGAGCGACATGTAGGCGTTGCCGGCCAGGAACTGGTTGGCGCTGGACGAGGAGGAGTTGGCACTAGGAATTTGGGCGGCAACCTTCTCCTTGCTGACGAGGTCGGTGTACCACTGCGCACTGGTGTGCCACTCGGGGTTGTTGACGTCCAGCTTGCCGTCGGCGTTCACCGCCGCCTTGCCGGAGGAGCTCAGCACCCACGGGAGCAGCTGGCCGATGTCGCTTTGCGCCCAGAATCCGTACTTTGGCGGCTTGGTCAGGGCCTTGGCGTCGTTCATGAAGTCGTCCGTGGTCCAGCCGATCGCCGGCTCCTTCAACCCGGCAGCTTTGAAGGCGTCTTTGTTGTAGAACATGATGAACGGACCCACGTCGTAGGGCAGGGCGACCTGCTTTCCGTCGTACTGCAGGCCCTTGGTGATGCTGGGCACGAAGTCCTCTGCCTTGATTCCGGCCTTGCTCATGTAGTCGTCCAGCGGCACCAGCAGGTTCCCGAACTGCGGTGCCCGCTGACCCTGCAGGCCGATTACGCACGGGGCCTTGCCACTGGCGGCCTCGGTGGTCAGTTTGGTCCAGAAGTCGTTGAATGGCGTGGTCTCGAACTGGATCTTGATGTTCGGGTACTTCTGGGTGACCATGTCGGCGATATGCAGCCAGGCGTTCTTCTCGACGTCAGAACCGGACCACATGAACCAGGTAAGCGTCACCGGACCGCCAGAGGAGCTACCCGAGCTGGAGCTACCGCTGTTGCTGCCGCAGGCCGCCAGTAGGACCAGCGCCGCAGCCGCGGCCAAAATCTTGGTAAGACGGGAAATTCGCATGGCCCTCCTTAGGGACGCGTCGATCCGAGCGGGACGGATTGGGGCCGGATTCGGAGCAAAGACCTCGTAGGTCTGATCGTCGTCTCAACCATCTCGCGATGTCAACGCTCTGGTTCGAGATTTCCGGGTCGTCCACCGAATCGTGATTGCAGTCAAGAGAATCGCCGGTTTATCTGGCTGAGACGAGCCATCACTTCACCCATTGCGGCGGCGTCGGGTTAGGAACACAATTGCTCAGAGATCGGATGATTTAGCGAAGACAGGCTCTAGTCGATCATCGTGGCGCCGGCTGCGGCGCCGAGGAAGGACGACAATGACAACCGAGTCTTCGACGCTCGGGCAGACCCGCGCAGCGATCCTCCGGCGAGTCGACGCGGGCATAGCCGAAGGCCCGTTCAGCGCCGACTGGGACTCCCTCACCTCCGGTTATCAAGTCCCGGACTGGTACGTCGATGGCAAGTTTGGCATCTTCGTCCACTGGGGTCCGTACAGCGTCCCCGCATACTCCAGCGAGTGGTATCCGCGCGAAATGTACCGGCCGGGCACGGCGGTCTACCAGCATCACCGCCACACGTACGGCCCACAGCGGGACTTCGGCTACAAGGACTTCATCCCCCAGTTCACGGGATCGGCGTTCGACCCGGTGGAGTGGGCAAGCCTCTTCCGCCGCGCAGGTGCTCAGTTCGTGGTTCCAGTAGCCGAGCACCACGACGGATTCGCCATGTACGCCACGGATTTGAGCCGATGGAACGCGGCACAGATGGGGCCGGGCCGGGATGTGGTCAAAGAGTTGTCCGATGCCGTCCGCGCCCAAGCGATGGTCCCTGGCGCATCTAGCCACCGAGCCGAGCATTGGTGGTTCTTCAACGGTGGCATGAGGTTCGACTCCGACGTCCGCGATCCAGAGTTCGCGGACCTCTACGGCCCCGCGCAGCGGGAGGAGATCCGACCGTCAAAAGCATTCTTGGAGGACTGGCTGGCGCGGACGGTGGAGCTCGTCGAGCACAGCGATCCGCAGCTGGTGTGGTTCGACTGGTGGATCGAACAGGATGTTTTCAAGCCGTGGTTGGCGAGGTTCGCCGCCTGGTACTACAACCGAGGCATCGCCCGCAACCGTCCGGTGGCCATCAACCACAAGTTCGACGCCTTCCCACCCGGATCAGCCGTCTACGACGTCGAGCGCGGACAGAACGCGGGCATCCGCTCGATGCTGTGGCAGAACGACACCTCCGTCGCAGTGCATTCGTGGGGTTGGGTCGAAGGCCAGCAGTACAAGAACATTCGGGTGATCTTGGGCGATCTGATGGATGTGGTGAGCAAGAACGGCGCGTTGCTCCTCAACGTCGGTCCGAAGCCGGATGGCTCGTTCGAACCAGAAGAACGCGAGCTGCTCTGCCGGATCGGTGACTGGCTGACGGTCAACGGCGAGGCCATCTACGGTACGCGCCCGTTCGCGGTCAGCGGTGAGGGTCCGACTGAAGTCACTGACTCCTTTCTCAGCGACGCGGCCCGCCCAGACTTCACCGCTGCCGACATTCGGTACACGACCCGGGCCGATATCGTCTACGCCACGCCGCTGGACTGGCCCCGTAAACGCCTGCTGATCACCTCGCTGGCGGAAGGCTCGCCACACCTTCCGGGGCCTGTCGCCTCCGTCGAGCTGATCGGTGCGGAAACGCCCCTGGCGTTCGAGCGGCGGTCCGACGGCCTGTCGGTCACGCTCCCAGAACCCACCAGCGGCTCGGTGCTGCCGGTACTGCGCATCACACCAGCCGTACGGGTTCCGAACGCCCGCAAGTACGAACTCCGGAACTGACGAGGAATCGACGTGACCGGGTCGGATCGGCAACCTCTGCCACGAAAGGCGATGACCACATGACGACCGACGTGGACCGCAGTATCTGGGCTGACCTGGCTCGGCCCGTCCCAGCTTGGCTGGGGGCAGCCAAGCTCGGCATCTTCATCCATTGGGGCCCGTACTCGGTGCCGGCTTGGGCGGAGCCCACCGGGGCTCTCGGAGCGGTGCCGGAGACCGAGTGGTTCCGGCACAATCCCTACGCGGAGTGGTACGCGAACACGATCCGGATTCCCGACTCCCCTGCCGCGGAGCACCATCACGAGGCCTTCTCTGACGCGCCCTATGACGACTTCCTTGACGAGTGGACCGCTTCAAAGTTCGACCCGGCAGCGTGGGCCCGGTTATTCGCCGAGGCGGGCGCCAGCTACGTGATCCCGACCACCAAGCACCACGACGGGGTCGCGCTGTGGGACGCACCCGGCACTGGCACACGCAACACGGTTTACCGCGGCCCCAGTCGTGACCTTGTCGGCGAGATCGCCGACGCCGTCCGGGCAGCCGGCCTGAGGTTCGGTGTGTACTACTCCGGCGGCCTGGACTGGGGGGTGACCGACTTTCCTCCGCTCACCAGCCACGCCGACTTCACGGCCTGGCGACCCAAAGATCCCGCTTACAACGTGTACGCGAGCCTGCATGTGCGCGATCTGGTCGCCCGGTACTCACCTGATGTGTTGTGGAATGACATCAACTGGCCGGACGCGGGGAAGCGGACGGGATCCTGGTCGCTGCACGAGCTCTTCTCCGACTACTACGCCGGCAATCCCGACGGTGCAGTCAACGACCGATGGGGCGACACGCACTGGGACTTCCGCACCAGCGAGTACGAGGCCGGGAGCGAGAACGAGGCCGAGCTCGGGTGGGAGAACTGCCGCGGGATCGGCTTCTCCTTCGGCTACAACCGCGCCGAGGACGAGCGGCACATCCTGACCGGCCGGCAGTTGGCCTGCCACCTGAGCGACGTCGTGTCCCGCGGCGGACGGTTGCTGCTCAACGTCGGGCCAACCGCTGAGGGAGAGATCCCGGAGCTCCAGCAGGCGTCCTTGCGATCGCTCGGCCGCTGGATGGCCCAAGTCGGCGACCTGATCCAGGCAGCGCGCCCAATAGCCCTCTACGTAGCCCGACCGACGAACGAGCCATGGGTGCGTTGGCTCGACACGCCGGAATATCTGGTGGCGCTGGTCGATCGGGCCGGCGATACGACACTCGATGTCCATCAGGACGCGGTCGCGGCCGGTGAGGGCGAGGTGCGGGCTGCGTCCGGGACGGCGCGCGTCGGCGGTGGCAACCTGCGGGTGAGCGTCGAGGAGCTCGCGGACGGCCCGGCCGCTGTCCTCCTTGCCAAGCGGTGACCACCTACCTAGGCGGTGACCACATCGAGAATCGATTCGGAGGCAAGATCACATGAAGTACGGCGAACTAGGTCGTTCCGGCATGAACGTCAGCAAGATCTGTCTGGGCACTATGCACTTCGGCCCGAAGGCAACGGAGGAGGAGTCGCACGCGATCTTGGACAAGGCGCTCTCCATGGGCATCACCTTCATCGACACCGCGAACGTCTACGGCGGTGAGACTGCTCGGGGCCGCTCAGAGGAGATCATCGGTACCTGGTTTGCCGGCCGGCCGGGCGTACGTGACGAGGTCGTGCTGGCGACAAAGGTCTATGGGGCGATGGACGGCGATCTGGGTCCGGCCAACAACTATGGCGGCTTCTCGGCCTACAAGGTCCGTAAGCATCTGAAGGACTCCTTGCGTCGGCTGCAGACGGACCGGATCGACGTTTACCAAGTCCACCACATCGACGAACGGGTGTCCGCGGAAGAGTTCTGGGGAACGTACGAGCGCATCGTGGCCGACGGAGACGTGCTCTACGCGGGTTCGAGCAACTACTCCGGCTGGGGTCTGGCCAAGCGCCAGATGCAGGCCTGGCAGCGTGGCTTCGTAGGTTTCGTTTCCGAGCAGACGCAGTACAACCTACTGAGCCGGGTGCCTGAGATGGAGGTCCTGCCGGCGGCGCAGGACTTCGGGATTGGGGTGATCGTCTACATGCCGTTGGCGGGTGGTCTACTGACGGGCAAGTCCGAGTCGCTTGACGGCAGCCGGACCCGTCAAGTGGAGGAGGAGTATGGGATCCGGATCGGTCCCGACAACCCCCAGTTCCGAGACTTCTCCACGCTTTGTCGCGAGCTCGGGGAACCCGAGCACGTCGTCGCGACTGCCTGGGTGCTCCAGCACCCCGCTGTCGCCTCGGCAATCGTCGGCGTTCGGACCGTCGATCAGCTCGCGGGGCTCGATCGGGCTGCTGAACTCGAGCTCGATGACGCAACCTCGCAACGGCTGAACGAGATCTTCGACATCAACGACGGGCGCAGAATCGGCCAAGGTCGTTCTCCGGAGGCGCACTCGTGGTGAGCATCTTTCGATGTCAACGGCAGCGCCTCGCGCTTCGGAAGTGCTATCTGACCAGGCGAGGACTGTGTCGTCCCTAACTGACCGTTTCATCGCATTGGACCTGCACGACGTGCGCTTCCCCACGTCGGACGAGTTGGACGGCTCGGATGCGATGAACCCGAGTCCCGACTACTCGGCCGCGTACGCCGTACTGCGCACCGACTCCGCCGACGGACTCGAGGGCCATGCGCTCGCCTTCACTACCGGACCGGGCAACGACCTGCAGATCCGGGCCGTCGAATTGTTGGCCGACTGGGTGGTCGGTCGCAAGGTCGAAGAGGTCCTGGGCGATTTGGGTGCGTTCTCCGAGAAGCTGGTCCACGAGCCGCACCTGCGCTGGCTGGGGCCTGAGAAGGGCGTCGTGCACATGGCCGCCGGTGCGGTGATCAACGCCGCCTGGGACCTGCGAGCCAAGCGCGCCGGACAGCCGTTGTGGCAACACCTGGCCCGGTTGGAACCCGAGGAACTGGTGTCGCTTGTGGACTTCCGCTACCTGACCGACGCCCTCACGCTGCGGGAGGCCGTCGAAATATTTGAACGTGCTCGCCCGGGCCGCGACGAACGCGAAGAGCGGCTGCTGACCGAGGGCTATCCGGCCTATACGACGACGCCGGGCTGGCTCGGCTATTCCGACGACAAGCTCGACCGGCTCGCCCGCGAGGCTGTCGAGCAAGGCTTCACCCTGATCAAGCTCAAGGTGGGTTCCAACGTGGCCGACGACGTACGCCGAATGAAGGTGGCGCGTGCCGCGGTCGGCGACGGCGTCCGGATCGCCGTCGACGCCAACCAGCGTTGGGACGTCGCTTCCGCGATCGACTGGATGCGCGCACTGGCGCCGTACGACCCGTACTGGATCGAGGAGCCCACCAGCCCCGACGACGTGCTCGGTCACGTGACCATCCGTCGCGCCATCCACCCGATCAAAGTCGCCACCGGGGAGCACGTGGCCAACCGGGTCGTGTTCAAGCAGTTGCTCCAGGCTGGCGCCGTCGACATCGTGCAGATCGATGCCGCCCGCGTCGCCGGGGTCAACGAGAACCTCGCCATTCTCCTGCTAGCCGCCAAGCACGGGATTCCGGTCTGCCCGCATGCCGGCGGCGTCGGACTATGCGAGATGGTCCAGCACCTGTCGATGTTCGACTATGTCGCCGTCTCAGGGACCTGGGAGGATCGCGTCATCGAGCACGTCGACCATCTCCATGAACATTTCGTCACCCCGGTACGCCTGGAGCGCGGCCGCTACCGCGCCCCTTTGGCGGCTGGCGGGGGCGGGGAGATGCTCGCCGCCTCGGTGGCCCGTTACAGCTATCCAGACGGCCCGGTCTGGGCGGGCCGCCGGCGGTGAACGGTTCCAGCAGCCCGGGGCGTGATGCGGCCGCGGCGTCAGTCCAGGTGAAAGACCTCTTCGGCGGGCGCCCACCACTCACCCTCAGCTGCCGTTTTCACGGGCTCTTGCATGGGGTCGGTCAGCTGCCACCACCGTTGGGTCTCAGGATCCGCGGCGATCTGGGCCTGCGCGGCCGCCCAGTCGTCTCCGGTGTACTCCAGATAGCTGAACAGCAGCCCATCGCGGAGAAAGATCGAGTAGTTTCGCACGCCGACGCGCCGCAGGGTGGCCAGCACACCGGGCCAAACGTCCGCATGCAGCCTCCGGTACTCAGCCTCATGTTCTGGACGCAGACGAACAACGGCGGCGATGCGGCGGGAACTCCGATTGGCAGCTGCGGTTGGGTCGGGGCCTGTTGCACTCACCATGCCATCCTGGCATCGCTGCCGTGGTCAGCAGTTCGGGCGCGGTGGTCGCGAGCGGCGTGGTGATGATGGACCTCAACCACCGAGAACACGAGGAGGGCCACGCATGACCACTATCCCCGCACCCGCAACATCGACCGGTCCAGGCTCCTCGGAGTTCGATGGCGTGCGCGCCCTCGTCACCGGTGGTGCTAGCGGGATCGGCCGCGCCACCGTGCGAGCGTTGCGTACGCGAGGCGCGGCCGTGGCGTCTCTGGACCTGCGACCGCTCGCAGAGCCGGAGGAGGACATCCTTGAAATTCCCTGTGACGTTGGCAGCGACGCGTCCGTACGCGATGCCGTAGCTAAGGTCGCCGAGCAGCTGGGCGGCCTCGATGTCGTTGTGTCCAACGCCGGCATTGGCGCCACCGGCGGAGTGGAGGACGTCACAGACGAGGAGTGGCACCGCGTCCTGGACGTCAACCTCGTCGGCACGGCCCGCCTAGTACGCGCCGCACTGCCCCACCTGCGCCTGTCAGCCCCCACCGGACGCGCAGCCGTGGTGTGCACCGGTTCCGTCGCCGCCTGGACCGGTTTGGTCCAACGAGCGGCGTATAGCGCCAGCAAGGGCGCACTGCACGCGCTCGTCCTCGCGATGGCAGCCGACCTGGTACGGGAGGGCGTACGCGTCAACGCCGTTGCTCCCGGTACCGCTGATACCCCGTGGGTCCAGCGATTGCTCGCCGCCGCACCCGACCCGAAGGCGGCTCTTGAAGCGCTGCGCGCTCGACAACCCACCGGCCGCCTCGTCACCGCAGAACAGGTCGCCCACGCGGTGTGCTACCTCGCCAGCCCGTACGCCGGCGCGACCACCGGCACCATCTTGCAGGTCGACGGCGGCTCACACTCACTCGTCCTGCCGCCGCCAGCGCAGTAGTCGCGCGACCACCATGACTCCCGCCGCCCCGCCGCGTCGCGAGATCCGTCGCACCGGCCTGCAGCTGACCACCCTCGGCTTCGGCGCCGCCCCCATCGCCGGTCTGTATCGCGCCGTCGACGAACCGACCGCACACGCGACGGTCGACGCAGCGTGGGAAGGCGGCATCCGCTACTTCGACACCGCGCCGCACTACGGCCTCGGGTTGTCGGAGCGACGCTTGGGCGAGGCGCTGCGCGATCGGCCAAGAGCCGACGTGGTCGTCAGTTCGAAGGTCGGCCGTCTGCTGGTCCCGCGCACACCGCCGCTGGCGCGCGACGACGACATGTTCGACGTGCCGGGCGACCTGACCCGCCGCCGGGACTACAGCCGCGACGGCGTTCTGCGCTCACTGGAAGCGACACTGCAGCGGACGGGCCTCGACCGTGTCGACCTTCTGTACATCCACGACCCCGACGAGCACTGGCGGGAGGCGGCGGAGGAAGCGGTGCCTGCGCTTGTGAAATTACGCGAGGCTGACGTCGTCGGCGCGATAGGCGTGGGCATGAACCAGTCCGCGATGCTGGCGCGCTTCATCCGGGAAACCGACGTGGACATAGTCATGCTCGCCGGGCGCTACACACTTCTGGAGCAGGGGGCGGCCGACGAGCTGTTACCTACTGCCCTTGAGTATGGCCGGTCGGTGATTGCGGCGGCCGTTTTCAACTCCGGGCTGTTCGCCCGAGATGACGTCCCCGACACCGCAACGTACAACTACGGGCAGGCCGCACCAGACGTGCTGGAGCGCGCGCGACTGCTGGCCTCGGTCTGTCGCGAACATGGAACGACGCTCCCGGCGGCAGCGATCCGCTTTCCGCTACGCCACCCTGCCGTCGCCAGCGTCGTAGTAGGCATGCGGAACCCCGAAGAGGTACGCCACAACCTTGCGGCACACGCCCAGCACGTGCCTGACGAGTTGTGGGCCGATCTCGAACACCGAGGCCTGCTACGGCCCATGGAATGAGAGGCTGACCCATGCGGGCGGTGCGGATTCATGCCAGGCAGGACATGCGGACCGAGCAGGTTCCCAGTCCCGAGCCGGCTGCCGGGGAGGTGCGGCTGCGGGTGGGTTATGTGGGCATTTGCGGGTCGGATCTGCACTATTACGCTGACGGCGCTGCAGGGATCTTCACCATCCGGGAGCCTTTGATCCCCGGCCATGAGGTCTCCGGAGTGATTGATCTTGACCCGACGGGAGTATGGGCGGCTGGCACGCCGGTGACGGTGCACCCCGCGACCTGGGGTGCCGCTCAACCGGATCTGAGCGAGGAGCAGCGCCAGCTGTGGCCCGGTGGCGGGTATCTGGGCAGTGCCTCGACCTGGCCGCACACCCCCGGCGGTCTGGCGGAGCTGCTGGTGGTGCGGCGTGATCAGGTGCGCCGGCTGCCGGCCTCGCTGCCGCTCAGGCGGGCAGCGTTGGCCGAGCCGCTGGCGGTCGGTTTGCATGGCCTGGGGGTGGGTGGCGGCATTGGGGGCAAGCGGGTGCTGATCTCTGGATCGGGGCCGATCGGGCTGCTCACCGCTGCCGCCGCAGCAGCCGGGGGTGCGGTCGAGGTGGTGTGTGCTGACCTGCTCGCCGGGCCGCTGCAGCGCGCCCGGGTGTTGGGCGCAGCCAGCCCAGTACCCATCGGAACCATCCAGATCGGTGCGGAGGAGCTGCCGGAGGATCACTTCGACGTCACCTTGGAGTGCGCCGGGGTACCGCAGGCGCTGCACCCTCTGCTGCTGGCCACCCGCCGGGCCGGCATCATTGTCCAGGTCGGCAATCTGCCCGATGAGACGCGACCGATCAACCTGGCACCCCTGGTGTCGAAGGAGATCCAGCTCCGTGGCACCTTCCGCTTCAACACCGAAATCGACACCGCCATCACCCTGCTCGACCAGAACCCGCAGATCGAGCAGGTGATCACCCATGTCCTGCCGATCGACGACGTCGACGAAGCATTCGCCATCGCCGCAAACGCCGAAATCTCCGGCAAAGTCCTGGTTGAAATCAGCCCTTCCTGACAGAAATCCCAGCTCCATCCCTGCGCGATCGACCCTTAGGCCGCCCCACACATTCCCGCCGTGAACGATTAATTCGTGGTGTGCAACGCCACCGTACGAGCGCTCACCGGACTATCCGGGGCGCGCACATTGAGGATGGCTGCTGTCGGGTGCCATTCGAAAGTCCAGTCGCGCGCCTCCCTCGGGAACACCGGCTCAATCTTGGTCGGTACGTCAAGAAGCCAAGACAGCGGAACCGCCGCCTCCGCTGGACCCCTGCCTCGGTGGAAGACGCTAAGCAGTGTGACCTCGGGACCCGTGAGCGCGTAGGCGGCCCAGGAGTCGTCCCAACCCGGGAGGCCGAGCGGCCATCGCGGCACTAGTGAACGGATCGCACCGCGCAGTTCGCGATGCATCGCAACCGCTTCCCGTACCAGCGCCAGCTGATCATGCGAGAGCTGCGGCAGGTATCCGGAAAGGTAGAGCCGGCCGAGCAGGCCGAGGGAAAGTGAGGTGATGGTTTCCTCCCTGCCCATTGACGCGCTTGGGTAGGCCCATGAGCCTGCTTGCTCGGGCAACATCAGCATCGGTGCGGCAACAGCGATCGGCACGTAGCGAGCCACGTCTTGCTGGTCGCTGGTCGACTGCAGCGCGAGCCGGGAGAGCAGCGCGAAATCGGACCGCATCGCTCCGGAAGCGCAGTTCTCAATGATCACATGTGGGTGCCGGTCGAGCACCCCGTCCAGCCAATCCAGCTGAGCTCGGTTGTGGCCCAGCAGTCCTGCACCTGCACTGTTGCCGCCGACGTCGGTGCCCGGACCCGGGTTGATGTTGTAGTCGAACTTGAAATAACCGACACCCAGGTCCTCGACCAGCCGATCCACGGTGACGTCCAGGTGGCCGCGAGCGGCCGGATGGCGCAGGTCGAGGTGATAGCGTCCGGCCTCGACCACCCGGCGTCCACGCCGGCAGAAGAAGGCGTCGTCGGGCAGCCGCTCAGCCACGGGGCTGCGCACACCAACCACCTCGGGCTCGAGCCAGAGGCCGGGTATGAGCCCGTGCCCCCGGATCCGATCGAGCACCTCAGTGATGCTGTTCGGAAACCGGACGCTCGACGGCTGCCATTCCCCTACGTAGTCCCACCAGCCAGCAAACCCTTGCATAGTGGTGTCGTACCAGCCTGCGTCGATACAGAACGCCTCCGCACCGGCATCGGCAGCCGCGTCGACGAGCGGCAGCAGCCGCTCGGTGGTCGGGTCCCCCATCAGCGTGTTCATGTAGTCGTTGTAGATCACCGTCAGCCGCTGATTGTCCGGGTGAGGTCGCCGGGCGAGCCGGCGGTGCTTGGTCACTTCGCCCAGGGCGGCTTGCCAGCCGAGACCGAGAGCGACTGTGGCCGGGACTGTACAGAAGGTCTCACCGGGCCGGAGTACGGCCAGCCACTGGTGATCGGCATCGGTGGGCCCACTCAGGGTCAGTGCCAATCCGCCAGGTTGCTCAGCAAGATCCCACCGCCAGGGACCGTTGTGCTCCAACTGCCAGGCCAGCGCAAAACTATCGTCTCGGGCGGCCACCACCCCGCAGGGCAGCGCGCCACCGGTCGACCAGGAACCGAGGACTCGAGCGCTATATGCACCTTTGGCCGAGACGTGATGGGCGATCGAGGACAACGCCGGTAGATACCCACGCACCGGGTGCCGCTGCCAGCGGTTCTCCCCACACCATTCGCTAGCACCGCTGATCAAGTCCAGCTCCTCGGGCCCGACCGTTACTCCCTCCACCTCCCCGGTAACGGGCAGCGACAACGACGGCAGCGCACCCAGCAACAGCTCATCGACACCGATATTGGTCACTTCCACGGTGCTGGTCAGCGCTGCCGATCCAGCTCGGGTACGCAGCAGCCAGCGCGCGCGAACCCTGTCGACGTCTTCAGCGGTCACCGCCAGCCAGTGGGTTTGGCCATCGACGCCGGTCGCGTGATCTCGATAGCGGAGCCGGGCAGCACCGGTGGAGCCAGCGAGCGTCAGCACCGAAATCTGGTGAGGCGCTTCCACGGATTGCAACTCAAGCGCCGGGACGTGGTGCGTGGCCCGCAGTGAGGTGCCACCACCGGCGATCGCGGCGATCGCGATGCGGCCGTTATCGTCGACATCCACTGCCAGGTTGAGGCTGTCGGTGCTGAGCTCGATTCGATGTGCGATCTCGGTCTCCTCGTCGTCGGCTCGGTGCGGGTGGCGAAAACTAGCCTGCCACTCGTGCCGGGCCGACTTCGGTGACCACTCCGTCGGCGCCGGCGCCCGGCACTGGTCGACGAGCGATGCCGCGAAGCATGAAATTTCCAACGCCTAGTTGCCCACAGGAGCCTCAAGAGGCGCGTACACGGGGGGTTCCGCGGGCTCCTGCGGGCGCATCGTAGCCGGCGATTGGCGATCTACGCGGACCTCCGACTTCTCCGGACTAGTGAAAACATCGCTTGCGTACGGCTCCGAACGATCAACCTGAACCGAGTCTGTCCACATCAGGCCGCCATTCGGTCCGATGAATAGCTGAAGCCCAGTGGCCGACGCCTCGCCTGCGTCGGCGAAGGCATGCAACAGCCGCCGCGCGTAACTCAGCAACCCGTGCGCATTCACCGCATGAGCCTTACTGCTGGACCTGTTCATTTCACGACTCCTATTGGTGGGTTGAGTCCATGAGATGAACTGTGCTGATCACCAAGGTGATGCGTATCCGGGACGAGTACGGATGTATCGGATTCCCAACACTGATTTCCTTCGTGCTTGCCAGCCCTTAATACGTTGGGGTTCGGACGCGATCTGGATCACAATGCAACCGTGGGCGCGGACTTGCGGCTGGTTGCTCGACGCGCCGAGCTCGCCATGCTGACTGGCGCGATCGAGGCCGCTAAGTGCGGTCGTGGCGAGGTTATGCTGCTGACTGGCGAGGCGGGAGTGGGAAAAACCCGCTTGCTGATCGAGACCCAACAGGTGGCGGAAGTCCGTGACGTGCTGGTGTTGAAGGGCCGAGCTATCGAATCCGGCGGAGCCTATCGACCGCTGTTAGAGGCATTTGCCCGCGCCTCGGCACCATTTGCCGATCGGAAGGAATTGGCGGGCGTAAGGCCGATCCTGGCACGGGTCCTTCCCGGCTGGGTCAGTGATCAAGATGTGCTGGCTCCCATGGCTGATCCCGCCGCCGTGCTCGCGGAGGCTCTGATTCTCCTGCTGCGAGCGATGGCCGCCGGCGGAGCTGTGTTACTGATCGATGACGTGCATTGGGCGGACGAGGACACGATCTCGGTTCTTAGCTATCTAGCCGACTCGGTGGAGCAGCTGCCGCTTGCACTGATCATGACGGCTCGCACCGAACCGCTGCCGCCGGACTGCCTCGAACGTCTGAGCGCCGTCCCCTCGATGCGCCAGCTGTCGCTGAGACGACTCACGCCAAGTGAGGTTGGCGAAGCACTCCGCGCCCAGGAGTTGCCTGCCCTTGCTCCGGAGACATTCGATCAGCTCGTCACGGCGGTCGATGGCCTGCCGCTGGTTCTGGACGAGTTCGTTCGGCAGCTTCGGGAAAGCCCGCCGGACGGCTTCGACATGAAAGCCACCACGCTGGCTGCCGCAGTCCAGAAGCGACTCCGCAGCCTTCCTGCAGATGCCCGGGTCGCGCTTGACGCCATGTCAGTGGTGGGCGAGCCGGACAGTGAATTGCTTGGTGCCATCACCGGTCTTGATGAAGCGCGGTTGAGCCTCGCCATTCACGACGCTGTATCAAGCACCCTCTTGGTCCCAGCCAGTACCCCGCTCGGAGTCACTTGGCGGCATCCACTGATGCGTGACGCGGTGCGCGATCTTTTGCTACCCCTGCAACGACAGTCACTGGCCCGCAGCGCCGCCGATCAGCTGGCCACTGCCGCTGATCCCAGCGATGGTCAACTTCGACAGGCCGCCGAGATGTACGAGTTGGCCGGGTACCCAGACCAGGCCGCGCGGAAGCTGATCCAGGCAGCACACGCCGCCGTCCGCAACGCGGCGCTAGATGTCGCCGAGCAGCATCTGGCCGCAGCCCAAGCGCTGACTGGCACAATGCCCGAAGCCGCCCTAGAGGTGCTTGTCGAGCGAATCGAAACCCTCACCCTGGCCGGTCGCGCCGGCGACGGCTACCACAGCGGGATCGCTGTTCTCCAGACCCTCGCCGCGGGTAACGCCCGTCCACTGCTAGTAGCAACTGCCCGAGCCGCGTACGCCGGTGGTCTAGGGGCAGAGGGTGCCGAGCTGCTGGCGCGACTTCAGGAGGTAGCGGAACCCGCGGATCTTGACCTCGTGGTGCTCCGCGCCCATTCCGCGCTAGTGGACCGGCAGACCGCCGAGGCAATCCAGCTGGGCCAGCTCGCAGCGGCCCGGGCGCTGGACGAGGGCCGCTTCGAGGTCGCGTGCGAAGCCTTACTGATCGCGGGCACCGCCGCGCAGAGACGCGACATCGATCTTGCGGCACGCGTCTTGCACCAAGCCCTGGCATTGAGCGAGGCACACCGGTCATCCATTTGGCAGGTCCAGATCCTCGCTGAGATCGGCACGCTCAATCTGGCCACGGATTCGAACCCCACCCGGTTCCATCAGGCTCGAGAACGTGCGACTGCAGCCGGCATGCTCGGCACGGTTGTCCTTATGGACACGTGGATCGGCCGGACGACTTTCTCCCGAGACGGGTTTATGGCCGCATACCCCATCTACCTGGCCGCAGGCGAGCAGGCCCGGCAGCTGCAGCTGATCAATCTGTACGCGGTGACTCGCGCTCATCTGGCTGAGTGTCTCCTCTTCGCCGACGACCGACCGTTGCCCGGGCGGAGCCGTCCCGCGAGACCGTCGGAGCTCGATGACCTGGTCGAGGAGGCCATCGCTGCCGGCAAGAAATCCGGGCGGGCGCCATGGGTACGGAGCATCTACGGGCTACGCGCCTGGCTCCACGGCGACAACAGCACCGCCATCCGGCTCATCGACGAAAGCCTGCGTAACATGCAAGACGAATGGCACATTGTGCCGTGGTGGGGCGTCGGTGCACTGCTGCGCGTCGTTGCCGACACCGACCCCGAAGAGGCGTTCGGCTCGCCCAAACTGATCGGACACCACGCCAACTGGGCGGCCCGCCGCTACGGCGCGGCTATTTGGGAGCTCCGGAACAGTCGATCTCCGTCAGAGTCGATCGCAGAAGCCGATTACCTCGTCCGGCATACGCCGTTCCACCGGCACATGCTGCGTACGATCATCGCGCCGGTTGTCTACCAAGCGGGCATGGAGGCGGCGGCCGAGGGCTGGCTGCGAGAGGCCGACGCATTCTGCAGCGCTGCCGGCGAACGCGCCCTGCAGCGTCGGGTCCGCCACATCCTGGGGTCGATCGGCGTCAAAGTCCCGAGGGGTTCAAGATCAGCTGTTCCACCGCACCTGGCCAGACTCGGGATCACCGCTCGCGAGACAGAGATTCTGCGACTTGTCAACGCCGGACTCAGCAACGCTGAAATCTCCTATCGCCTTTTCATCTCGACCAGAACCGTGGAATCCCATGTGAGCAGCATGCTGCAAAAGGCCGGCCTCACCACCCGGGAACAGTTGCCCTCAGCCAGTAGCGCTGGGGACTGAACGCATAAATCTCACCCCTGCAACTAGCCGTAACGGTGCTGCAGGAGTTGGGCCACGTCTTCGCTGAGCAAACATCCGTATACGCAATCGGCTATTTCCGTATTCACCTCGGATGTGCAACACCTCCGCTGTCAGCAGAGTTGATCTTGACAACTTAGCCATCGCAAACCTCGTCACCAGCTGGCTCCCAGCCCTAGAACGACCTGGTGGAGGAACTCACCACGAGGGCCACCGTCGTCGACATCGGCAACGGTTACGGTGCGCGGCGGCACCCGAGGAGGACGAGATGACGACAACAAGCAGACCTACCAGCGACCAGTTAGCTGTTGATGATCTTGCAGGAATCCGAGGCGAGATCATCACCAGATCCAATCCGGAATACGATGCCGCGCGGGCCGTTTACAACGGCGCGGTGGATCGTCACCCGCTCGGAATTGTGCGGTGCGCCGACGTGGCCGACGTGTTGGCATGTGTGGCGTACGGCCACGACAACGTGCTGCCGCTGGCCATTCGGGGCGGTGGTCACCATGGTGGCGGTTTCGGGGTTTGGGATGACGCCCTTGTTATCGACCTCAGCGGCCTCCGGAGCACATCAGTTGACCCCGTCGCCGGTACCGTCCGAGTCGATGGCGGTTGTGTCTGGGGCGATGTTGATCATGCCACTGGAGCGTTCGGACTGGCGCTGCCGTCAGGCTTCGTGTCTACGACTGGGGTTGGCGGCTTGACCCTCGGCGGGGGAATCGGCTACCTCACCCGCCGCTTTGGTCTTACGATCGACAATCTTATTTCGGCCGATGTGGTGCTGGCCGACGGTCGTTTTGTCACCGCGAGCGCGGAGTCGCACAGTGATCTGTTCTGGGCGTTGCGGGGAGGCGGCGGGAACTTCGGGGTAGTCACCTCGTTCACGTTCCGTTGCTATCCGGTCGGTGAGCAGGGCGTCATCATTGGCGGTCCGATCCTGTACGACATCGCGGATATCGAGGACCTGTTCCGGTGGTATCGGGACTTGCTTCCGACACTGCCGGATGAGCTAAGCGGGTGGATCGGTGTCGTCCAGATTCCCGCCGCTCCGCCATTCCCTGAACACCTCTGGTCGCGCAAGGCCGGCATCATCGTATGGTGCTACTCCGGCCCCCATGATCGAGCCGACGCGGCGCTTGCTCCAATACGCGACTTCGGCGATCCACTGTTGGTCGGGCTAGCGCCGATGCCGTATTCGGTTCTGCAGTCCGCGTTCGACGCACTCATACCTAAGGGATTGCAGTGGTACTGGAAGACCGACTTCTTCAAGCAGATCACCGACGACGCCATCGCCGTACACCGCCGCTACGGCCAGACGATCCCGACGCCGCTGTCGACGATGCACATGTACCCGATCAGCGGCGCGGCCGCCCGGGTGCCTTATGACGCCACGGCCTTTGCGTATCGCAATGGGGGCTGGGTAGGCGTCGTCACCGGCATCGATCCGGACCCGGCGAATCTTCCAGCGGCGGCCAGCTGGGCGCAGCATTACTGGGAAGATCTGCATCCCAGCTCAGCAGGCGGCGGCTACGTGAACATGATGATGGAAGACGACGGACGGGACCGGGTCCGCGCGGCGTACCGCGGCAATTACGACCGGCTCGTCGTGGTGAAGCGACGCTACGACCCAACCAATCTGTTCCACCTCAACCACAACATTCCGCCTTTCTGACTGGCACGACGGTTGTGCGCCGAGGTGCCAGGCCGATAGGCGGTGATTCACGGTGTTTCCCGGGCAAGCTCCAAAAGGCTCGAAACGCGCTCGTGCGCACCCCGAGCGCGACCTTCAAAGCGGGCCATGCGAGTTCGATTCACAAATCGAAAGCCTATGACGCGACAGCTCGTCATCTGCCGTTAAGCGTGCACATGCCAATGGCAGCCGAAGCTACATCGATCCCAACGATCAGTTCCGGGAACCTCGGGCGGCGGCGGCAACCCATCTCCGGAACCCAGACGGCCCGCGCACTCTGTGAGGTTCGGGCTTCGGGGGCACTCAGTGTACCGGCGGGCGGTCAAGGCCCGTGGGCACTTCCCCACCGAGCAGGCCGCCATGAAGTGCCTGTATCTGGTTACCCGGTCCCTAGACCCCAAGGGCACCGGTCAGACACGATGGGCGACGAGGTGGAAGCCAGCCCTGAACGCCTTCGCCATCACCTTCGCCGACCGGATGCCGACGAAGGCCAACTGAGTGCGCCTGGTAAGCCGGGGCGGCCGGCCAGGGGATCCCCTTGATCGGCCGTCTGGTGACGAATCAGCAATGACGTGAACCGTTCGTCTGTGATCCTATTTCTTCACGAACAGATCGTATGTAACCAACGTCGTGAAGCCCCCTGGTGGGTAAGAACCGCCGAAGGTGAGTGTGTGCTTGCCGGGAGTCAGTTTGATCAACGCCCAATACCCATCCGCCGCGAATTTGCTGTTGGTGGCCGCCGGGATACCAAAAATGTTGCCCGGAACCGGCGTGAAAGTCGATTTTGCCTGAACCCGCAGGCTGTTGAGATTACTGACCGCCTTGCCGTCGACCACAAGCGTCAGATCGGTGAAGTCGTCCCCGAAGTCCTTCGCGCATGCGCGCAACTCGGGAAACGTGGTGCCGTTGCCTTCCGCTTCAGAGCACTCAACATTGATCAGCGGCACCAAGAAAGTTTTGGCCTTGTCGGTGGTGCAGGTCCTGGTATCGGTCCCGCCGGTTGTTCCAGCCAGAAACACAATCTTTCGGGTCCCGACATCACACCGGTCAAAAGAATCTGGGCCGGCAATTGCAACAAATTTCTGCCACCAGCTTGCAGTCAGCGCGCCGTCCGGCTTTGCCACCTTAAAATGGCCGGCGTTATCTGACTTATGCCCGTGAGCGGAAGCCGCGTGAGCCAGCGTGGGCATCAGCGGGATGAGCATAAGACCAATAGCAGTAATCGAGCTCGCGAGCAGCCGCCATATAGTGGGGCTACCGTTTCGCCACGACATTTGGTACTCCTTTGCTTGAAGATGCGCCATCACATGATTCCAGCCGGAAGCCTATCTGAACGAGAGCTAAGGTGTGGATGTTGTTAGCGCCAGTAATCTGCGCACCACCAGCACTTCATCCGTCGCGAATGGGAAAATTGAGACGGCGGGAATGATATTGATTTTCGCTTGCGGATCTAAAGATGAGTTAAGCCATTATCAATTCTCGTGTCCCACGCACACCTCCCCCGAGGCAGAGCGGTCCATCTCGTGCTTTGGACCCGATTTGCATTGCTCATCGATACGCGGTGTTTCAAACCCCTGCACCGCGTCACTACGCCACCGGACTGTAGCATGTCGTCGTCATTCCGGAGCCGCACGCCGCCGACGACACGGCCGCTGAACTGCATGCGCCGATGCATACCGGTCGCTACAGCTGCGCGGCGATTCCAACATCGGCCGAGCCAGCGCACGGTCGTGCTGCTCACCGACACCCACTACGGCCCAATCGATCGGACCCGCTGGTCGACCCGGGTCGTCGACGCAGTCAACGCCCTCGACGCCGACATCGTCTGCCATACCGGCGACATAGCCGACGGCACCGTCGAGCAGCGCCGACAAGCGGGCACAGCGACTGGTACATCACCAGGAGCTGGGAGAAATGGTTGATACGGCATGAGCCTGAGGATGTCGAAGGCCAAGAACAAGTTGACCTGGACGGCGATAGCCGTCGATCTGTCGGGTACATCGACAGCAGCCGAGAGACGTAGTTGCCGCGATGGCCGAAGGCGGGACGCCGGCCGCCAAGAGCGGTGCGGAGTCCGGCCGGACCGGATGCGGGGGGCGGCTCCCGTCGCGGTCGGTTTCATCGGTGTCGGGATGGTATGGAGTCGCGGGAGGTCGGCATCGGCGATCACACCAGCCTAGGCGCCGAGGGACGAGGCGCGGATGGGGACCCTCAGCGGGCACGCAGCGGCTGCTTCGATGGGGCACGCGTAGCGGAACAGCGCGAAAGCGGATCTTGCTCTCACTGTGCACCTGGCTGCTACTAATCGGACTCGTCCTTTCCTTTCTGAGGTGTCACGTTCGGTTCTGAGGTGTCACGTTCGGCTAGGGTGAGCAAGATTTCTCAGGTGGCGCGGGCCGACGGCGAGGTCGTCACCAGGACTCACTCCAAGAAGCAAAACGAAGCGGACGACCCACCAGCTGCTGTATCGCTTGGCCGACAAGCTCGACTCTGCCTGGACCTGTAGGCAATTGGGATAACCGCCCGGCGTCGAAATCGAACGTACCCAGCGTGGTCGGACAGCGCTTCTGGATGGGCAGCTTCGCATCCTCCGTGACGTGCCGGAGGAGATCGGCCATCTCCCTTCACGTACGCCTGGGGAGGGTCCAGCTCCCGTGATCTTGCGCAATGAGGTGGTTTGTGTGAACCCGAATCGAGCACTCTCCGGCATGCCTGCGGAAAGCTCCTGAACTGAGCTTCTTTGAGGTGCTCTTGTCAGGCCGTCATGAACAAATGATGATCAAGTGCAAGGTGCAGAGGCAGGGCATCGCCCTAGCGGTGCCTGAGCATCGCTAGGGCGAAAGCCCATGCGCGATCAGCGTTAGTGGTGACCCACCGGACCGAAGTAGCGATCGAGTGCCCATTCCGCGACCTGCTGGCCCATCCGAGCACCGCGGGTGTCTGCGGTGCGGAAGTGGTATCCCAACCACACTCTCGCATCCACCACGTCCTGGCGCGCCGTCCTTCCTGACTCATAGAAGCGCTTGACGTTCGGAACCGCTGTGGAGGTGAAGGTCAGCTGCAGGTGTCGGGTGTCGAAGGTGTCTTGCAGGGCTCGGGTGAATGCGCCAATGCCACCGGAGTATCCGCTGACATAGTCCGGATACGGAGGCGTCGGGCGAAGTGGTGCCCACGACGGGTCGGCGGTCGTCGCCGGGTTGCCGTCGGTGTCGGCCAATTGGATGGCAGTGATGGGTCGCCAGAAGCCGTAGACGTACTTTGAGTACCAGACCGAGATCTCTGCATCGGCAAAGCTCATGTCGACCGCGGCGAACATGCGCGCCGCATCGACAATGTCTAACTTCCGCACCTCCACCTGGTCTCGCAGTGCCGTATTGAACTGCACGAAGGCAAGGCCCGAGTAGAAGAGTGCAGCGGCGGTCTGTTCGGCCGTGCGTTCCGTCGAGTTCACCGAACCCAGTGCCCTGACCTCTTTGAAGTCCCGTGTGTACCGCGCCGAGGTCAGCCTCGGGGGTGGTCCAATTTTGCCGAACTGGGCTCCGCTGCGGACGAGCAATGGGGTGACGAATCCCAGCCATGGGGCGCTGAATTGCGCTAACGCCGGGGGCGTCGGCCGCCAGACACCGGGGGCTGGCTGTTGCGTGAAGTGAATGTCGGCGTTGCGTCCGTCATGTTTCCGTTGCGCGATCAGGGTGTCGGCGGCCAGCTCGCCGAATGTGACGCCGCGAGTCTTGGCTTTGCCGTCGGGGATTTTCGCCAGTGAGGCGGCGTACTTGGCATCGAGGTCGGCCTTCGCTGCCGGCGTATAG
>Ga0307307_10000051_pt1 | contig 21070 bp, 15 predicted proteins | sample ER_DNA_194_FD_194505 | JGI IMG/M metagenome (GOLD analysis project Ga0307307, IMG submission 194505) | Bulk soil microbial communities from the East River watershed near Crested Butte, Colorado, United States - ER_DNA_194 | ecosystem: Environmental > Terrestrial > Soil > Floodplain | place...
CGAAATGCGCCTAAATCAGGCGTTTCTGGAGTGATCGCGTCGCAAAATCAGGGCATGCTGAGCAGTTCCGCGCGGTTAGGAAGGGCAGCTGACGCTAAAGAGCTGACCGCTGTAGCGCGTGACCCGCAGGCCGGATGTCCGCACCTGCTTCATATAGATCGAGCCGAAGACGTAGGTCTTGAGGCCGGAGGGAACGCCAGGGCCGGCTGCCTTCTCCTGGTCTGACCAAATCCATAGCCCGGACGGATTAGCGCAATACTGCAAGATCTGACCGGCACGGTCACTCCGATCCCGTGGATTAACGCCCATGGCTGCCCACACGTTGCGCCTGGTTCCTACGTCGCCAGGCAGGAGGCGATACCAGAACTGGTGCCGGGTTCCGTTGTCGTAGGTGAAGATGATCGAGTTGTCCGGCACGACACGGAGTGCGGCGTCGATATCGGCCTGCGGATCAACGGAACTGCGATCGGCCTCCGGATAGCCACTCGCTAGTGCGACGACCGGCAGGGTGATCGCTATCAACACGGGCGCCCACCGCGCCCGGCTCGATAGACCAGCTACGCAGCGATCGATCCCGACCACACCCCAGAGGCCGAGCAGGAACCACAGAGGCAGCATCGTCGTCTCCCAATCCCCGATGGCGTAACCCAGGGCGAAGACGGCGGTACACATCAGCCAGAGCCCGGTGACTGCCGCGACCAGAGGACGCTGCATGATCAGCACGAGCAGGCCAATGGCACATACCACGAGGGCAACGCCCAATTGCCGGATTCCGTCGCTGCACAGCTGCGGCAGGCGCTCGGAGATGATTTGGTGGAGCGGCACCCCGAACATCTGGCCTGAATACCGGGCGCCGCTGATCACCTCCCAGAAGGAGGTGAGGCCCGTGACGCGAGTGTCCAGCAAGGGTGCGCCGGCGGCGGTACGCCAGAGGAGATAGGCGTAGGGCAGCAGAGCCAAAGCCGCGCCAAGAGGGAGGAGCCGTGCCAGCTCCCGGGGCCGAAACAGCCAGGCCGGACGACGGACCGCGAGATACAGCAACAGCCCCGGAATGAGCAAGACCTGCGACGTGGCCTGCGCAAACGAGAGGGCGAAGATGAGCAGTGCAGCACGCAGCCACGCCGGTCGCCTCGTACGGTCGTACCCGAGCAGGCAGGCCAACACGAGCGCCACGAAGAGGATGCTGAGGGTGTAAACCTCGGCGATGAGGGCGAAATGCCACAGCTGCGGAATCAGATCCAGCGCGGTTGCTCCACCAGCCGCGACCACGGGACGCACGCCAAGCTCGGTGAAGATCCGCACCGCGACGAGGCAGGCCAAGATTGCGAAAACCGCCGACAGCAGATTCGCGCGGAACGCCACCGACCCCCAAGGCACAATGCGAACGAAGGCGGCATTGAGCATCGTGTACAGCGGGTAGCCCGGAGGATGGGCGGTGCCAAGAACGAGGCCCAAGTAGTCGAACTTCGTCGTGTCAACAGAGAACTGGTTGCCGGTGCTGCGCTGCACGGTACGCCCGTACACCACGGAGAGCACCAGTAGCGGGACGATGTACGGCCAGGCCGTGAGGAGCCGGGACAGCCGGGATCGGCCCTGCGCGTTTGGCTGCGCCTCCACCCGCTCGCCACGATCGGCAATCAGGCGATCGCTGCGGAGGAGCAGGCCGGTCATGAAGAGCTGCTCACTCTTAGCCGCGGAAGCGCAACGTGACCAGCTGGAACGGCCTCAGCTCGAGGTCGATAGACGGACCGTCGCTGGCGGCACCCTCTGGCAGAGGCCGCTCCAGGAGATCCGTCGCTTCCACCGACCCAACCTCCGCGGCGGCGGTGACCGTGGCCCGCGCCCGGCCGCCCAGCGACTCGTAAAGCCGGACCACCAGGTCGCCGCTGCCGTCCTCGGCCAGCTTGACGGCCTCTACCACGACGTCAGGGTTGCTGACCGTGACGAGCGGCGCCACCTGGTGATCGCCGGCCACGTATCGCAGCGGCAGGTTAGTCCGGTAGCCCTCTTCCACTGCTTGCGGCAGGCCGGCACCGGGCCGCACGGTCGTCCGCAGCACATGCCGGCCCTGGTCGGCGTGCGGGTCGGGATACAGCGGCGCCCGCAGCAGCGACTCTCGTATGGTCGTGGTGGTGCCGCCGTCCGCGCGAGTGCGCCGGCTGACGTCGTGGCCGTACGTCGAGTCGTTGCTGACCGCCACGCCGTAGCCGGGCTCACCGACATGCAGGAACCGGTGCCCACAGATCTCGAACCGCGCGAATTCCCAGGACGTGTTGGTGTGGGTCGGACGGAAAACGTGCCCGAATTGGATCTCCGCCGCCGAGCGGTCCGCGTGCACGTCCAGCTCGAAGCCGAGCTTGAGAAGCTTCTGCCGCTCATGCCAGTCGATGGTGTTGGTGATCTCCAGCGACGGCGACCCGGCTGCTAGCGCCAGCCGCTGTTCGATCCGCGACGCTCCGAAGGACCGCACGACCACGACTGCCGCCTCCTCCGGCTTGCTCTCCAGCCGGATCTCCTCGACCCCGTCGATCTCCTGCATGGTGCGGCGGTAATGCTCGTCAATATCCCAGGCGTCCCATGCGTTGGGGATGTCCCGGTGCAGCTGCAGCCGGTTGCCTCGGTCCCCTGGGGCGATGGCATCGCGGCCGGTGACGGCGTCGACTAGCGACGCAAGCTGTCCAGCCGACGTGATCACGGCTCGAAGGAGTCCGTTGTCCAAGGTGAAGCCGCCGTCGCCTTCCTCGGCCGCCACCTCACGGCCTCCGGTGACCGGGAGCCCGATACCCATCGCGGGGACGCCGGCCCTGGCATGCGGTGCGGCGTTCAGCGCCAGCAGATGCTGCCCCTCGCCCACCAACGCCCGAACGGCCTCATCAATGATCTTCTCCGCCCGCTCCGCGATGGCTGCATAGTTGCGCTCGGCGTCGGAGTGCACCCATGCGATGGAACTGCCGGGCAAGATGTCGTGGAACTGCTGGAGGAGGACAAGCTCCCACAGCTGTTTCAGTTCGGCGGCCGGATAGGGATTGCCGACCCGTAATGTGGCTGTGGCGCTCCAGAGTTCGGCCTCTCGCAGCAGATGTTCACTGCGGCGGTTGCCCTGCTTGGTCCGAGCCTGGCTGGTGTAGGTCCCGCGGTGCAGCTCGAGGTACATCTCGCCCCGCCAAACCGGCGCGTCCGGATACTCCACCTCGGCCTCGCTGAAGAAGGCGGCCGGTGAGTCGATCCGTAGCGTCGGCGATCCCTCCAATGACCGCAGCCGATGTGCCGCAGCCAGCATGTCCCGGTTTGGGCCGCCGCCGCCGTCGCCATATCCGAACAGCAGGAGCGAGGTGGTGCCGCGCCCCTTCTCCCGGTACTGCCGCTCGGCCCGCGCCAGCTCGACACCTGCGAGGGTGGAGTTGTAGGTGTCCGCCGGCGGGAAGTGGGTGAACACTCGACTGCCGTCGATGCCCTCCCACCAGAACGTGTGGTGCGGCATGGTGTTGATCTGGTTCCACGAGATCTTCTGGGTGAGGAACCACCGCGAGCCCGACGCGCGGACGATCTGGGGGAGTGCTGCGGAGTAACCGAAGGAGTCCGGCAGCCAAACCTCCTCTGTCTCGATCCCGAAGTTCTCGAGGAAGAATCCTTTGCCGGCGACGAACTGACGGGCCAGCGCCTCCCCGCCTGGCATGTTCGTGTCTGATTCGACCCACATGCCACCGACGGGTATGAACTGGCCGGCGCGGACCTTTTCGGTGATCTTGTCGAACAGCTCGGGATAGTACTGCTTGATCCAGGCGTACTGCTGCGCCGAGGAGCAGGCGAACTTGAACCTCGCGTCGGCGTCCGCGAGATGGATCACGTTCGAAAAGGTGCGTGCGCACTTACGGATCGTCTCCCGTATGGGCCACAGCCAGGCGCTATCGATGTGCGCGTGCCCGACGGCGACGACCCGGTGCGCGCTGGCTGACGCTGGCCGGGAGAGTGCCTCCGTCAGCTCCCGGCGGGCGGCCACGGCGGTCCCCGCGACGTCGTCCGGGTCAGTGACGTCGATTGCTCGTTGCAGCGCGAACAAGATCTCGGCCCGCCGACTGGAGTCCATCGGCAGCTCGTGCATCAGTCCCGACAACGTCCAGATGTCGGCGCGCAGCTCCCACACGTTTACGTTCTTCAGGGCCAGGGCGAGTTTCTTGATCAGGTACAACGGCGTGTTGATTGCGGTAGCGGGATCCCCGTTGGGAGTTGGCCTAAAGCCGGTGTTCCCGACGTCGGGGTTGGCCGCGGCCTCGAGGTAGAACTCGACGGGTTCTCCCGGCGTGACCGGGAGGTGGTTGTTGAAGGGCGAGACGGCCTTGATCATGCTTCCGTCCGTCCGATACGCGAGCGCCTCAGCCTGAAAGCCGGCGCCCGCCGTGAAGCCGAGGTCGACGACCACCTCGGGTTTGCTCGCTAGCACGTCCAACCAGTCGGCCGGCACGTTGCCAACGGCATGGATCCACAGCGTGCTCCACGGTTCGCCCCAAGCCGCCCCAATATCGATCGATGTGAAGTTCTGCCGGGCCGCATCTGCAAAGGGAACTGGCTCGCCCGGCACACGCCAGGCGGTGAGCGCCAGGGGAGCGCTGGCCTGGTAGATGGCTGGCTCCAGATGGTCGCGGACGAAACGGTTCAGGCGGGCTTCGAGCAACAGGCGTTCATCGTGCATGAGGTCCTCGTCGGCGTTGGGGCACGGGTGCAACTCACATTAATTCAAACAACTGGACTTGACCACGACCGTCAGTCCATGAGCAGTACGGATGGCCGCGGGGAGAGGAAATGGTCGAGGACTAGCGCCGCTGCACCCTGAGCGGCGACGTGCTCGCCGACCGCGGAACCCTCGACGACGAGCGGCTGCTGAGCGGCCACCAGCTGCGGCTGGATCAACTCGGGCAAGACGGCCAAGATCCGACTGCTGATCCGCGACCAGATCGGTCCCCCGAGCACCACTCGATCGACGTCGAGAGCGTTCACCAGCACCGCTAGCCCGGCGGCCAGCGCGGTTGCCGCCTCGTCGATCAGCTGCATGCAGGCAGCGTCGCCGGCGTACGCCCGCTCGCAAAGCGTCGTGAGGACCTCGTCGACGGCCACGAAGTCGTCGGGCGAGACGGTGCTGGTGATCAAGCCACGTCGGGCGGCCCGCACTACCAGGGCTCCGGGATTGCACGCCGCGGCCAGCGTGCCTGGCTGGCCAACCCCGAGGTCCTCGGCTCCGGGGTCGACAAGGATGGTGCCGATCTCGCCGATGTTGTTGCTGGCACCCCGGAGCACGACGTCGTCCATCACTATCCCGGCTCCCACCCCGGAGCCCAGATAGCAGAAGACAAAGTTGTGCCGGGCGCCCTCTTGAGCCCAGCGCTCGCCGGCGGCCGCAGCAGTTACATCCTTGTCCACCAGCACATGCAGGCCGGTGGCGGCATGCAGGTCAGCGCGGAGTTGGACCTTTTCCCAACCGGCCAACTGGGGTGGTTGCAGCAGTACGCCCTCGACTACGTCGAGCGGGCCGGGCGCAGCGACCCCAAGGCCGAGAACTGCCGCCGGCTCGATCCCGGCGGCCGTGACGAGCTGGGTCACCTGATCGGCGATAGCGGCTACCACCTGCTCCGGACGGTGAGTCTGAAGGGTGCTGCGGCGAGCGTACTGGCGGACCTTTCCCTCGATGTCGATTAGGACGAAGGTCAAGGTAGCGGGATCGACATGGACACCGATTGCGAACCTGGCCGACGGCTCCACCTGCAGCAACGTTCTCGGCTTGCCGCGAACCGCCGACTGCACCCGACCGCTCTCCACGATGAGCTCCTGGGCGAGCAGCCGGCGGACGATGTTGCTCACGGTCTGTGCGGTGAGACCGGTCTCTGCGACCAGCTCGACCCGGCTGATCCCACCCGGAGCCCGGCGGATGCCATCAAACACCACGGTCTGGTTGAAGTCGCCCAGCCGGGTGAGGTTGGAGCCGCGCCCCATGTCGGGCTCCTTTCGATCCGCGGATAGGTGTGGCGTCGGCAGGTGGTTGACCGACGGCCGGAGCGTATCGTACGCTCGAAAGGAATTACTCTATCGAAGTGACGTAATCGTTACCAGCGCAATCGGGCGTTGCTCTCCCCCGACGATTCACAGTCAGTCCGGTCTCCGTCGGGCAGCAGTCCTTGGCAGCGAGCTTGAGGCTGGGCGTGAGATGAGGAGAGAAATGCGCAGACGTGAATTCATCCTTACCGCCGCAGGATTAGGAGCCGCCGTCGGCTTGGCCGCGTGCGGCAAGAGCGGAAGCAGCACCACTCCTGGCGCCTCGGCTGGCGCATCGGCGAGCAGCGGCGAGGTTACCGGCGAGGTCAAGGTGACCTTCCAGCAATTCGGCAATTCGAAGGTCCAGGCGAACTTCCTCAACGGGTGGGCGAAGAAGTTCACTGCCGCCCATCCGCAAGCGACGGTGAAGCTGCAGCCGATCACCGCATCCGAGAACGACTACTACACCAAGCTGCAGCTGTCGATGCGCTCGCCTCGTACTGCGCCGGATATGTGCTATGAGGACACGTTCCTGATCAACGCCGACATCGCAGCCGGCTACCTGACCGCGCTGGACGACCGGATCAGCAGCTGGCCTGACTGGAGCCAGTTCAAGGGCACGGCGAAGACCGCGGCGCAGGCGCTCGACGGCAAGACGTACGGGATCCCCGACGGCACCGACGTTCGCGCCCTATGGTTCAACAAGAAGATCTTCGAGAAGGCGGGCCTGCCGACGGACTGGCAGCCGAAGAGCTGGAACGACATCATCACCGCAGCCCAGACGATCAAGCAGAAGGTGCCTGGCGTCATCCCGCTGAACGTCTACGCCGGCACCGGCGTCGGAGAGGCGGCGTCGATGCAGGGCTTCGAGATGCTCCTCTACGGTATCCCTACGGGAACGCTATTCGACAAGCAAAGTCAGAAGTGGGTGGTCGACTCCAAGGCGTTCACCGATGCGCTGACCGCCTACGAGCAGGTCTGGAATCCGGGCCTCGGACCGACGCCGCAGCAGGCGCTCGCGCCGACCTGGACCAACACGGTCGCCCAGGAGCTGCTGCCGCAGCAGAAGCTGGCCATCGACCTCGACGGCAGCTGGTTGTCGAACAACTGGCTCGATAGCGGCGCCGCGCCGTGGCCGGAGTGGCATACCACTCTCGGGAACGCGTACATGCCAACCCAGAACGGCGAGGGCAGCGGCAAGGTGACGATGTCCGGCGGCTGGACTTGGGCGATTCCGAAGAACGCCCAGAACGCCAACGCCGCCTGGGAGTTCATCAAAATGCTCACCTCTAAGGAGGGTGAGCTGGAGTACGACATCAAGAACGTCCAGATTCCGGTCCGGACCGATGTAGCCAAGGATCCCAGCTACCTGAAAGCCAACCCAACGAACCCGTTCTTCTCCGACCTGGTGGAGAGCACGATTTATCGGCCGGCCTACCCCGCGTACGCCAAGATCTCGCTCCTGCTCCAGCAGGCAACAGAGAAGGTGATCACCAAGACCGCGACACCGGACGCGGCCGCGAAGTTCTACACCGACGGCGTGATACAGATCGTCGGTCAAGACAAGACCACCACGATTTGATGGCTGGGACCTGGGCCGAGGTCCGTCCCACGGCGCCTCCCGTCGGACGGACCCGGCGGACGCTACTGCGCGGTCTACCCATCGCGCCGTCCGTGGTGCTGCTCGTCGTGTTCCTAGCCGGACCAATCGCGTACTGCATCTACGCCGCCTTCACCAACATGTCCCTCACGGGTCAGGTGGGGACCCAGTTCGTCGGCTTCGCCAACTTCACCCGGGCGTTCACCGATCCAGCGTTCATCAACTCGGTCTGGCTCACGATTGTGTTCACCATAGTTTCGGCGATCATCGGCCAGAACGTGCTCGGTCTGGTGCTGGCGTTGCTGATGCGGTCTGGTTATGCCGTCGTGAGAGCGCTGACGTCTGCGTTCGTGATCGGCGCTTGGGTGCTGCCTGAGGTCGTCGCGGCCTATTTGTGGCAGGCAGTGCTGGGTCCGGACGGCTCCTGGAACACTGTCACGGGCTGGTTCCACCTTCCACCGCAGAACTGGCTTTTCACCACGCCGATTATCGCCGTCTCGATCGCCAATATCTGGCGCGGCACGGCGTTCTCCATGCTGGTCTACTCCGCGGCACTCTCGGAGGTGCCGCGCGATCTCGAGGAGGCTGCGCTGGTCGACGGCGCCGGCCGGTTCCGGCTACTCACCTCCATCACCATTCCCATGGTCCGGCGGACCATCGCGACCAACCTCATGTTGATCACCCTGCAGACCCTCTCGGTATTCGGGCTGATCTACACCATGACCAAGGGCGGCCCCAGTGAGAAGAGCATGACGCTGCCCTTGTTCGCCTACAACCAGGCCTTCGTCTCGGCCGATCTCGGTTACGGGACGGCGATCGCCCTACTGCTGCTGGTGATCGGCGGGATCTTCTCGGTCATCTATCTCCGCGCCCTCAGCAAGTCGGAGCCGGTCCGATGACGGCCGCAGTCACCGCCCAAGCGGGCACCGCCGCGCCACCACTCACTCGTATCAGACGCCGCGGACGACTACGGCTGTCGGGCCGACTGTGGGCCAGCTTGATCTTGCTCGTACTGGCCGCAGCTTTCGTGATCCCGCTGCTGTGGGTGATCTTGGCGGCCGTCAACGGTGATCCGACCCAGGGCATCCGCATCATGTGGCCGCACCCGTTCACGCTCGACAACTTCAGGGCCGTGATGACACCGGAGACGACGTACATCCCGCTGCTCAACGGTGCCATCCTGTGCGTCGGCGGGACCTTGATCACGATGGTGTGCGCGACCCTGGCCGCCTACCCGCTGTCGCGCTACCGCTCCCGACTCAAGCGGCCGTTCCTCGTCACTATCTTGTTCTCCACCGGGCTGCCGATCACCGCGATCATGGTGCCGGTGTACGGGCTGTTCGTCCAGCTGGCGCTTGACGACTCGATCCCCGCCACCATGGTCTTCATGGCGACGACGGCGCTACCGATCTCGATCTGGCTGACGAAGAATTTCATGGATGGCGTCCCGATCGAGCTCGAGGAGGCGGCCTGGACGGACGGGGCGAGTCCGATGCGCGGACTGTTCCGAATCGTAATGCCACTAATGGGACCAGGCCTGTCGGTCGTCGCGATCTATACCTTCATCGGACTGTGGGGGAACTTCTTCGTGCCGTTCATCCTGCTCCTGACCCCGGAGAAACAGCCGATGTCGGTGACGATCTATACCTTCTTCGGCCAGTACGGGCAGGTGGTCTACGGACAGCTCGCGGCATATTCGCTGCTCTACTCGCTGCCCTCGGTGCTGCTGTACCTGGTGCTGAGCCGCAGGCTGGGCGGCGCGTTCGCTTTCGGGGGCGGCGTCAAGGGCTGAGGGCAAACGTGATCGCCTCATGACTCCGACATTCGTGCCGACTCCGCCACCCCACATTCGAGCTGCAAAGCGTCCGTGGAGCTGCGACACCTTCGTCGCGCTGCCCGACGTGACCGCAAACAGCTTCATGCTGCTGGCCAAGAACAGTGACCGGCCCGCCAGAGAATGCCAACCACTGCGCTACTGGCCACGCCGACAATCAAGCGCCACCTCCTCACTGCGTTTGGCCTACCTCGAAATTCCCGATGTCCGGCATAGCTGGGCGCACCTCGGTGGCTCGCCATATTGGTGCTGGGGGCACGAGCTCGGACTCAACGAGTGGGGCGTCGGCATCGGCAACGAAGCATTGTTCACCCGCGACCTCGCCGAGCACGTCACCCAATCCCGTCACGGCCAGCCATCGCCGACCGGGATACTCGGGATGGAATTAGTCCGGCTCGGACTCGAACGCGCAACCACAGCGCAAGAGGCAGTCACCACCATCACTGAGCTGGTCGCCGCACACGGCCAGTGGGGATCCGGCGTTCCCGGCCGTCCGATCGAGCAGGGCGCCTATGACAACTCCTATCTTGTAGCCGACCCTCGCGAAGCCTGGGTGATCGAGACCTCTGGACATCGGTGGGCAGCACGCGCGATACGCACCGGAACCTATGCCATCTCCAACCAGCCCACCATCCGCACCGAATGGGACCGAGCCAGCCAGGACCTCATAAACCACGCCATCGAAGCCGGCTGGTGGCCCGCCAGTGAGAACCGGCCATTTGACTTCGCCCGTGCCTACACTGACCCGGCCACGCCACTGCAGGTATCCCACGTCCGATTGCAACGCTCACGTCAGCTGCTTGCCGACGCAGCGCGCCATGGCAAGATCACATTCGATCAAGCAACACGCGTGCTACGCGATCATTACGAGGACACCTTCCTCGGGGGGCCGTACTTTACTGCGGCGTTGCCCGACTTGATGACACTGTGCATGCACGACTCTCCCGCGGGATTCACTTGGGGAAACACCGCCAGCTCCGCGATCATGCTCCTGCCGGACACTCCCGACCAGCTGCCACACCTGTGGTGGGCGGCCGCCACACCATGCACGAGCGTCTACCTCCCGATCTTCCCCGCAGCCGCCAGCGTGCCGAATGGCGTTGCTCTTCCCGCAGCGACCGTCGTAGCCGAGCGGCCCGAGGACGTAGCAACGGCTACCTATGACGCGCAGTCGTACTGGTGGCAGTTCCAAAAACTCCTCGACCACGTCAAAGGAGACGAGCGAGCCTGGATGTTCAACGACCGGCAGCCTCAGGTGCGCCAAGCATTCGACCCCCTACAGCAGCGCTGGGCATTAGAACTGCCCGACATCCAACGTGAGGCGGTTGAATTCATCAGGGCAGGCAATGCGCAAGGCCGCAAACTCCTCACCCAGTTCACAGAGCGATGCGCGCGCCAAGCATTGGCGATCTGCACGAATCTCATTGCCGAATTCGAGTGAAAAGCTGGCGGACGTCAAGCTCTAGATGGGACGCGCCTCAGGCTTGGCTGCGTCCACCAAGCCAGCGAAGGTGTTCAGCATCCGCGCAACGTCGGGCTCGCGCCCAGTCACCAGCCGGAGCGTATCGGCGGCTTGGTGCACGGCCATGTGCCCGCCGTGCAAGACCTGGCAGCCAGCCGCTCGGGCGGCCTGTAGTAGAGCGGTTTCCAGCGGCCGGTAGACGATGTCGGCCACCCACAGCCCAGCATGCAGCAGCACCGGGTCCAGTGGCATGCCAGGATGGTCCGCCATGCCGGTCGGGGTGCAGTGCACCAGTCCATTAGCCGCGGGAATCAGCACCGGCAGCTTGTCTGATTGGCTCGCATCGACCCTGGAGGTGGGGAACCGCCCTGCCAGCTGCGCGGCCAAGGCCACAGCCTTGTCCTCGTCCCGGTCCACGAGAATCAGGTGCTCGACCCCGCTCTCGAGCAACGCATCGGCCACGGCCGTCCCTGCACCGCCGGCCCCCAGCTGCACGACCACATCCTTTGGCGCCCGGGGCAGCTCCGTGGCCAGGGCGGTGGCGAATCCCCGCTGATCGGTGTTATACCCGGTCGCCGCTCCGCTGGTGAAGAGCACGGTGTTAACGGCACCCAATCGGGCGGCTTGCTCGGTAACTCGGTCGAGGTGTTCGACGACCGACTGCTTGCATGGATGGGTGATGTTCAGGGCGTCATAGCCGAGCGCGGCGGCATAGTGCAGCAGGGTGCCGATCTCGGACGGCGGCACACCCCAGGCTGTCAGGTCGACAGTACGGTACACGTAGTCCAGGCCCAGAGCCCGAGCTTCGAGCATGTGGATTGTCGGCGTCAGCGAGGGTCCGACGCCCACGCCGACCAGCCCGACCAGATACGAACGAGGCAACACGGCCTACCTCCCTTCGAAGTTTTGTGCCACACAGGGATTGTACTAACCGGTACGTACGTGATGAAATGGCGAGTGTCGGAAGGAAACCCGAACGGGCACCTTTCTCCCGGCATGCTCGCAGCCACTCGACGGACCAAGGAGTTTCCGGATGGACGGAGTCGTCATCGAGCCGAAGGGCTCCCACGAACCTGAGGGCGTAAGGACGCCGAAGAAGGCGGCGATAGCCGCCTGGATCGGCAGCGTATTGGAGTACTACGACTTCTTCATCTACGGCACTGCGGCCGCCCTGGTGTTTCCGAGCATCTTCTTCCCCCAGGGCAACCAAACCGTCGCAACCATCGCTTCGCTGGCGACATTCGGGGTGGGTTACGTGGCGCGGCCGGTCGGCGCCTTCTTCATGGGCCATCTCGGCGACAAGTTCGGTCGCAAGCGTGTCTTGATCGCCACATTGATCCTGATGGGCGCCTCGACCTTCGCCATCGGGTTGCTGCCGACCTACAGCCAGGTCGGCGCGCTCGCCCCGGCATTGCTCGTGCTGCTGCGGCTCTTGCAAGGGTTCTCCGCATCCGGTGAGCAGGCTGGCGCGAACTCCCTGACACTGGAGCACGCCCCGCCCGGTCGGCGCGCGTATTACAGCAGCTTCACCCTGAGTGGCACCCAGGCCGGTTCAATTGTGGCCAATGCCGTGTTCTTGCCGCTGGCGGCCGTGCTGTCCAAGGAGCAACTGCTGTCCTGGGGGTGGCGTATCCCGTTCTTGCTCAGCGTTGTCGTCGTGGTTGTCGGCTTCATCATCCGACGAACACTGGACGAGACGCCCGCCTTCAAGGAGGAGGTCGCCCACCACGAGGTACCGCGAACGCCGCTGGCGATCCTGTTCCGTGATCATTGGCCGAATGTGCTCCGAGTCATTGTCGCCGCGCTGGTCTCGGTGGTCAGCACCATCTTCGGGGTCTACGCCTTGTCGTACGCAACCAAGGACGTGGGGATCAGCTCCACCGTCATGCTCTGGGTAGGGATCAGCGCCAACGTGGTCGCGCTCTTCGCCATCCCGCTCTGGGCGACCCTGTCGGACCGGATCGGCCGCAAGCCGGTGTTCATCGGCGGCGCGCTGGGCTCCGGGGTTTTGATCTTCGCCTACTTCGCAGCCATCTCGGCGCAAAATATAGTGCTCATCTTCCTCGTCGGTGTCCTGATGTCCGGAGTGGTCTACAGCGCGGCGAACGGTGTGTGGCCCTCCTTCTACGGCGAGATGTTCAGCACCAATGTGCGGCTGTCGGGCATGGCCATCGGGACTCAGATCGGCTTCGCCATCGGCGGCTTCTCCCCATCCATCGCCGCTGGCATCCAGGGCGAGGGCAGCAGCGGGTGGGTTCCGGTCGCGGTGCTCGTCGCAGTCGCCTGCCTGCTGTCCGCCATTTCAGCGGCCACTGCAAGGGACAACTACAAGGTGCACCTGAACGATCTGGGCCGCAAAGCCGAGGTCCAACCGGCGGTGTGAACGTCGGATCGTCGACCAGTCCGGGCCGGCGCGTCGTCATCGACCACGACGTGCCCGCCCGGATGCGCGACGGTGTCGTACTGCGAGCCAATGTCTACCGGCCTTCAGACGATGGCGCGTACCCCGTGCTGCTGTCGCGCAGCCGTACGACAAGAACGCCAACATCAACCCGGTCTATGCCGATCCCGTACTGCTGGCCGCTGCCGGTTACCTCGTGGTGATGCAGGACGTCCGCGGTCGGTACGCTTCCGACGGCGACTTCGACCCCGGTGTCCACGAGTTCGAAGACGGGTACGACACGGTCCAGTGGGCCGCTGGGTTGCCCGGCTCCAACGGGCGAGTCGGCACGTGGGGTCGCTCGTACCACGCCGAGACGCAGTGGCGGGCTGCCGTCACCGGGCCGCCGGCGCTCCACAGCATGGTGATCGGCGTCTCGAAGTTCCACTACAACGTGGATGCCCAGGAGCGGCCGGGGGGAGCCCACGAGGGTTCCCGACTGGGCTGGTACCAGTTCCAGGTCGGCGCTGAGGCGCTACGCCGCCGATTCCTCGACGATCCGGACGGCGCCGCCGAGGAGCAACGGCTGCTTGCTGAGACGACGGCGCAGCTGGCCTCTGGGGAGCTGTTCGACCTGCTGCCACTGCGGCAGCTCGGCGACCTGCCCGGCAGCACGATGGGCGAGGTCATCGCCGCGATGGACCAGCCACCGGACGCTCCTCTGAACCGCCGGCCCTGGCCGGCCGACATGTACGAGGTGGTACGGGCGGACACATTCCACATCGGCGGCTGGTACGACATCTTTCTCAGAGGCACACTGGACCAATACCAGGCGATGGCCGTCGCCGCAGCCCCACGAAAAGATCAATACAGGTCGCAGCGGCGGCCGCCCCGCCTGCTGGTCGGGCCTTGGACGCACAGCTCTTTCGTGAGCTGCCAAGGGCAGGTTGACTTCGGGTCGGACGCCTCCGGTGCCGACCTAGGCGGAACCGGAGGTCTGAACGCAGAGCACCTGCGTTGGTTCGACGCCACTCTCAAGGGCGACGATCAGGGGCTGGCCGGTGTCCCACCCGTGCGGTTGTTCGTCATGGGCGAGAACCGCTGGCGCGGCTACGATCACTACCCGGTCCCGGGCGCGCGTGTCGAGGACTGGCATCTCCATCCCAGCGGGGCGCTCAGTCGCAGCCCCGCGCCGCCGAGCAGTCCGGACTACTTCGACTACGACCCGGCCGACCCGGTGCCCACCCGGGGCGGGTCGACGATGCTGCCGCCCCGATGGCCACCCGGCCCCGTCGACCAACGACAGATCGAGGCACGACGCGACGTCTTGTCCTATACCAGCGCAGTGTTGGATGTCCCCTACACAGTGGTCGGCGCGGTGTGGGTCACGCTGTTCGCCGCCTCCTCCGCCGCCGACACCGACTTCATCGCCCGATTGGTCGACGTCCATCCCGACGGATGCGCGATCAATCTGACCGACGGAATCATCAGGCTGAGCCGGCACACGAGCTATTCGGGACCCGGCCGGATCGAGCTGGCGCCGGCGGTGAGCGTAGCGCCGGGAACTGCGTACGAGCTGTGCATCGACCTGCAGGCCACTGCGGTGACGTTCTTGCCGGGACACCGCATCCGCGTCGACGTCACCTCTAGCAGCCACCCCCGCTGGATCCGGCACACCAACACCGCCGCAAACCCGTTGGATGCCACCGAGCTCGTCGTCGCGTCCCAGCAGATCCTGCACAATCCGCAGCACGCCAGCCGAATCCACTTGACGGTGGTCCCTGACGATGCGCCCTGAGCCCTTCGACAAGCCCAGGATGGCGCCTGTCAAAGGGCGACGCGAGCTCACCTGGCGGTAAGCCAGCCCACCACCACGTCACCGATCATGGCGCGGAGATGGTCGCGGTTCTCCGGCGCAGCCATGTCACGGTCGAACAGGTACTTGAAGGTGTGCTGGTTGGCGACCTGGAAGACGCAGTAGGCGCTGATCACCAGGTGAACGTCCACCGCGTCTACGTCGGACCGGAACTGCCCTGCGGCACGACCCCGTGCGAGCAGCGCGTCCAGCCGGGAGATCGTTGGCGCCGACAGAGTCCGCAAGGAGTCGATCCGGCGGACGAACTCCCCATTATGGATGTTCTCGATCGACACCAGCCGGATGAAGTCGGGGTGCTCGCGGTGATGGTCGTAGGTCAGCTCGGCCAGCTTCCGGAGGGCGTCGACCGGAGCCAGGTCACCGATCGGAAGGTTGTTCTCCGCCTCACGGATCGTGGTGTAGGCCTGCTCGAGAACGGCGAGGTAGAGCTGTTCCTTGCCGCCGAAGTAGTAATAGATCATCCGTTTCGTGGTGCGTGTGCGTTCGGCGATTTCATCCACCCGGGCGCCGGAGTACCCGTCCTCGGCAAACACCTGAGTCGCCACGGCAAGCAGCTCGGCGCGGGTACGCGACGCGTCGCGTACCCGGTCGGTCTTGGCCAGCGTGGACATGGGGCAACTCTAGGCCATCGATGACTGTCGACCGAGAGGTAATGTACTGTTTGGTACACACCGTCAGGAGGCAAAGATGCGCACCAGCGCGGCCACCGTCTGCCTCAGCGGCAGCCTGGTCGAGAAGCTGTACGCGTGTGCCGCAGCGGGCTTGGATGGCGTCGAGATCTTCGAGCCCGACCTGGTTGCCAGCGAGTCCGGGCCGGAGGAGATCCGAGCCCTCGCCAAGCGGCTGGGGCTGAGCCTCGACCTCTACCAGCCGTTTCGTGACTTCGAGGGCGTTACGCCTGAGCTCCTTGCCGACAACTTGCGCCGGGCCGAAGCCAAGTTCGCCCTCATGCAGCGGATGGGCATCAAGACGATCTTGGTCTGCAGCAACGTGGCTACCGCCACCATCGACTCCGACGAGGTATCCGCCGACCAGCTCCGGGCACTCGGTGACCTAGCCGAGGCCTACGACGTACGGGTCGCGTTCGAAGCCTTGGCCTGGGGTCGGTTCGTGGACGATTACCGACGTTCGTGGCGAATCGTCGAGCGCGCCGACCACCCGCGGATTGGTCTCTGCTTGGACAGCTTCCACATCTTGTCCCGAGGCCACGACCCGGCCGGCATCGAGCAGATCCCGGGCGAGAAGATCTTTCATCTCCAGCTGGCCGACGCCCCGGCGCTGAGCATGGACGTGCTGTCCTGGAGCCGGCACTACCGACTGTTTCCCGGTGAGGGCGCTTGGGATCTCGCCGCCTTCGTCAGCCATGTGCTGTGCGCGGGCTATTCCGGCCCACTGTCGTTGGAGGTTTTCAACGACATATTCCGGCAGACCAACGTCGCCCGGACCGCAGCCCACGCCCGTCGCTCGCTGGCCTGGCTGGAGGACCAGGTGGCGCAGCGGCAGGCCGCCGGACGGAGCCCGGCTGCAATCGGCAGCGGAGATCTGGTCAGACTGCCACAGACGCCGAGTCCGGCCGGGCTGGATTTCGTCGAGATCAAGGCGGAGAACACCAGTGCCGTCGAGCAGACGCTCGGCCAGCTCGGCTTCACCTTCCGCGGGCAACACCGGACCAAGCCCGTACGGCTCTGGTCCGCCGGCCGCGCTCGAGTGGTTCTCAATGAGCAGTACGCCCGCGATCAGCAGCCCCACCTCGCGGCGTTGGGGTTCGATGTCGCAGATCTCGACGGCGCGGTGGCCCGCGCCAAGGCTCTACAAGCTCCGCCGGTGTACCGGCGGACGTATGCAGGCGAGGTAGCCCTCCAGGCGGTTCGGGCTCCAGACGGCACCGAGATCTTCCTCTGCCCCTCACCGGGAGACGGGGTTGAACCGGAGTGGACCGCCGAGTTCGAGCACGGAGTGACGAAGCCTGGGGGGTCAGGCGCAGTGCCGCCGGCTCGGATTGATCATGTGAACTTGGTGCAGCGCTGGCAGGAGTTCGACGAGGCGGTGTTGTTCTACACCAGCGTCCTCGGACTGGACGCCTCGGTGGCCGTAGAGGTGGCTGGACCCACAGGACTCGTCCGCAGCCAGGTGATGCGAACCGCGGACGGGTCCATCCGGGTGCCGCTGAACGTCGCTCCACCGGTCTTGGAGACTTCCGGACTGCCCCAACACATTGCCTTCAGCACAGACCGCATCGACGACCTCGCCCGAGACGCTCGGGACCGCGGGCTGGAGTTCCTCACCGTCCCGGACAACTACTACGACGACCTGGTCGCCCGGTTCGACCTCGCCCCCGAGACCGTAGCCCACCTGCGTGAGCTTGGTCTCCTCTACGACCGCGAGGCGGACGGAGAGTTCGTGCACTTCTACACCGCAACGGTGGGCGAGGTGTTCTTCGAGGTCGTCCAGCGGCACGGCGGTTACGACGGCTACGGGGCCGGCAACGCGCCCGTCCGGCTGGCGGCGCAGCGCAGTTGGGCCCAGGGCAGCCAGCTCGGGGCAAAGTGACGCCCTCCCGGGTGCTGACGCACCGCCTTCTCCTTCCACGCCCCACCTATAAGTGGGGCGTCAGCGAGAAGGTGGGGCGGCACTGGAAAAGAGCTGCAGTCGATCAGAACGGATAACGCTCGATGGATCCCTGCGCTGTGATCCAACGGGTCTCGGTGAACGCTTCGGCGTTGGCCTCGAAGCCGCCGAACCGCGCGCCGGTGCCAGAGGCAGCAACACCGCCGAATGGGGCGACCGCCTCGTCGTCAACCGTCTGGTCGTTGATGTGCACGATGCCGCTCGGCAGCCGCTCGGCCAACTTCATCCCGCGCATCACGTCGCGGGAGAGGATAGCTAGAGACAATCCGTACTCACTGCCGTTCACGATGTCGATGAGCTCGGCCTCAGACTCGAACGAGAGCACCGGCGCAACCGGGCCGAAGATCTCCTCCGCGAACGCCCGGTGTTCGGGCCGTACGTCCGCGAGAACGGTTGGCCGGTAGAAGAGGCGGTCGTACGTCCCTCCTGCAGCCAGCCGGGCGCCCGCAGCTACGGATGCCGTCACCAACTCATGGACGTGGTCACGCTGATGCTCGTCGATGATCGGTCCGAGTGCGACGTCGCTAGTGCTCGGATCGCCTACAGGCAACCGTTCGGCCGTCGCCGCTAGGCCTTCGACGTACCGGTCGTAAACGGAGCGGTGCACGACGTGGCGGCCCGCGGCCATGCAGATCTGCCCCTGGTGCAGGTATGCGCCCCAGGCGCCTGCGCTGACGGCTGCGTCTACGTCAACATCATCGAGGACGACGAGCGCGTTATTGCCGCTCAACTCCAGGTGCGCCCGCTTCAGCAGCCGGCCTGCCGTCTCGCCAATCGTGCGTCCGGCACGGGTGGAGCCGGTGAACGAGATGACACGAATTCCCGCGTGCTCGACCAACGCCATCCCGACATCGCGACCGCCTGGGAGCACAGAGAGCAGGCCCTTCGGCAGCCCGGCCTGCTCCAGAACCGCGGCGAGAAACAAGCCGCCAGCGATTGCGGTACGGGGGTCCGGCTTGAGCACGACCGCGTTGCCGAGTGCGAGCGCGGGGGCCACCGACCGCATCGAGAGCACGCCGGGGAAGTTGAACGGTGAGATGACACCGACAACACCGACGGGCACCCGTTGCGCGAGGCTCAGTCGTGGCTTGGCGGTCCGCAGTATCTGGCCCGTCGGAGCGAGAGCGAGCGCTGCGGCGAAGTGCGCTTCCGCTGCGACGAGACCAGCCTCGAAGCCGGCCTTGCCCCGGGCCGAACCCGCTTCGCGCGTCAGCCAGTCGGCACACTCCGCGGCGTTTTCCTCTAGGAGCTGACCCGCCTTCCGCAGCACCTTCGCACGGTCGTCGAACGGTGCCTCGGCCCAGGACACCTGGGCCGCCCTGCCAGCCTGTACGGCGCGATCGACGTCCTCCGTATCTGCGATGCCGGTGGAGCCCAGTGTTTCGCCGTCTGATGGATTGACGACCTCGCGGCTACCGCCTCCACCCTTGATCCACTCACCATCGAGAAACAGCCTGTCGGCTGACCCGTGCCTGTCGTACAGGGCCATCGAAGCTCCTTCGCCTTGAGGTGATCCTAAGGCCCGCGCAACTGCCAGCTGACACCGTGGCCGGTTTGCAACGTGAGCATCCGCCGCAGGAAGTCGATGGTGCGGTCCAGCGCGTCTGCCGGTACCTCAGGTGCACCTCGCCACATGTGGTCGGACCCGGCGTAGGTCTCGAACTCGACCGAGTTCCCCGCCTGCTGCAGCGCTTCGCGCAGACGCTCACTCTGCGAGCACGGGATGAGGTGGTCATCGCGCCCATGCAGCAGCAGGAACGGCGGTGCGCCGGCGCGTACATGACTCAGCGGGCTCGCTTGGCTGACGCGGTCCGGGATGGTCGGCAGCGGTGCGCCGACCAGCAGTGCTTCTCGGGAGTCAGCGGCCATCGGGTCGGCGCCAATGTCCCCCGCGATGGTGGCGAGGTCGGACGGGGCGTACCACGCGCCAACGGCGGCCACCGAACTGGACGGACCGGTGATCCCGATCTCTCCGTCGAGGTCGGGGCCGGTCAAACCCAACAAGGCGGCCAGGTGCCCGCCAGCGGACTCACCCCAGGCCGCGATGCGGGTTGCGTCGATCCCGATTTCATCGGCTCGTGCTCGAAGCCACCGGACCGCCGCCTTGGCGTCGTACAGCTGCGCGGGCCACTGCGCCTCGCCGGACAGCCGGTAGTCAACGCTGGCCACCGCGATCTTCGCTTGCGCCAGCCGTTCGAACGGGCTCGGCGACCATCCGGCGTACGCGGGCCCAGCGCTGTGCCGGCTACCGACTCGCCAGCCGCCGCCGTGCAGGAACACCACAGCAGGAACGGACGCAGTCACCTCGGCCGGCAGGTAGAGGTCGAGTTCCAGCGGCCGGATGCCGGTGATCGCCGCGTACGGCACGCCCGCGACTACCCGAACACCCTCGACCGCAGCTAGTGCCGGAGGCAGCGGCAGAGCGTGTGCTGGCGGTAGCAGCGGTACATTCGCAGCGGCCGTGTCGTCAGGCATCGGGCCAGGTGAAGTCGGGTCGGAACTGCATGCGGTGGGTTTGGGCAACCGCTTGCATCCGGGGGAAGTCGGGGACAAACGGCGGCGAGTCCGGATCGATGGTGTCGGCCGGGGCGCCCATCTGTTGGAAGAACCGCTCGAAGCCGCCGCTCGCGACGCCCAGCATCTGCGCCGCCTGCTCGACCCGGTACGCATGCAGCAAGCCCGCGGGAACGAAGCCGAAGTCGCCCTCCTCGAGCAGCCGCGACACCTTTTGGCCATCGGGCAGCTGGACGTACACCCGGACCTTGCCGTCCAGGATGAAGAAGGTCTCGTGGGTATCGGAGTGTGCATGGGTGGGAATGATGTCGCCCACCGGACACGTCGCGGTGAAAATGCCGAACTGGCCATCCGTCTCACCGCCGCTCAGCAGGACCGAGAAAGTATCAGCGAAGAGCTTCGCGTGCTCGCCCTCTCCATTGCTGAGGAAGTAGGCCTCCGGCTTGCCGGGCAGCAGCCCCGCCCAGGCCGGTCTGGCCGGGTCGGCCAGGTACTCGAAGCTCATGCCGGTCTCCTCCGGTGCCGTCGCGATGTGATGCATCTTGTCAGCCGGCTCATCCGCGCGGTCGAGTACGTGTCGGTATGGCCTCAACTCCCTACGGAATCATGATCACTGCGCACTAACGGCCCATTCCACGGCCGGAAGGTGGGCTCTTACTGCGCACTCGAGCTGCAATTCAGCGGTCCAGGCGGCGACAGATGAGCCGGTCGATGTAGCGCACCTCGAACCCTTCCCGTACCGCGCGCGACTC
>Ga0307307_10000052_pt1 | contig 21032 bp, 17 predicted proteins | sample ER_DNA_194_FD_194505 | JGI IMG/M metagenome (GOLD analysis project Ga0307307, IMG submission 194505) | Bulk soil microbial communities from the East River watershed near Crested Butte, Colorado, United States - ER_DNA_194 | ecosystem: Environmental > Terrestrial > Soil > Floodplain | place...
CCCACACCCGACGGCTGATCGCCCAGCTCGAGCACCTCGGCCACACGGTGATCATCGACCCAGCCGCCTAAACATCGGTCTCTACGACAGCGTCGAGTCCGCACCCCGACGCTGCCGCAGCCTGCCTTGTGGTCTGGTATTCACGGGTCTGTGTGGCACATCGGATTTTGACATCGGCTGGGGGTACGTGAGGCACCCCGAGATCGTCGTGATGACCGCTGGAGTCATCGGCCGGTGCTTAGGGCTCAGTGAAGGGGCAAAGTAGATGAGGAGACGGTGATGAGTCAGCAGTCCGTGAGGCAGTCGGCGCGGCGGTCGGCGTTGGATGCCCAGGCGGTACTGCGCAAACAACGGGCCGACCGCGAACGCCGGCTCGAGGGTCTGGCGGTCACCGTGCTGACCGCACTCGGTGAACGCGACGGAGCAGTCCGCGACGCAGAAAGGCGCGCCGCGCAGGCGCTGCAGACGATGACCGAGGACGAGGGCCTGTCGATCCGCGAGGCGGTCGAGTGGTGCGGCAGTGGCTGCCTTACGGTGCGGGAGGTCAGCCGGCTACGCCAACTTGCGCACGAGCCGCCGGGCGGCAGCGGCCGATAAGCGCGCGATGCATCCACCGGCTGGCCATTCGCTCAGCCATCAGAGCGGCAACCCTGTCGGCGTCGCGGCCGCGGCGCTCGCGTCCAGCTCAACGGTCTGATACCGGGGGGAGACGATACGTTCACGTGTCGTGCGGCCACGGACACCGCGCTGGAAGAGGTAGAGGTAGCCGAACCGGCGATGCTCAGTCGCCAAGCTGTGGCGCGGCGGGGACGTCGCACGCCGACTTGTCGAGGCGGTCTTTGCATTCGCCGATGGGTTAGGCCCCGCCAGCGTCTACTGGCTTACTCAGGAGTACAACGGCCCGGCACGCTCGCTGTACAACACCGTCGGCCATCGCAGCCTCGTTCGTCGTGTACCGGCCTGAGTTGGGCCGGAAGATTTTCGCACAGTACGGCCGAGCGGCGACTGCCCTGGGCCGATCCGCTGCGCCGCGCCGAGGCAGAGCTCGCGGTGTTCGCCGGCTTCACCCAGGCCTACTGGTCCACGCCGCAGCACGAGTCTCACCGACGGCAGGGTCGTCGTAGCAGCCTGACCAAGATCAACAAGGAAGCGATCAGCAGGGGCGGTGCTGCGGCCAACATGCACGGGGATCGCCGCGCGCGCTCCGAGACGCGACCGCCAGCGTTCTTGGCGATGCCTTAGGGATCGCAGGACGACAGGTTTTCCACAGATACGCGCTGTTCGTGCCGTCAGGCGTTTTTTCTGGCTCGATGGCAATGGGTGTTGGGGCAACGGGAGGGTGAATGAGCCGGCAACGCATGGATGCTGACACCGCGGAAACGGTGGCCGGGGTTGTCCGGCTTTTGCGTCGCGCCGCTGAGCTGGTCTGGGCGGGTGTCGACGCCGAGGGTGCCGGGTCGCCCCGACAAGTGCTCGGGTTGGGCATCGACCTGGCCGCGGACGAGGCGCGGAACCTCCTACCGGAGGCGATCCCGGTCGACGGGCCGGTGCCGGTCGGAGATGAACCGGCCGGTCTTCTACGCTCTGCCGAGCAGCTGCTGCGGCGCGTGACCACCCCAGGAGCCGGGACTCGGCTGCATGGCCTGCGGGCGCAGGTGGCCGACCTGGTGCGGGAGGTGAACACTGGTGTCGGCGGCTGATCATCGCACGGTAGGGGAGCTACTGGCCGACAGCGAGGTGCTGGCCCGCGAGACGCTCCTCGACGCAACACCCGATCACGCGCCGGCCATGGTGAGGAGCTGGAACCAGCTGGTCGGGTCAGCGGCCGAACTGTGGGCGGTCTTGCCTTCGGCGCCGGACAACCCGTCGGGGTTGGATCCACTGGAGCGGTTGCGGGCAGTCGGGGAGGCGATCGGCCGCAGCGTGACCGCCGGACACTGGCCAGGGCAGGGACCGACCGACGAACGACTGACCCAGATCGCCGACAACCTCGCCCGCGCGCGGGATCTGGTCGAACCGTACGGCCGCCCTTCCCAGCAAGGGTCACCGGAAACGCAGCGCGACATCCAAGATCTTCACGTCCAGGTGATGCACACCTTGTATGTGGCAACACACGGGACCGCTGTCGCACTACGCGCACACGTCACGGACCTACAGCAACGGCTGGCGGCTGAAGAGCGCCGCCGCCAGCGGTTGGCTGAGCGGCCAACCGCCCTGGAGATCACCGCAGCCCAGGACATGATCGCAAGGTTCGACGGGTTCGAGCAGCTGGCGGGGGCGTATCTGTTCGGGCTGCCACCCACCTTAGCCAACCCTGACCAGGTGAGAGAAGCGGCACCGACCCGGCTCGAGACAGCCCTGGCTGCCTGGGAGGTTCAGGCGCACCGCACGTTGGCCACCAGCCCGGATCCAGCCGATCTGGTCCGGGTGGCCCGTGTGCAGGCACTCATTACCAGTACTGCCGGCGTCCTGACCGAAGCCGCCGCCAGAAAGGGCGACATCGACGGCGACATCATGCAGCGGCTGGCGCCGGCGCTGGAGGCCAACCAGGTGGCGTGGGGCCGGGCGGCGAAACGCTGGGGCGAACTCACCAACCCAACTAGCCGCACCGACATCGCGTTGGTCGGCGCAGCCGGCGAGGTCCGCGCTGCGATCGCGGCCGCCGCCACCAACCCGACCGGATGGGCCACGGCCGACCAGCTCGCCAGCCGCGTCGACCTCCCCAAAGCGGTCAAGATCCTTCACCTCAGCATGGTCGCCTCGATCGACATCGCCTACGTCGTCCGCGATACCGCAGCCGACCACCCAGGGCTGGCCGCTCCGGCGCGCATCGTCGGCATGCGGGCCCAGGGGGAGGCGGAGATCGCGATCGAGCAGGGCGAGACCCGCTACGAAGGCGTGACCTGGACCACTCCCCGCCAAATCGCGGCCAATCAGCCGATCCCGCTACCAGAGCCAGCCCGGCGCGGACTGATCAACCTCGCCGACGATGTCATCGCCACCACCAACCACGCTGTCGCCGCGGCCGCCCAACTCCACCCCAGCCATGTCGAGGCAGCAAACAGATCCGGTCACGAAGCGCACCGCGGGCGTTCCGTCGAGGGGCTTCAGATCGGCCGTCCGCATGATCCCCGCTTAGGGGACCACGCAGATGAACTGCATCGAGCCAGTCCCCGCCGGCTCATCGACATCACCGATCAGACCGTCGTTACCTCGAATCAAGCCGCCCCAGTCGCGGCGGGCCTTAGATGGCACTGCCCTCCAGGCATGAAGTTGCCGAAGCCAATCCGCGAATGCGCCCGGTATCGCCGCGAACCCCAGACCAGGACCGGCCACCAGGGAATCGCATCCAAGTCCTCACCAGCGGCTCAACCGGGCCGGCAACGACCGAAGGAGGGCCATGCCTGAGCGATTGCTCACAGTGCAAGAGGCCGGCGAGATGCTGAATACGGGGGAGCGTTTCCCGCGTCGGTTGATCGCGGAGCGGCGGATCCGCTTCGTTCGAGTGGGCCGTCACGTCCGGATTCCCGAGAGTGCCATTGCTGACTATGTCGCGGCACAGACGGTCGAGGCAATTCGATTGCCTGGGGTGCGTTGATGGCCAACAAGACCGGCCACCGTCGTTTTGGCAGCGTACGCAGGCGGCGTTCGGGTCGGTGGCAGGCCCGCTATCAAGGTCCCGATGGGCTGACCCGAACGGCGCCGAGGACGTTCGACAGCAAGCGGTCAGCGGAGCAATGGCTCACGTTGATGGAGGGTCGGATCCTGCGGGGGGAGTGGCAGCCGCCGGAACAGAGCAAGATCATGTTCGGCGGCTACGCGACCCATTGGGTCGCGGATCGGCGGCTGGAGCCGCGGAGCCGCGAACTGTACGCGATGTTGTTGCGGCTGCACATCATGCCTTGGCTCGGGGATCTGGCGCTGGATCGTATTACGCCTCCGATGGTGCGCTCGTGGCGTACCGATCTTCTGCGTCAGGGTCGTTCGGAATCAACCGCGGCGAAGTCCTACCGCCTGCTGCGAGCGATCTTGAACACGGCAGTAAAGGATGACCGGTTGCTCCGCGAGAATCCCTGCCGGATGCGGGGGTTCGACAAGGAGCCGACATCGGAGCGGCCGACGGCGTCAGTTGATCAGGTGTGGCGGCTAGCTGCGCTGATGCCACCTCGGTTTCGGGCATTGGTGATCTTCGCCGCTTTCACCGGCCTGCGCTGGGGTGAACTGGTGGCTCTCCGCGCCCGAGATGTTGATCTTGACACCGGAGTGGTGCACGTTGTCCGAAAGTTCGCTGAACTGCAGAACGGCGAACGGGTTCCGGGTAGCCCGAAGTCAGATGCCGGTCTCCGCACAGTGGCCTTACCCTCAGTGCTGGTTGTGGTGGTACGCGAGCACCTGGCCGAGTTCCCACCGAGCGATCCGGAGGACCTGATCTTCAAAGGGCCGATGGGGGCGGCGTTGCGGCGAAACAACTTCCATCGATCAGTGCGTTGGGCCGAATGCGTGGCCGAGGCCGGACTGCCTGAGGGCTTCCGGTTCCACGACCTGCGCCACACAGGAAACACGTTGGCGGCCTCGTCGGGGGCGAGCACACGGGAGCTGATGCATCGGATGGGGCACGCGAGTATGCGCGCTGCATTGATTTATCAGCACGCCACCAGCAAGCGGGATCGAGAGATTGCGGCTGCGATTGATGAGCGGATCGGACGTGGCAGTGACAGCTAATGGCCCGTTAATGGCCCGTGACGCCCGGATTGCGCAGCAAGCGCGAGGCGTTGGCGGAACGATCGGCCCCATTGACTAGGGCTTTCGCTGTGGAGCGGGTGACGAGAATCGAACTCGCATGGCCAGCTTGGAAGGCTGGGGCTCTGCCATTGAGCTACACCCGCGTTCCGTGATCGGTGAAATCCCGTAAGCAAATTCCACCCATTCACGGAGTCGGGGCGACAGGACTCGAACCTGCGATCTTCTGCTCCCAAAGCAGACGCGCTAGCCACTACGCTACGCCCCGGCCGTTCGGCAGGACCGAACGTTCGCCGATGAGTGTAGGGCACACCGCAGTGAGGACCAATCCTCTCGGATGGCACTGACGTACGGAGGTTTGGCCGCCCTGACCTCGCCCCCGTAGGATTGCCGCGGCTCAGCGTGAGCCATCCCGGTCGGTCTCAATCTTCCGTCCGGCGTCACCATCACAGGAGTAACCAGCGTGCCCAGCACCGTCGAGCAGTTGAGCCCTACTCGGGTCAAGATCACCGTTGAGGTGCCGTTCGCCGATCTCAAGCCCAGTATGGACAAGGCGTACGCGGATGTCGCGAAGTCGGTGAACATTCCGGGATTCCGGCGCGGAAAGGTCCCGCCCGTGGTGATCGATCAGCGCTTCGGCCGCGGCGTGATCATTCAAGAGGCCTTCAACGACTCGTGGCAGTCCTTTTACGGCGCCGCACTCACGGAGAACAATCTGTCCCCGCTGGCGCAGCCCGATGTGGAAGTCACCAAGCTCGAGGATGGCGATCTGATCGAGTTCACCGCTGAAGTGGATGTACGTCCGGTGTTTGAGCTGCCTGACTTCACCACGCTGCAGGCGCAGGTCGACGCGCTCGATGTGCCCGACACACTGGTGGAGAGCCAGGTGGACGTACTCCGCAACCGCTTCGGCTCCCGCGAAACGGTGGAGCGGGCCGCAGCGGACGGCGACATTGTGACGATCGGCTTGGTGGCAAGCCAGGATGGCGAGGAGCTCGTCGCTGGCAGCGCGGATGACCTGGAGTACACCATCGGGTCGGGAAAGATGCTGGACGGGCTGGATGAAGCGGTGATCGGGCTAGCTGCCGGCGAGTCCGCAACTTTCACCTCAGCGCTGGTCAGTGGGCCCCACCAGGGTGAGGAGGCCGACATCGAGGTCACTGTGAGCAAGGTTCAGACGGCCGAATTGCCGGAGGCCGACGACGAGTTTGCTCAGGAGGCGTCGGAGTTCGACACCATCGACGAACTGCGCTCCAACATCTCCGAGCGCCTCACCCGGATGGCGCGACTGGAGCAGGCAAGTCAGGCTCGCGATGCGGTGCTGGAGGGCCTGCTCGGCCAGGTCGAGATCGAGGTGCCGGAGCACCTGCTCAACTCAGAGATCGAGACACGACGGCAGCAGATCACCGAGCAACTTACCCAGGCAGGGCTGACACTCGAGCGATACCTCGCCGATATCGGCGAAGATCAAACTGAGGAAGAGTTCTGGGCCGACCTGGAGCAGCGCAGCGAGCAGGCTCTCAAGGCGCAGATCATCTTGGACAAAATCGCAGACGAGCGCGCGATCGGTGTCGACCAGAACGATCTCACCCAGCACATTTTGCGCAAGGCGCAAGCCGATGGCGTTCCGCCGCAGCAGGTCGCCGATCATCTCCAGGAACACCCGCACCACATCGAGGAGTACATGCTCGAGATCCGGCGTGGTAAGGCGTTGGCCATGATCGTCGAGGCCGCAACCGTCACGGACTCAGACGGCTCGGTGGTGCCACTGGCAAACCTTCAGGAGGACGGCAGTTACGCCGAGCCCGAGGCGGAGCTTGAGCCATCAGATGATCTCGACGGCGAGCCGACCGAGCACTCCCTGGAGGATCAGCCGCAGGGCTCCAGCGTCTGATCATCGGCCGCGCGGGGTGATCTTCACCCTTCTGCGCCCACAGCGAACACACCCGATTTCCGCGCGACTCCCAACACGCGCCGGGGTAGGTTTTCCACGTGAACGCGACCCCACGACCTTCCTTTTTCAGTGCCGCCAATCAGCTTCGGGCAGCGGGATCCGATGCCTACAACGCCAGCGGCCGCAACGGCTTCGGGCTCGATGACAACGTCTATCAGTCTCTCCTGCAGAACCGCATCATCTTCCTTGGCTCTGAGGTCAAGGATGAAAACGCCAACGCCATCTGCGCGCAGATGCTCTTGCTGAATGCTGAGGATCCGCACAAGGACATCTATCTCTACATCAACTCACCCGGCGGCTCGGTCGACTCCGGGATGGCGATCTACGACACCATGAAGTGGATCTCCAACGATGTCGCGACCGTTGCCATTGGGTTGGCTGCATCAATGGGTCAGTTCCTGCTGTGCGCGGGTGAGAAGGGCAAGCGGTACGCCCTGCCGCACAGCCGGATCATGATGCACCAGCCATCCGGCGGGTTGGGCGGCACGGCGAGCGACATCAGAATCCAGGCCGAGCAGTCGCTGCACATCAAGTCGACAATGCAGAAGCTGATTGCCGAGCACACCGGTCAGACGCTCGAGCAAATCGAGGCTGACTCCGACCGGGACCGGTGGTTCACCGCCGAGCAGGCGCTGACGTACGGCTTTATCGACCACGTCTACGAGGCTGCGGCTCAGATCCCATCACCCCAGGCGCCGAACCAGTGAAGGAACGAATCGACATGATCAACAGATTCAGCTCACCTGGGGCCGAGGGCCAGCCTTTCTCTCCCACGATGGATTACTACATCCCGCAGTGGGAGGAGCGTACGTCGTACGGCATGCGCCGCATCGACCCCTACACCAAGCTTTTCGAGGACCGGATCATCTTCCTCGGCACCCCGATCTCAGACGACATCGCCAATGCCGTGATGGCACAGCTGCTCTGCCTGCAGCAGATGGATGCTGAGCGCGATATCGAGATCTACATCAACTCACCCGGTGGCTCCTTCACCGCCCTTACGGCGATCTACGACACGATGCGCTACATCAAGCCCGACGTACGCACTGTGTGCCTAGGGCAGGCGGCATCAGCCGCGGCGGTGATCTTGGCGGCGGGCACCAAGGGCAAGCGGCTCGCCCTGCCGAACAGCCGCATCCTGATCCATCAGCCGGCCACCGAAGGCGGCTATGGGCAGTCCTCCGACATCGAGATCCAGGCCAGGGAAATCCTGCGAATTCGCTCGCTGATGGAGCAGATGCTGGCTGAGGACACCGGCAAGACGATGGAAGAGGTCAGTCGAGATATCGAGCGCGACAAGTACCTGACGGCAGAGCAGGCCCTTGAGTACGGCATCATCGACGAGGTCTTGACCTCGCTCAAGGCCGTTCCGGTCTAGTGGCACTCCGCGGCCTGACCGGTGGACCAAATGTCCTCCACTTCATGGAACGGTCAGGCTAGGGTGGGACGAGCCACACGATCGGGCGCCAGCCATGCGATCGGGCACAGATAGGAGGCGGTGTGGCGCGCATCGGAGAAAGCGGCGACTTGCTGAAGTGTTCTTTCTGCGGGAAGAGCCAGAAGCAGGTCAAGAAGCTGATCGCTGGTCCCGGCGTCTACATCTGTGACGAGTGCATAGATCTGTGCAACGAGATCATCGAGGAAGAGTTCTCCGAGGGCGGCGAGGTCGGCCTGCTCGATGAGCTGCCCAAGCCACATCAGATCCGCCAATTTCTCGACAGTTACGTAATCGGCCAGAGCAATGCGAAGAAAGCTCTGGCCGTCGCTGTCTACAACCACTACAAGCGGGTGCAGGCCCAAGCCGCCAACCCTGCCCGGCGCACCGAAGACGACGGCGTCGAGCTGGCCAAGTCCAACATCTTGCTGATCGGTCCCACCGGATGCGGCAAGACCTATTTGGCTCAGACGCTGGCAAAGATGCTCAATGTGCCGTTCGCGATCGCGGATGCTACAGCGTTGACCGAGGCCGGCTATGTCGGCGAAGACGTCGAGAACATCCTGCTCAAGCTCATCCAGGCGGCGGACTTCGACGTCAAGAAGGCCGAGACCGGCATCATCTACATCGACGAAGTCGACAAGATCGCTCGGAAGAGCGAGAACCCTTCAATCACCCGCGATGTCTCCGGCGAGGGTGTCCAGCAGGCGCTGCTGAAGATCTTGGAAGGAACCTCAGCATCGGTGCCGCCGCAGGGTGGCCGTAAGCACCCGCATCAGGACTTCATTCAGATTGATACCACCAACGTGTTGTTCATCGTGGGCGGCGCGTTTGCTGGACTTGATCACATCGTCGCCCAGCGCATTGGTAAGCGCCCGCTCGGCTTCAACAATGACATTGCCACTCGGCGGCCCGACTCCGACGATCCCTTCCACGACGTACGGCCCGAAGACCTGGTCAAGTTCGGCTTGATTCCGGAGTTCATCGGACGGTTGCCGATGATCTCCTCGGTCAGCCCGCTGGACCGCGACTCGCTCATTCGTATCCTGATTGAGCCGCGCAACGCGCTGGTCAAGCAGTTCCGCAAGCTCTTTGAACTCGATGGGGTTGAGCTGGAGTTCACGCCTGACGCCGTCGAAGCAATTGCCGATCTTGCACTGCTACGGGGCACCGGCGCCCGCGGCCTCCGGGCAATCCTCGAAGAGGTGCTGCTCAACGTGATGTACGACGTTCCGAGTCGCGATGACATCGCCCAGGTGATCATCACCGCCGAGGTCGTCCGGGACTCGGTGCTTCCAACACTGGTACCGCGCGAGAAGCTTGCCAAACGCGAACGCCGCGAAAAGAGCGCGTAGGTCCGACTCGGCCGCGCCCGGTCTCTTTACGCAACCGGTCACATACAACCCGGATTGTTGCCGTCCCGGTGTTACAGCTGACCAGTTTCGGCCAAGGCTCGTCGCCACTGTCGATTGGCGCGAGCCCGACCGGCCCGTCCGAGGAGCGAATGGTCGAACAGGCTCTGCCAGGCAGCGAGCCGACGCGCACTCCAGGTCCGTCCGAGCAAGCGGTCGACGTCGGCGATGATTGCGGCGGCGTCTCGCCGCAGGTGCTTAGAAGTGTAACCGTGCCGCTCCCAATCGCCGGCGATCAGGGCGCGGTCCCGTTCCAGGTCGTACTCGTGGACATCAACATCGCGGTGCCCCGCGCCGTCGTACTCGTGGATCCGCCGAGTCCCATCGATCCGCAGGTCGACACGCGCGACGAAGCGGCCCCGCTCGTCGAAAATCTCCTGTTGCGGGGTCACTGGAATCTCAGCCGCCTGGTGCAGCACTCGCATGATCGACTCCCAAGCGGACTCGCTCCGTGCGTCCAGCATGGGAATGATCCGTCGCAGTAGAGGTGCACCGCGTCGCCGCTGCCGAGCTGTGATCTGGAGGTCAGTGAGCGTGCAATGTCGAAGCCGCAGTGCCGAGTCGCCGAGGATCACCAGATCGAGTACACCAAGGTCGCGCGCCGCAGCCAAGATCGTCTCGGCCGGCGTGGTGACTCGGAGCCCATTTACGAGGTTCATCGGGAACGGCTGGGTGTGGCGACAGACCAGCAGCCCGGGCCGCCGCGGACGCGGATCGGCGTTGAGCATCGCAGCGAAAACGGGGTGGGCGATCGTGGCTGGCAGCCACCAGCCCCGAAGCCGAGCGGCCGTCAGATGCGAGAAAGCAGCGGTTCGCGGCAGCACCAGCTGCCATGCCGCCAGTTCCTCGAGCTGAGTACGGCTTAGCGCCGGGGCGTACACCCCACGCGTGATGCGTTCCCACTCCCGGCCTCGCAGCCATCCCTGTGCGGGGAGAGCGCGGCGTGTCTTGCCGTGTCACGCGGGAAGCATCCGGACGCGGCCTGGAATCGTGCGAGATGACCGCACATCTGTGGACAGCCCGCGGTACCCGCCCCCTGCTGTGGAAAACCGGTCACTCCCCGCCGGTTCCTACCGGAAGCTGGTCACCCCTACCGGTGTCCTATCAAAACCGGTCGTTTGCTCTCGGCAAGTGGTCACCAACCACGTCAAATTGGGCGCGTCGCGGGTTGGGAGTGACCGGTTGCGTCACGTCGGCGAGACGCGTCACAGTCACAGATGAAGTTGCCAGCTACGCAAGGGTGACGTCGACTGAGATCGGACTATCGGCCTCAACCCAATTGATGCCACCGGTGATCCGGCCGACCGCCCGCAGATCGTCCTCGACGGCCCGCAGGTTCGCCAGCGACTCGGCTGAGCCATAGAACTTGGCGAGACTGATTTCGGTCTTCATCGAGACACTGGCCTGGGACTTGGCGCCGCGGATCTGGATCAATGCTGTGGACACATCCCTGAGCAGTTCCAGATTGCCGCTGACTGCAATCTCCTCAGCCACTGGCCAGGGGGCGCGGTGGATTGAGCCGTCCTTCCACCACGACCACACCTCCTCCGTGACGTAGGGCATGATCGGCGCGAAGAGTCGGAGCACCACATCTAACGTCAGAGTCAACGTGGCCCGGGCGGACTCAGCGCGCGGGTCCTCGGCCGGGCCGTACGCCCGTTCCTTGACCAGTTCCAGATAGTCGTCGCAAAACTGCCAGAAGAACTGCTCGGTGCTCTCCAAAGCGCCGGTGTAGTCGTACGCCTCGAATGACCTGGTCGCCTCGCTGATCAACCGCGTGAGATGGGCGAGCAGCGAGAGGTCGGCCGGCTCGGTGATCGACGTGATGTCGGTGACAGCACCCGCCCCGAGGACGAACTTGCTGGCATTCAAGATCTTCAGCGCGAGCCGACGCCCCACCTTCATTTCTCGCTGATCAAACGGCGAATCCAGCCCGGGCCGTATCTTGGCGGCCCGCCAGCGTACGGCGTCCGAGCCGTACTGTTCCAGCACGTCCGTCGGCACCACCGTGTTGCCCTTGGACTTGCTCATCTTCTTGCGATCGGGATCCATCACAAAGCCGCTGATCATGGAACGCAGCCACGGCAGCGAGTGGTTCTCGAAGTGCGCGCGGACCACCCGGGAGAACAGCCAGGTGCGAATGATCTCGTGCGCGTGGGTATTGAGGTCCATCGGAAATGTGACCGCGAACAGCTCCGGGTCACGATCCCATCCGCACGCGATCTGTGGCGTGAGAGATGAGGTCGCCCAGGTATCCATGACGTCCGGATCGGCAACGAAGCCGCCTGGCGTGCCACGTTCCGATTCGCTGAACCCTGGTGGCACCTCCGAACTCGGATCCACTGGCAGATGGTTTTCGTCGGCCAGAATCGGGTGGTCGTAGTCCGGATCGCCAGCAGCATCGAGGGTGTACCACACAGGGAACGGCACACCGAAGAACCTCTGCCGCGAGATGAGCCAGTCACCATTAAGGCCGCTCACCCAGTTGTCGTATCGGTACTTCATGTGCGGCGGAATCCATCCCAGCTCCTCGCCGCGTTGCAGCATCGCGCGCTTCAGGTCTTCGTCACGCCCGCCATTACGGATGTACCACTGGCGCGTAGACACGATCTCCAGCGGCCTGTCGCCCCTCTCATAGAAGTTGGCCTTGCGCAGGGTAGGTGTCGGCTCCCCATCAAGATCACCGGAAGCGCGCAGCGCCGCCGCCACCGACTCCCGCGCGCCAAAGATCGTCTTTCCGGCAATCGCCTCCCAAGCATCGAAGTTCTTGATCCACTCCGGCTTTTCTCCGACGATCCGGCCGTCACGACCGATGATCACGCGGGTCGGCAGCTGCAGCTCGCGCCACCAGTTGACATCGGTGAGATCACCAAAGGTGCAGCACATGGCGATCCCGGTGCCCTTGTCTGGCTCAGCGGCGGGGTGCGCAACGACCGGCAACTCCACCCCATAGAGCGGGCTGGTCACGGTCGTGCCGAACAACGGCTGGTAGCGCTCATCGTCAGGGTGGGCGATCAGGGCCACACAGGCAGCGATGAGTTCAGGCCGGGTGGTCTCGACATAGACCGGACCGTCGGAGCCATGGAACCCAACCCGGTGATAGGCGCCTGGGTAGTCGCGATCCTCGAGTTCTGCTTGGGCGACCGCAGTCTGAAAGGTCACATCCCACAGGGTCGGAGCCTCAGACAGATAGGCCTCATCTCGCGCCACATTGCGAAGAAATGCCCGCTGCGCGACCATGATCGACTCGTCGCCGATCGTGGTGTACAGGCTCGACCAGTCGACGCTTAGTCCGACCCTGCGCCACAGATCCTCGAAGGCCTTCTCGTCAACGTGTGTCAACTCGTGGCAAAGCTCGACGAAGTTGCGTCGCGAGATCCGTAGCTCATGCTTCGGGTCGGGCTTCTCGGGCGGTGTGAAGTTCTCCTCGTACGGCACACTCGGGTCGCAGCGAACACCGTAGAAGTTCTGGACGCGGCGCTCAGTCGGCAGACCGTTGTCGTCCCAGCCGATCGGATAAAAGACCGCCTTGCCCCGCATCCGCTGGTAGCGGGCAATCAGATCGGTATGGGTGTAGGAGAAGACATGGCCGACGTGTAGCGAGCCGGACACCGTGGGCGGGGGAGTGTCGATGCTGTAGACCTCGGCCCGGGTCGCGGGCCGGACGAACGTGTAGGTGTCGTCAGCTTTCCAGCGTGCGATCCACTTGTCCTCCAGACCCTCCAGCGCCGGCTTCTCCGGTACCCCGGCGCCGGTTGGGGTCGACGCGTCGGTTCGGGGCTCAGCTGAAATGGTCACGATCGCGATCTTAGAGAAGAGAGCAACGGGGTACACGCAAGTTTCGTTCCGCGGCTGCCTCAAGCCACAAAGCTGGCGGTGCGTTGACAGGCCCCTAGACTTTGGGCGTCATGGCTGCCGAACTAACTCATGCCGAAATCGTCGCCACGCTCACCAGTCGCTGGCCGGAACATCGTGTCGCACCCAGCCTGGGGAGGATCAGGGCGCTGACCGAACTCCTCGGCGACCCCCAGCGGTTCTATCCCGTCATCCACCTGACCGGGACGAACGGCAAGGGCAGCACCGCTGCGATGATCGAATCGCTGCTGCGGGCCGATGGTCTGCGCACCGGCCGATTCACCAGCCCGCACGTGATGAGTGTGACGGAGCGGATCACGATTGACGGCGAGTCGATCACCGACGAGCGCTTCGACGAGGTGTGGCGTGAGATCGAGCCGTACGTCGCACTCGTTGATCAACGCGAGATCGACGGCGTCCAGATGACCTTCTTCGAGATCATCACCGCGATGGCGTACGCCGCGTTCGCCGATGCACCGGTGGATGTCGCGGTTGTCGAGGTCGGCTTGGGCGGTTCCTGGGATGCCACGAATGTGGCCGATGCCGGTGTCGCTGTGGTGACCCCGATTGATCTTGATCACACCCAGCTGCTGGGCCGTACGATCACCGAGATCACCCGAGAGAAAGCCGGCATCATCAAGCCGGGCGCGCACGCCATCCTTGCCGGGCAGAGCATCGAGGCTGCGGAGGTCCTGCTTGCCCGATGCGCCGAGGTCGGTGCCTTGCCGCAGCGGGAGGGCGTCGACTTCGGCGTCATCGACCGCAAGCTCGCAGTGGCGGGTCAGGTCCTCAGGCTCACTGGCGCGGACGGTCCGATCGACGAAATCTTTCTGCCTCTGTACGGTGCCCATCAAGCCGCGAATGCCGCGCAAGCACTTGCCGCCGCGGAGGCATTTTTGGGACTAACGGCCTTGCACCCTGACGTGGTCCGCGAAGGGTTCGCCCAAGTGCACTTTCCGGGCCGGCTGGAACTCATCCGCCGCTCGCCTGCGCTAGTTCTCGACGCCGCCCACAATCCACATGGCGCCCGGGCGGCTGCGGCGGGCGTCACCGAAGCCTTCGCCTTCAGCCCACTCATCGGCGTCATTGCGGTGATGGCCGACAAGGATGCCCGTGGCATCCTCGAAGTCTTCGAAGAGATCATGAATCAGGTGGTCATCTCGCAGGTCGCCTCGACATCGCGCGGCATGCCGGCCGCCGAGCTCGGGGCCCTCGCTGAAGAGATCTTCGGCTCCTCGCGGGTCACCGTCGTACCGCGACTCGACGACGCGATCGACCGCGCGGTCGAGCTCGCCGAGGCGGATGGCATCGGCTCGCCCGGAGTCCTGATCACCGGATCGGTGGTCGCGGTGGGCGAGGCTCGCACTCTGCTCGTCGGCAACGAACCAGTGTTGGTGCCGTCGGCTAGCGAGGATCTCGATGGGGTCTGGGACGTTGACTACTCCGAAGACGGGCACGAGACCAACCGGGACTGGCAATGATCACCCTCAGTCCCGGCAACCCGATGCGGGTGGTGCTGATGACGGTCTTGATCTTCGAGGTGATCGTCTATGGTCTCGCCGTTCCGGTAATGATCTTCATCTCCGACGTGCCTGGTGCTGCTGCCGGCGGCTTCGGCGGTGGCACGGCGGTGCTGGCCCTGGTGGCAGCCGGGATGCTGCGGAGTCAGGTTGGCTACGTTCTCGGCTGGCTGACTCAGTTCGCCGGCTTGGCACTGGGTTTGTTGACTCCGACGATGTTCATCGTGGGGGCCCTGTTCGCGGCCTTGTGGGTGCTGACGTTCGTGCTCGGCAAGCGGCTCGATTCACGCATGGAGACTTCGCCTGAGGGCGGCGATATCCCCTAGTGTGCTGGCATGTCCTACGTCTCGCCGCCAGTGCCAACTCAGCGTTCCTTTGTGTTGATCAAGCCGGACGCGGTGCGCCGAGGTCTTGCCGGAGCAATCATCAGCCGTTTTGAATCCAAGGGACTGACGATTGTGGCGATGGAGCTCCGTCAGATGACCGGCGAGCTAGCCGATCAGCACTACGCCGAGCACATCGATCGGCCGTTCTATCCGCCGCTCCGGCTTTTCGTCACGTCCGGTCCCTCGGTGGCCATGGTGATCGAAGGCGATGAGGCAATTGATGTCGTACGCGCGATCAATGGGGCGACCGACGGTCGCAAGGCCGCGCCCGGAACGATCCGCGGCGACTTCGCGCTATCCAACCGGGAAAACCTCGTGCACGGCTCCGACTCGGCGGAGTCCGCGAAGCGCGAGATCGCACTCTGGTTCCCCGACCTGGCGTGACCCTTAGGCTGGGTTGGTCATGACGACAATCGCGACCGGCCCAGCTTCGGTATTTCCTCGCCTCGAGCCGCTGCTGCCGCGCGTCAGCAAGCCCATCCAGTACGTCGGTGGCGAGCTGAACAGCGTGACGAAGGAATGGGACGCGGTCGAGGTCCGCTGGTGCCTGAGCTATCCGGACGCGTACGAGGTGGGCTTGCCCAATCAGGGCGTCGCGATCTTGTACGAGGTCCTCAACGAGCAGGAGTGGATCCTCGCTGAGCGAACGTACGCGGTCTGGCCCGACATGGAAGCGCTGATGCGCGAGTATCAGGTGCCGCAGTTCACGCTGGACTCCCATCGTCCGGTCGGAGAGTTCGACGTCTTTGGCCTCAGCTTTGCCACCGAGCTCGGCTACACGAACATGCTCACGGCGTTGGACTTGGCTGGAATTCCTATCCATTCTCATGATCGCCGCGAGTATGACCCCATCGTGCTGGCCGGCGGGCATTCGGCATTCAACCCGGAACCGATCGCCGACTTCCTCGACGCTGTTGTGTTGGGCGACGGCGAGGAAATCTCCTTGACAATTTCTGCGGCGATCCGGCAATGGAAAATCGACGATCGACCGGGCGGCCGGGACGGCCTGTTGTTGCGGCTGGCGAGCGGCGGTGGCGTGTATGTGCCGAAGTTCTACGATGTCGACTACCTGCCTGACGCCCGGATCCGCCGGGTAGCGCCAAACCGGCCCGGCGTACCCTTCCGCGTTTCCAAGCACACGTTGATGGACCTCGATGCCTGGCCGTACCCAAAGAAGCCTTTGGTGCCCCTCGCTGAGACAGTGCACGAGCGGTACGCCGTCGAGATCTTCCGCGGCTGCACGCGCGGCTGTCGGTTCTGCCAGGCGGGCATGATCACGCGCCCCGTCCGGGAGCGCAGCATCGACACCATCGGCGCGATGGTGCAGCAGGGGATCGAGGCAACCGGGCTGGAGGAAGTCGGACTGCTGAGCCTGTCCAGCAGTGATCATTCCGAGATTGCGGACATCACGAGCCAGCTGGCTGATCGCTACGAGGGCTCTAATGTTTCCCTGTCATTACCGAGCACGCGGGTGGACGCGTTCAATATTGATCTTGCTAATGAGCTGTCACGCAATGGTCGGCGTTCCGGCCTGACCTTCGCGCCAGAAGGCGGCACTGAACGGATGCGCAAGGTGATCAACAAGATGGTCACTGAGGACGATCTGATCAGCACGGTTGCGACGGCGTACTCGCAGGGCTGGCGCCAGGTGAAGTTGTACTTCATGTGCGGCTTGCCGACCGAAACTGACGAGGACGTGGTGGCGATTGCGAAGCTGGCCAAACGTGTGATCGCCACGGGTCGTGAGGTCAGTGGACGGCGAGATATCCGCTGCACAGTGAGCATCGGTGGGTTTGTGCCCAAGCCGCATACTCCGTTCCAGTGGGCAGCGCAATGTGATCATGAGACCGTTGACGCGCGACTGGCCAAGCTGCGAGATGCCATCCGCGGTGATCGGCAATACACCCGCGCCATTGGTTTCCGCTATCACGACGGCAAGCCAAGTGCTATCGAGGGATTGCTCAGTCGCGGTGATCGCCGTGTCGGGGCGGTCATCGAGACCGTCTGGCGGGATGGCGGCCGGTTCGACGGCTGGAGCGAGCACTTCTCCTACGAGCGCTGGGCGGCTGCTGCGGAGCAGTCTCTGGCCGGTAGCGGTGTTGATCTTGACTGGTACACCACTCGGGCGCGGGAGTACGCCGAAGTGCTGCCCTGGGATCACCTGGACGCAGGTCTTGACCGCGAGTGGCTCTGGGAGGACTGGCAGGACGCTCTCGATGAGGTTGAAGTTGATGACTGCCGATGGACACCGTGTTTCGAGTGCGGGGTGTGTCCCCAGCTGGACACCAGCATTCAAATCGGCCCGACGGGTCGGAGACTCCTGCCGTTGACGCCGGTTGTTGCAGATCTGTCAACGACCGGGCCCTGAATTCGCATCTCTGAAGGGCTCGAAACAGCCGAAACGCGGCATCTGGGCGCTTTGCGTGATGCGAAATCAGGGAGGTCCTACCAGCACGAACGACTCGGCGCGCTGAGCGACAAGTCGGCGGTGACTAGGCTCAGCGCATGGCGCCGAGCTCACGCACTCAGCCGGAGCAGCACGCGCCGCCGGTGCAGTGGCTGCGAGTCAGGTACGCCAAGCGAGGCCGCGCGCGGTTCACCAGTCACCGAGACTTCGGCCGCGCCTTCGAACGCGCGTTGCGCCGGGCCGGGGTCCCGATGGCGTACTCGTCCGGCTTTTCGCCGCATCCACGAATCTCGTACCCGAACGCGGCGCCCACTGGCGCAGCGAGCGAAGCGGAGTACCTCGAGATCGGACTCGCCGCTGCCTGCGATCCAGACAAGGTGAAAGATGCGCTCGACGCCGCCCTGCCGTCCGGCCTCGATGTCCTCGACGTGGTAGCGGCGTCGCCTGGGGCATTGGCCGGCGAGCTGACCGGGTCCCATTGGCAAGTCGAGCTGCCAGGACTCTCCGCGGCCGCGCTCAGCGGGGCCGTTGAGGCGTTCCTGACCAGCGACAAGGTGCCCGTGCAACGGATGACCAAGACTGGCTTGCGGGAATTCGACGCTCGTACGGCAGTGATCGCGCTCGACGTTGCGGATGCGCGGCTGAGGATGACTCTGGCGCATCAGACACCCCTGGTACGGCCGGACGATGTACTGACCGGCCTGCGGGTCGCGAGCCCGGACTTCACGCCACTCGATCCGCCGATTCTGACCCGGCTTGCCCAAGGCCGCCTCGACCTCGAGTCAGGCGTCATCATCGAGCCCGGTCGCTAGGTTGCGCTGCTCACACGGGAACTTAGGTGACCTGTGTGATACTAGAGACGGCTTCGACGCCTGGTGCGTCGAGTCTCGATGGCAACAGAGCGCGGCGTGACAGGTCGCGACAAGCAGGTGGATGTTGATCTTCCACCGCGACGAGCAGGCTCCGAGTGGACGGACCTAGCGCTTGACCGCGGGAGGGTCGCACTCACCACATCGGTTTCGCAAGCTTCCGCGGCCCGGCCAAGCGCCGGTGCAAGCGAACGAGAAAGTGCGCAATATGCGCCATAGAGGAGTTTGATGCTCGAACCCAACGAGCCCACGCATACCCAAAACACCATTGAAGAGCCGGACGTCCAGTCCAGTCCACGACGCCGACGGGCAGCCAGCCGAGCAGCTGGTCCGCCATCGTCGGCCCCAGATGCACCCACGATCGAACACGCGCCGGAGTTAGGTGTGGCCTCAGCGGCCGACAAGCCCGCTAAAAAGACAGCCGCTAAACGCACGGCCAAGAAGGCGACGACCGAGCCGTCGAGCGGAGGTGACGCGCCAGCCAAGACGACCCGGAAGCGGGCCGCCAAGAAGGTTGCTGCAGACCCGACCGACGCTCCGGTAACGGCCGAATCCCAGACCGGCCCAGCCGAGAACAACCCAGCTGAGAGTGGCCCAGCTGAGACTGGCCCAGCCGAGCCGATGCCGACGGAGCCCGAGGCATCGGCACCAGCAGCTGAGATCGTGCCGCCCGCTGTCGTCGACCCTGTCGCAGACGCGGTTGATGTCTTTCCAGACGAGCAGCAGCCGGGATCGGAGGCCTCCCCAGAGGCCAGCCCGCCTGAATCAGCCGAAGAGGCGGCAGCTGATGGCGACGCAGGAGAGGGTCGCCGCAGGCGTAGACGCCGCGGGGGTCGTCGCCGGCGGCGCACCGGGGGCGACGAGGCCGAGGCGGCCGAAGGTACGCCGACAGACGCTTCCGTCACCGAGTCAAGGCAGCCTGAAGAGGACGAATCAGCACAGGGCGACGGCGCTGAGACCAACGGTGAGGGCTCGCGACGACGGCGTCGGCGACGCCGCCGACGCGGTGAGGAGGTCAGCACAGCTCCCGACGACCCCACGGACACGGTGCTCCGAGTACGCGAGCCACGGGCAGCCAATACCGAAGTGGTCGGCATCGATGGGTCGACCCGCATGGAGGCCAAGCGACAGCGACGGCGCGAAGGTCGTGAGGCAGGCCGGCGGCGTACGCCGGTGCTGAGCGAGGCAGAGTTCCTCGCCCGGCGGGAATCCGTGGTACGCAAAATGATCATCAGGCAAAGGGAAAATCTTGCCCAGATCGCGGTACTGGAGGACGACATCCTGGTCGAGCACTACGTCGACCGAGCCTCCGCCGCCTCCTTGATCGGCAACGTCTACCTCGGTCGGGTCCAGAACGTGCTTCCCTCGATGGAAGCGGCATTCGTTGACATCGGCAGAGGTCGCAACGGCGTGATCTACGCCGGTGAGATCGATTGGGACTACTTCGGCGCGGAAGGCCAGAATCGCAAGGTCGAGAAGGTTCTCAAGTCTGGCCAGACGATCTTGGTGCAGGTCACCAAGGACCCCGTCGGCGCCAAGGGTGCACGCCTGACCAATCACGTCTCCATCCCTGGCCGCTACATCGTGTACGCGCCGGGTGGCCACCTGTCCGGCATCTCCCGGAAACTGCCGGAGAGCGAACGCCGGCGGCTCAAGGACATCCTCTCTGATCTGGTTGGGGAGGCTGCGAGCGTGATCGTGCGCACGGCGGCCGAGGGTGCCAGCGAGGAGGAACTGGTCCGCGATGTGAACCGGCTGACGGCGCAGTGGCAGGACATCGAGCGCAAAGTCGCCACCGGTAATGCGCCGCAACTGCTCTACGCCGAACCCGACCTCACCGTACGCATTGTGCGGGACCTCTTCACCGAAGACTTCTCAGAGTTGATCATCTCCGGCAACGGCGGGATGACCGACGCATACGACTCGGTCGAGGCGTACGTCTCCCACGTCGCGCCGCACCTGAAGGATCGGCTGCGCCGCTGGGAGAGTGATCAAGATATTTTCGCCGAGTACCGACTCGATGAACAGATTGCGAAAGCCCTTGAGCGGAAGGTATTCCTGCCATCGGGCGGATCGTTGATCATCGACCGCACCGAGGCCATGACGGTGATCGATGTGAACACCGGAAAATTCACCGGTAGCGGCGGCAATCTGGAATCCACTGTCACCAGCAACAACCTGGAAGCGGCCGAGGAGATCGTCCGGCAGCTGCGGCTTCGCGACATCGGCGGCATCATCGTGATCGACTTCATCGACATGGTGCTACCCAGCAACCGCGAGCTGCTGCTGCGCCGCTTGGTGGAGTGTCTGGGACGAGACCGGACGCGGCACCAGGTCGCCGAGATCACCAGCCTTGGGCTGGTGCAAATGACGCGTAAGCGAATCGGCACTGGCTTGCTGGAGGCGTTCACGACCGAGTGTCCACAGTGTCACGGCCGCGGTTATGAATTGCAC
>Ga0307307_10000053_pt1 | contig 20948 bp, 20 predicted proteins | sample ER_DNA_194_FD_194505 | JGI IMG/M metagenome (GOLD analysis project Ga0307307, IMG submission 194505) | Bulk soil microbial communities from the East River watershed near Crested Butte, Colorado, United States - ER_DNA_194 | ecosystem: Environmental > Terrestrial > Soil > Floodplain | place...
AGGAGCTCGGGATGTTCACGAGCCGGTTGCCAAGCCAACGTGCCAACGATGTTCATCAGGGGAGGATCTTAGTGAGGCTCACCGTCGCCGACTCCGAGGATGCCCGACTTTCCGACTATGTCCGGCTCCGGGAGACCTCTCTGCGTCGGCACCTCGAATCAGAGCGAGGCCTGTTCATCGCTGAGGGCGAGAAGGTCATCCGCCGCGCGATTGAGGCCGGTTACCAGCCGCGGTCGTTTCTGCTTGCCGAGCGTTGGCTCGAGGGTCTAAGTGATGTCGTGCAGCGGTGGCCTGCCGTGCCGGTCTTCGTCGTGACGGAAGATCTTGCCGAGCAGATAACTGGCTTTCACGTTCATCGCGGAGCTCTTGCCTCGCTGCACCGCGAACAACGGCATACCGTCGAGGACCTTGTCGCGATGCGGCGCCTCGTTGTCTTGGAAGACATCGTTGACCACGCCAATGTCGGAGCGATCCTGAGGAACGCTGCCGGTCTGGGCTGGGATGGCGCATTGCTCGCGCCGCGGGCGGCCGATCCGCTGTACCGCCGATCGATCAAGGTGAGCATGGGTGCGGTGTTCTCATTGCCCTGGGCGCGACTGCGGGATTGGCGCGGAGCACCCGAGATGTTGGCTGCGGCCGGCTTTCTCACGGTCGCGCTCGCCCTAGCGCCGGACGCCACCGAGCTCGATGAGCTGGCTGGCAGCATTCCGCGGCAAACCAAGCTTGCCGTGCTGCTGGGCACCGAGGGCACCGGGCTCTCGAAACACTGGTCGGATGGCGCCGCAGTGCGCACCCGTATCCCGATGTTCGCCGGCATCGACTCACTCAACGTGGCCGCTGCGGCGGCGATTGCGTGCTACGCGTTGTCAGCCCGTGGAATGACTGGCCAATCCTCCGGATAGAGGTCCGCCGCGTCCTCGTGCAACGCATAGAGCTTCTTGCGAGCTCGTCCGGCGAGCCGGTCGCCGAACACGATGCCATTGAGATGGTCGGTCTCGTGCTGCAAGCAGCGAGCGAGCAGCCCGGTGCCCACCACCTCAACGGGGGCGCCGTTCTGATCTTGGCCGCGGCAGATCGCATGATCGGGCCGAGCCAGCTCAATGTACGCGCCTGGCAAGGACAGACAGCCCTCATCGGAGGCGTGCAACTTCCGCTCTTTGCCTTCCGGCAGACTGACTTCGGCGTTACACATCACGCCGACATGTCGTACCTGGTCATCATCGGGGCAGTCGTAGACGAATACCGCCAGATCGACGCCTACCTGGGTCGCAGCCAGACCAACACCCTCGGCCGCGTACATGGTCGCGAACATGTTGCGCAATAGGTCGCGTAGCTCGTCATCGAACGCAGTCACAGGCCGAGTGCGGCGATGCAAGATCGGGTTACCCCAGCGGACTATCGGCAGCACCGCGCCGCCGGTTCGTAGCTCGGCGATGGTGCTGGTCTGAGGTGGCACGCCGGTGAGGGTACCGCGTGGCGCGCTTGGAATGCGTGCTCCGGTGACTCAGAGTGTTGACGTGGCTGAGCGCGATGTGCCGCCGCAGTTCGAGGTGATCTTGGCGGACTACGTTCGCCATCTCCGAGCACAGCGGAACCTGGCTGAGCACAGCGTACGCGCCTACCGTACTGATCTGATCGATCTGTTCTGCCATCTTGATCGGCTGGGCGTCGAATCGCTGGCGAAAGTCGACCTAAGGGCATTGCGGAGCTGGCTCGCCAAGCAGCACACCCTCGGTCACGCTCGCAGCACCTTGCAGCGGCGGGCGGCAGCGGCGCGCGTGTTCTTCGCCTGGGCTCACGAAACGGGACGTGTGACCACCGATCCAGCGGCGAATCTGCGATCACCGAAGTCCATCCGGGTGCTGCCGCCGACTCTTGAGCAAGCAACGGCGGCGCGCATGCTCGATGAAGCGATCGCGACAGCTCGTGAAACTGGGGGACCGGTGGCTGCGCGCGATGTTGCTCTCCTGGAACTGCTGTACTCCACCGGAATCCGGGTCTCCGAGCTATGCGGCCTAAATGTTGATGATCTTGATCGGCAGCGCAGCGTGGTGCGGGTGCTCGGCAAGGGCAGCAAGGAACGAACTGTCCCTGTCGGTGTGCCGGCAGTGCGTGCGGTCGAGGCTTGGCTCGCGAGGGCGCGGCCGCAGCTGATCACTGGCGACTCGGGCCCAGCGATGTTCCTCGGCGAGCGTGGCAAACGTATCGACCCTCGGGTGGTACGACGCATCGTCCACCGCTCGCTCCGATTGACCGAGGGGGCGCCCGACCTTGGTCCGCACGGACTTCGTCATGCGATGGCCACCCATTTGCTCGAGGGTGGCGCAGACCTGCGCAGCGTCCAGGAGATGCTCGGGCATGCGTCGCTGGCCACCACGCAGATCTACACCCACGTGACCAATGAACGGTTACGTGCGGCGTTCGAGCAGGCCCACCCCCGGGCTTGAACGAAATTTCCTCATAACCAGCTCATGGGGTTGCTGAGTCGCCCATTGAGCCACAGCATCAGGTGCAGATGACAGCCGGTCGAGAGGCCCGTACTCCCCACCGCACCGATCACCTGGCCCCGAGTGACCCGCTGTCCGGGCCGGACCAGATACCGCGCGGCGTGATTGAAGGCTGTCTCGACCTGAACCCCAGCAACACGGCCGTGGCTCACGAACAGCCGATTGCCGTACGCGGGGCTGTAGTAAGCCCGCGTCACTACTCCGGCATACGGCGCACGTATTGCGGCGCCACAGGCGGCGCCGAAGTCGGTGCCGTCGTGCAGCTTCCAGACCTTCAGCACCGGATGCAGCCGCATGCCGAACGCCGAGGTCACCCCGCCAGGGACGGGTCGGAGGAACCCATGGCTTCCTGGCCGTCCGACCGATGCACTGCTCAGCCCAGCCGGCGTCGCCGCAGCGGCCGCTGCCCGGGCCCTAGCTGCGCGTTCCGCGATCGTGCGTTGGGTCTCCGCAACCAGACGCAGCTGACCACTGCCATTGCCGAGGAGAAGCAGCGGGTTGAGATACTTCTTGCCCTCGCGCAGTCCCCAATGCAGGCAACCTCGACAGTGCCCACCTTGACCGACTTGGCCTATCACTTGCCCCAACGCGACGCGCTCGCCGACCTGCAATGCGCTGATCACAGGCTCGTACGTGGTGCGGACCGGACCATGGTCGAGGCTGATGACCGGCTTGCCGGCGATCGATCCGACGAATGCCACTGTGCCGTCCGCCGCGGCAAGAACAGCATCACCAGGCTTGGCGGCAAGATCAATCCCTCGATGACCTGACCCCCACGCCACCGTCGGCGGATCAAACCCGCGCTGCACAACCGGGGATCCGCTGAGCGGCCAACCGGCGGGTGTGGGCAGCCGGACAGCCGCTACAGCAGGAGCCGGAACCGTCAGCACCCACAGGCAGACCATCGCGAAGAGTGCCAGTCGCAAATATCTATGGAGCGCCCGCATGTTGGCAGTCTCCGGATGTCGCGTCGAATCGTGCGGCCCTTCGGGGAATCTGTGGATGAGGCGCCGAAGGGCCCTGGCGTTTGTGGATAGACTCACCTGTGCAGGCCTGCCATCAGGTCTGACTTCGCATGCTTACTACCGGCCTCCGGGCCGGGCGATACTTTCGGTCTCGACTTTGACCGAGAAGAACATCGTCGAGGACGTGTCGCGGGAGCATCAGGCAGCGCCGAAAGGTTCGGTGCTGAAACAACCGAACGCCGGCGCGCGCAGCTGCCGGCAAGGAAGGAACGCGGCCATGGCCGTCGTCACAACACGACAGCTCCTTGAGAGCGGGGTCCACTTCGGACACCAGACCCGCCGTTGGAATCCGAAGATGAAGCGGTTCATCTTCACCGAACGCAACGGCATCTACATCATCGATCTCCAGCAGTCACTGACCTACATCGATCGCGCCTACGCCTTCGTCAAGGACACGGTGGCGCGCGGCGGCCAGGTGCTTTTCGTCGGCACCAAGAAGCAGGCGCAAGAAGCTATTGCCGAGCAGGCAACCCGAGTCGGCATGCCGTACGTGAACCAGCGCTGGCTGGGTGGCATGTTGACCAACTTTCACACCGTGATCAAGCGCATCCAGCGGCTCAAGGAGCTGGAAGGTCTGGACTTCGACGACATCGCCGCGTCCGGTCTGACCAAGAAGGAGCTGCTCGGGCTGCGTCGGGAGAAGGAGAAGCTGGAGCGGACCCTCGGCGGCATCCGAGACATGACCAGGACTCCTCAGGCAGTCTGGATCGTCGATACCAAGAAGGAACACCTGGCGGTCGACGAGGCGCGCAAGCTGCGAATCCCGGTGATCGGCATCCTCGATACCAACTGCGATCCCGATGAGGTCGATTTCGCGATCCCCGGTAACGACGACGCGATTCGTTCCGTCTCCTTGCTCACTCGAGTGATCGCCGATGCCGTCGCCGATGGCCTGATGGCGCGCTCGGGCGCGCAGACCGGAACTGAGGCCGAGCTCGAGCCCATGCCGGACTGGGAACGTGAGCTACTTGTCGCGTCCCAGGAACCGGCACCTGCCACGCCTCATGATGTGCCCGCGGCTGACGCCGCCCCGGTGCCCGGCGAGGAGCAGCCCGAGGAAGCTGCGCTCGAGGCCGAGGAAGCAGCCGACAAGGAAAGCGATCTGGAGAGCCAGTCAGACAACCCCGACCCGGAGAACGTCTATGACCCGGCTACCGGTTCGACGCACAGCTGACGACACCTAACCCATAACAGATAAGAGGACGACCGAAACTCATGGCAACGATTTCCGCTGCTGATGTGAAGACGCTTCGCGACGCGACCGGCGCAGGCATGATGGACTGCAAGAAGGCGCTGACCCAAGCCGATGGCGACTTTGACAAGGCTGTTGAGATCCTTCGGGTGAGCGGCCAGGCCAAAGCGGCCAAGCGGGGGGCAGAACGCTCCGCCTCCAACGGTCTGGTGGCCTCCACCGATGGTGCTCTGCTCCAGCTCGGCGCCGAGACCGACTTTGTCGCCAAGAATCAGGCTTTCCAGGATTTGGCCGACGACGCCGTGAAAGCCGTGGCCGCGACCAAGGCCGACACCGTTGCCGCCGCCAACGCTGCAACCCTCCCTTCGGGCCAGACTGTCGGGGAGGCCGTGGAGGAGCTGGCCATCAAGATCGGGGAGAAGCTCGAGGTGAGCGCCGCGGCCTACTTCGACGGCCAGACCGCGGTCTATCTGCACCGTCGCGCCTCCGATCTTCCTCCGCAGGTCGGAGTACTCGTGGAGTACGAGGGATCGGACCCATCTGCCGCCCGCAGCGTCGCCATGCAGATCGCCGCGATGCGCCCGCAATATGTCAGCCGCGATGAGGTGCCGCGCGAGCTGGTCGATAACGAACGGCGCATCGCCGAGGCGACCGCGAAGGAGGAGGGCAAGCCTGAGCAGGCTCTTCCCAAGATCATCGAAGGCCGGCTGAATGCGTACTTCAAAGACGTCGCGTTGCTGGATCAGCCCTCAGTGACCGACAACAAGGTGCCCGTTGGCAGACAGCTCGACGAGGCCGGGATCAAGGTGCTGCGGTTCGTACGCTTCGAGGCGGCCGGGACGTAGCAACAGCTCGAACAAACGCCGAGTTGCGAGCGTCGGCATCGCGCGAACAGCTCCCAACGACGAAGAGGGGAACCCGACGAGTGAATGGTCCGTACAAGCGCGTGATGCTGAAGCTCTCGGGTGAGGTCTTTGGTGGTGGCAAGGTCGGCGTCGACCCTGATGTCGTCGCTGGGTTAGCCAAGCAGATCGCCATCGTGGTGCAGATGGGCGTCCAGGTGGCCGTCGTCGTCGGCGGCGGCAATTTCTTTCGCGGCGCCGAACTGCAGCAGCACGGGATGGAGCGGGATCGGGCCGACTACATGGGCATGCTCGGCACCGTCATGAACTGCCTAGCCCTGCAAGATTTCCTAGAGAAAGTCGGCGTCCAGACGCGCGTCCAAACCGCCATCACCATGGGGCAGGTGGCCGAGCCGTACATCCCGCGCCGCGCCGAGCGGCATCTCGAGAAGGGTCGGGTCGTCATCTTCGGCGCCGGCTCTGGCATGCCGTACTTTTCGACCGACACGGTCGCCGCCCAGCGAGCCCTGGAGATCAGCGCAGAGGTGCTGTTGATGGGCAAGCAGGGTGTCGACGGGGTGTATTCGGCTGACCCTCGCAAACACCCCGATGCCATCAAGTTCGACGAGCTGACCTATGACGACTATTTGGCGCGGAATCTCAAGGTCGCCGACGCAACGGCGATCAGTATGGCTCGTGACTACAAGCTCCCCATGATCTTTTTCAGCCTCGACACTGACGGCACCATCGTCCGTGTGGTGTCGGGTGAGAAGATCGGAACGATCGTCCACGCCTAAGGAGGCAACGCTTTGATCGCCGACATTATGCGCGAAGCCGAGATCAAGATGGCGAATGCGGTCGAGCACACCAAGGAAGAGTTTGCGGCCATTCGTACCGGTCGAGCGCACCCTGCGATCTTCGCCAAGCTGATGGCCGATTACTACGGCTCGCCGACGCCGCTGCAACAGCTCGCCACCTTTCATGTGCAAGACGCCCGGATCGTGCTGATCACCCCGTACGACAAGTCGGCGATGGCCAACATCGAGAAGTCGATCCGCAACTCCGATATCGGGGTCAATCCGTCCAACGACGGCACCACCATTCGCGTCACCCTTCCTGAGCTGACCGAGGAGCGGCGCAAGGAATACATCAAGCTCGCCAAGCACAAAGCCGAGGATGCCCGGATCTCCATCCGCGGCGCCCGTCGTACGGCCAAGGAAGCCCTGGACCGAATGGTCAAGGACAAGGAAGTCGGTGAGGACGAGGTGGTACGGGCGGAGAAGCAGCTCGACGCCGCCACCCGAAAGCACGTCGACGAGATCGACGATGTCCTCAAGCACAAGGAAGCCGAATTGCTCGAGGTCTAATGTTGACTGAGCCACCGGCCGTACCGGCGCAAACGCACGGCCGTGCCGGGCGCAATCTGCCGGCAGCAATCGGCATTGGGGTTGGCCTCGGCGCGTACGTCGTGCTCAGCTTGGTCTATCTGCCGCCGGCTTTCGTTGCGCTGGTAGCGGTGGCACTGGTACTGGCCTCGGTCGAATTGCACGAGGCGCTGAAGAAACAGGGCATGACGTCGGCAATCGTGCCGATCGTGATAGGCAGCGTCGCGATCTCCGTCGGCTCCTACTTCGCGGGCCGCCAGGAGCCGGTGATCTTCTCCACCACGAGCGTGTTGTTGGCATCCTTGGCGCTGACCGTGCTGGCAAGCCTGATCTGGCGAATGCCGAAGGGTGTTGCGGGATATGTCGGCGATATCGCCGCAAGCTTGCTGATCATCGGCTATGTGCCACTCCTCGGCTCGTTTGCGGCCTTGATGCTTGCCGAGGGTCGGGGCCCTCTTCGCGTGGTGACTTTCATGTTGATCGTGGTGATGAGCGACACCGGCGGATACGTCGCCGGAGTGCTCTTCGGCAAGCATCCGATGGCCCCGAAGATCAGTCCGAAGAAGTCATGGGAAGGCGTCGCCGGGTCACTCGTGTTCGCCACGGTTGCTGGCATCTGCATGGCAATTTTTGTTCTCCACGTTCCGTTTTGGGTCGGCATCATTTTGAGCGTCTGTCTAGTGGTGGTCGGCAGCTGTGGTGACTTGATCGAATCCATGATCAAGAGGGACCTCGGAATCAAGGACATGAGTTCCTTCTTGCCCGGGCACGGCGGAGTCATGGATCGGCTTGATTCGCTACTGGTGGCTGCGCCCGTAGCCTGGTTGACGATGTATCTCCTGGTGCCCGGCGGATGAACCGTTCGCTGGAGCTCGTCGTTGAGGAGCATCCTCGTCGAGGCCGGCCGCCCCGCCACTGGGCCGATATGAGCCCGGCGGAGCGTCGCGAGTACATCGAGGCACTCGGTCATCCTGCCTATCGGGCCAGGCAGCTGTCTGCGCACTACTTCGAGGGGCTGCGCGACGACCCTGGGGAGTGGACTGACTTACCCATCGGGATGCGCGAGACATTCGCAGAGAAGTTCATGCCGAGACTGCTGACGCCGATCCGGGAACTCAGATGTGACGGCGATACCACTGTCAAAACCCTGTGGCGGATGTACGACGGTGCACTCGTCGAGAGCGTCTTGATGCGCTACCGAGATCGAGTCACGATGTGCGTCTCCAGCCAGGCAGGATGTGGGATGGCGTGCCCCTTCTGCGCCACCGGACAGGCCGGATTACAACGCAACATGAGTACGGCTGAGATCGTCGAGCAGGTCATGGACGGTGAGCGGAAGCTGCGCCGCGGCCGGGTTCCCGGCGGCAACGGGCGGGTCCGCAACATCGTGTTCATGGGTATGGGTGAGCCGTTGGCCAACTACAACGCGGTCATCGGCGCCGTTCGACAGTTGATCAGTCCGACTCCCGATGGTCTGGGACTCAGTGCACGCGGTATCACGGTCTCGACAGTCGGGCTCGTGCCGCGGATGCAGCAACTCGCCACCGAAGGAATTCCTCTCACTCTCGCGCTCTCGCTTCACGCCCCTGATGACGAGCTGCGCGATGAACTGGTGCCGATTAATACCCGGTGGAACGTCGAGGAAGTGGTCAACGCAGCGTGGGAGTACGCGAGAACGACCAAGCGCCGGGTTTCCATCGAATACATCCTGATTCGCGATATCAACGATCAGGCTTTTCGCGCCGAGCAGCTCGCCAAGGTCTTGCGGCGCCGCGGCCATTGGGGGTGGGTGCACATCAACCTGATCCCGATGAATCCCACGCCCGGCTCGGTATGGACTGCATCCCGACGTAGCGATGAGGAGGAGTTCGTTCGGCGGCTGAAGGCAAGGGGTGTGCCAGTCACTGTGCGGGACACGCGTGGTCGCGAGATCGACGGCGCATGCGGGCAGCTCGCCGCCCATGAGGGCGGGTAGCTGCTAAGACTGCCAAGATTGGCGCCGTGCCAGCACCCGACCACCCTGAACTAGACCGCCCCGAACTCGACCCAACTCTTGCTGACCTTGCCGAGGCCTTTGGCATTGCCACCGAGTACTGGGATTGGCAAGGCCGGCACATTTGGGTCAGTCGTGACAGCATCGTCGCGGTGCTAGCCGCTCTCGACATTGACGCCGCTACGCCGGAGGCGGCAGCCGTTGCGTTGGCGAATCATCACTGCTGGCCGTGGACCCAGATGTTGCCACCATGCATGGTGATCCGAGAACATCGCACCGCTTCGGTCTGGGCACACGTACCGCACGGCGACCCGGTCACCGTCTGGATCCAATTCGAGACCGGTGGGACCAGGGATCAGCTACCCCAGCTGGAGAACTGGACACCGCCGCAGCGCATTGATGACGGCTGGGTCGGTGAGGCGACCTTCGAAATCCCTGCGGATCTGCCAGTCGGCTACCACACACTGCAGGCCACGAGCGGGGCACGGCAAGCATCGATGCCATTGATCATCACCCCGCAGTGGGTGGGATCTCCGGAACGGATTGGGCAGCGTCGCGGCTGGGGTTTCGCGACCCAGCTCTATAGCGTCCGCTCACAACAGTCCTGGGGTGTCGGTGACTTGACTGATCTCGAGGATCTAGCGGTATGGTCGGCCGCCGAACACGATGCGGATTTCGTCCTCGTCAACCCGCTCCATGCTGCTGAGCCGGTACCGCCGATGGAGCCCTCGCCGTACCTGCCCAGCAGTCGTCGCTTCGCCAACCCGCTCTATCTGCGACCAGAACGCATACCGGAGTACGCCGTGGCCGACGCCGAGCGGCGGGAGGCGATCGAGGTGATCAAAGCCAAGCTGCGTGCCGCGATCGCCGACTCAGCTCAGATTGATCGTGATCGCTCGTGGCAGGCCAAGCGCGACGCACTCGAGATCATCTTCTCGGTGCCGCGGACGCCTGGCCGAGAAGCCTCCTTCGCCGCGTATCGGCGTCGCGAGGCCCGTGGCTTGCAGAGGTTCGCGAATTGGGCTGCGCTGTCGGAGGAGTATGGCCCGAACTTCTCCGATTGGCCGGACGAACTCCAAGATCCTGAATCCCCTGCGGTCGCCGCCTTCGCAGTGGCACAGTCCGCCAAGATCGACTTCCACTGCTGGTTGCAGTGGCTGATGGACGAGCAGTTGGCCGGCGTGCAGCAGGCAGCGCAACGTGCCGGCATGTCACTCGGGGTGATGCACGACTTGGCCGTAGGCGTGAATTCACGTGGCGCGGATGCGTGGAGTTTGCGGGACAGCTATGCCGCAGGTGTCACGGTCGGTGTCCCACCCGATGCGTTCAATCAGCACGGGCAGGACTGGAACCAGCCACCGTGGCGGCCCGATCGACTCGCCGCTACGGCTTACGCGCCCGTCCGCGACATGGTCTCGACGATCTTGAGGCACGCCGGCGGCCTGCGTGTTGATCATGTCATGGGGCTGTTTCGGTTGTGGTGGATTCCGCAGGGTGCGCCTCCCACACAGGGGACGTATGTTCGCTACGACCACGAGGCGATGATCGGCATCCTTGCGCTGGAGGCCCATCGCGCTGGCGCTGTTGTGGTCGGCGAGGATCTCGGAACTGTTGAGCCATCGGTTCGTGACTACCTGCGGGAGCGAGGGATTCTCGGCACATCGATCTTGTGGTTCGAGTTCGATTGGGATGGTGACGGAAAGCCCCTCGCGCCAGAGAAGTGGCGGGAATACTGCCTGGCCTCGGTCACCACCCACGACCTGCCGCCCACGGCAGGCTTTCTAACCGGTGATCACGTGCGACTCCGTGATCAGCTCGGCGTCTTGACCCGCTCTTTGGACGAAGAGCTGGTAGCCGATCAAGCCGATCGCCAGGCGTGGCTGGACAACCTGCGCGATCGGGGGGCGTTGCGGCCCGAGGCCGGTGTGGAGGAGACCATCGAAGCCCTGCACCGCTATCTGACCTGGACACCGTCGCGACTGCTCAACCTCTCGCTGGCTGACGCGGTCGGCGAACGGCAGCTACAGAATCAGCCGGGGACCATTGATGAATATCCCAATTGGCGAGTCCCGCTCACCGGATCTGATGGTGCGCCGGTGATGTTGGAGGACATCTTCACGAACCAGCGCACCGCAGATCTTGCCAAGATCATGAGTAGCGGCGGTTAGACCAGCGACTCACCGGGGACCGAGGTCAATCCCGCCATACTCAATGGCTCTGCGCAGAGCATCGGCTTCATCTTGGGTCAAAATGCCTGCCTGGACCGCCTTATCCAGCCAAGGGTCCAAAGCGGCCGGCCCCTTTTCCGCATAATCCGCGCGGACCTGGTCGAGAGCCGCCCTGACCTCGGCCTCGTCGGCGCCGAGCATGCTGGACAAGGTCTTGACCAAGACCTCCTCCTGCCCAGGGCTCATTGGCCATGCTGGAGCTCCATTTTGCGGTGCCGGATTGCCCGGCGCGGGCGCAGCTGGATTGTCCGGCGTCGGGGCAATAGGGGGCGCGGTCGTCGGGTTAGGCACAACTGGTGTGTCAGCGTACGCAGCACTTGCTACTCCCATGCCGGCGCCAAGCACTAGCAGTCCTGAGCCTAGTGCGACTGCAGTTTTTATCGAGACTGCCACGTTTCTCGGTACTCCTTGTGGTCGGTTCACAGGCGTTGCCGAAATAGTGTGGAGCCCGTACCTAGCAATCACCTTGGTGGAACCTGGCAGCCAGCTAGCAATCTGAGTCGGAATGCAGGCGCTGGATAAGGTCGAGGCATGGCCGGTGAGGTCGTAGCGACGGAGAGCACGCGGGAATCGAAGCAGGTGAATCAGAGCCTGTTGACGGTGCTGGTCGCATTTCTCGCCAACGTGCTGATCGCCATTGCCAAATCCGTAGCGGCGGTCATCACCTCGTCAGCGTCCATGCTGGCCGAGGCCGCCCACTCATGGGCAGATGCTGGCAACGAGATCTTCTTGCTGATAGCCGACCGGCGATCCGACCGTGGGCGGGACAGCGAGCACCCAATGGGGTTCGGCCGCGAGGCATACGTCTGGTCGATGTTTGCTGCCTTCGGACTCTTTACTGCGGGCGCGGTGGTGTCCATTTGGCATGGTGTGCAGCAGTTGATCGAACCCGAGGAGGCCTCCAACTTTCTCGTCGCGTACGTGGTCCTCGGCATCGCCTTCGTGCTCGAAGGGGTGTCCTTCACCCAGGCAACGTTTCAGGCGCGGCGGATGGCCGCGCAGCTGGATCGCGGCGTGAAGGATTACATCTTGAACACCTCAAATCCCACGCTGCGCGCGGTCTTTGCCGAAGACGCCGCGGCCTTGATCGGCATCACCATTGCAGTCATCGGAATTGCGCTGCATCAGGTCACCGGATCAGCCACGCCCGACGCCATCGGATCCATTCTGGTTGGCCTGCTGCTGGCAGTCGTCGCAGTCTTCTTGATCGATCGCAACCGACGCTTCCTGGTCGGGGAGGAGGTGCGTCCCGAGGTTCGCCAAGACGTTCTCCGCAAGCTCCTGGACCGTCCAGACATCGATCGGATCACCTATCTGCACCTTGAATTTGTCGGTCCGGGTCGGTTGTATCTAGTTGCTTCGGTCGACATGGCCGGTGACGACGTTGAGCCAAGTCTGGCTGTCCGATTGCGGCAGGTGGAACGGGAGCTGGAGGAGCACGACAACATCGAGGAGGCCGTGCTCACCCTCGCCACACCCGACGAGCTGTCGCTACTTCCGTGACCCGGCTGCGTTACGTCCCGGCAGTCAGCAGATCCGCTGCCTCTTTTACACCGTCAACGCAGTAGATCAACTCACCCATCGCTCGCCCGGCGCCGAGCCGCTGCAGGAGTGGCCAAGCGGGATAGACATCGGTCCAGTACTCCCGACCGACCAAGATCAACGGAACAACCAAGCTGGCGTCGGCAGCGTAGAAGTTCTCGGTGACGGCTTGGAAGATCTCCTGCACCGTACCGGCCTGACCCGGAAGGTAGATGACTCCGCCCCCGCAGTGATGGAGCAACGTGTCTTCCCGCAGCGCATTGGAAAAATACTTGGCGATCTCGGTCGCAAAGACATTGGTGGGTTCGTGGCCGTAGAACCAGGTCGGGATGCTGAGGCTGCGCCCTGCCGAGGCGACCGGCCAGCGGGCCCGTACCTCGAAAGCGGTGTGCGCCCATTTATCGATACTCGGCCGGTCCGTCGGCGCGGATGTCATGATCATCAGGGCATCCTCGAGCGAGCCCGGCCACGGGCTCAGATAGGCACCGAGATTTGCTGCCTCCATTGCCCCGGGACCGCCTCCAGTGAGGACGGTGCGACCTGACAGGGTCAGGTTTTCTCCCAGCTCGGCCGCAGCGCGATAAGTTTCCTCGCCGCGTGGCACGGCGTGACCGCCCATGATCCCGACGATCTTGCGTCGGTCCAGGACCGTTGTCGCATCCTCCAGCGCATCAGCGATGGCGTGATCATGAAGTGTCGCGCCGAGCTCGGCGGTGAGTGACGCCGCCGGGTGCGCGTGCGACCAGGCATAGATGGCCGCATCGAGACTGGCTGCGTATTCGCCGGTGCCGTACAGCTCGGCAGCGTCGTACAGACGTGCTCGGTACGGATCGAACGGCAGGTCGGGCAGGCGCGGGAACAGCAGCGCACCGGACCTGCGGAGCTCGTGTTCGGCCGTCGGGGCGAACTGGCAACCGAGGAAGACCGCGCCGCGGGGATCGACCGTTCGCAGCACGTCGGTTCGTTCGGTGAGATCGACAGACTGGACGAACCATCCGTTCAGGTGGCGGGTTTTGCCAATGTGGGCGTCGAAATCGGCCAGGCTCTCGATGTCGATCAGACGTCGGGTCACGACCCACCATTCTTTCAGAAGAACCTGCCACACTAGGCCCCGTGCGTGACGTGGTGATCTTGGGCAGTACCGGCTCGATCGGTACCCAGGCTCTGGAGGTCGTCGCCGAGCATCGTGATCAGTTCCAGGTGGTAGGCCTTGCCGCTGGGGGCCAGCAGATTGCGCTGCTGGCGCAGCAGGCGCTGGACAGCGGTACGCGGACCGTTGCGGTCAGCCGCGCGACAACCGTGCAGGACCTCCAGTTGGCTCTTTACGCCGAGGCAAGCCGACGTGGCTGGGCGGAGGGAAAGTTCACGCTCCCGCGCATCCTGGCGGGCCCGGATGCGGCCGCGGAGCTGGCGGCGATGCCGTGTGACGTCGTCCTCAATGGGATCACCGGCTCCACCGGGCTTGCTGCGACGCTGGCCGCACTGCGGGCTGGGCGAATCCTTGCCCTGGCCAACAAGGAGTCTCTTGTGGTCGGCGGCGCGCTGGTCACAAAAGCCGCACGTCCAGATCAGATTGTTGCCGTCGACTCCGAACACTCGGCGCTGGCGCAGTGCCTTCGCGGTGGCTCCGCGGCAGAGGTCGATCGGCTCATTCTCACCGCAAGCGGCGGACCCTTCCGGGGGCTCAGCCGCGAACAGATGAGCAATGTCACTCCTGATCAGGCCCTGGCACACCCGACCTGGAACATGGGCCGAGTGATCACGACCAACTCCGCAACGCTGGTGAACAAGGGTTTGGAACTGCTCGAGGCGCACCTGCTGTACGGGGTGGACCTGGATCGAATTGATGTGGTGGTGCATCCGCAGTCGATCGTGCACTCCATGGTGCAGTTCGTCGACGGCTCGACGCTTGCGCAGTGTTCGCCACCAGACATGAAGCTTCCGATTGCGCTGGGTCTGAGCTGGCCTGATCGGCTGCCGGGCGTCGCGCGGCCGTGCGATTGGCGTACGGCAGCGAGCTGGACTTTTGAACCGCTCGACAACCTGGCATTCCCCGCTGTTGAACTCGCCCGCGCGGCGGGGCGGCTGGGAGGAACGGCTCCTGCGGTGTACAACGCTGCAAACGAGGTCTGCGTCGACGCCTTCCACGATGGCCGAATCCGATTCAATCGGATCATTGACGTCGTCGCTCTGGTACTCACCGAGCACACGGGTTCAGATCCCGACGTAGGCTCGATGCTGGTCGCGAGCGATCAGCTCACGCTTGAGGTGGTCCTGGCGGCCGACGCCTGGGCACGAGCCCGGGCCACCGACCTCACCGAAGCAACGGAGCACGCGCGCTAGATGGACCTCGTGATCTACATTGCCGGTGCCGTTGTCTTCTTCGGACTGGTGATGGCCTCGATCGCCTTGCACGAGATTGGTCATCTCGTTCCGGGCAAGCTGTTCGACGTCAAGACGACCGAATACTTCATCGGCTTCGGTCGCAAGCTGTGGTCGCGGCGTCGAGGTGAGACCGAGTACGGCGTCAAGGCGGTTCCGGTGGGCGGCTATGTCCGGCTCGTCGGCATGTTTCCGCCGTCAAAGGACCGGCCCGGTCAGGTTCGCACCTACAGTACGGGGCCGTTTCGCGCGCTTGCCGACAATGCCAGAGCGGCGGAGTGGTCGGCGATCCGCCCCGAGGACGAGGGAAGACTTTTCTACGAGAAGCCGTTCTGGCAAAAGTTGATCATTATGGCCAGCGGCCCGACGATGAATATCCTGCTGGCATTCTTGATCTTGCTTGGGGTGTCGCTCAGCTATGGCGTCTATCGCTCCCAGTTGACGATCAGCAACGTCCAGGAATGCATTGTCGTCGCGAATGCCGCCGACCAGAATTGCACCGGGAAGCCGGCGACGCCCGCTGCGCAGTCCGGTATCCAGCCGGGCGACAAGATCGTTGCATTCAACGGAACCCCGGTCTCCTCCTGGGACGACGTCTCTCGTCTGATTCGATCGAATCTGGACCACCCGGCGCTGCTGAGCGTCGAGCGGGCCGGTCAGCGCATCGACCTGAAGTCGGTCAATACGGTCATCACCGGGGTACCCGACAGGTACGACCCATCGAGGCGCGTCGCCGCCGGGTTCTTTGGTGTTGAACCCGAGATCGTCCGGGAGCGCGGCGGGCCGGTTGCCGTCGTCGGCGACATGTGGCAGATGACCAAGCAGACTGCCGTAGCGCTCGCCTATTTCCCCGTGAAGGTCTTCTACACCGGCTACAACCTCGTGACGGGCAAGCCGAGAGATGTCTACGGGCCGATGTCGATCGTTGGCGCGAGTCGAGCGGCAGGGGAGATCGCCTCGACAAACCAGATTGACCCAGCCGCGAAGGTCGCGAGTTTGTTTACCGTGCTTGGCGCAGTCAACCTGTTCGTCGCTCTTTTCAACTTCGTACCGCTGCTGCCATTGGACGGCGGGCACGTAGCAGCGGCGTTCTACGAAGCTGTCAGGCGGGCCATCGCTCGCCTCTTCGGACGTCCCGACCCCGGGCCAGTGGACACCGCGAGGCTGCTGCCGGTGGCGTACGTGGTCGGCGGCCTGATCCTGATCTCTGGTGTTGTGTTGATCTTGGCTGATCTGATCGATCCGATTCGCCTCTTTTGAGGTCAGTGCCGAACTCGGACGACCAGCTTGCCAGTTGCGACGTTGTTTTCCATATCCTTGTGGGCTTGTCGGACCTCTTCGAGTCCGTCGTAGACGTGGTGCACAGTGATCGGCAGACTGCCGTCGGCGACTGCGTTGAGCACCCGCTGCAAGGCCTCACGGGGAAGGTCCGAGGCCCTTCCTTCGTACGCGGTGAGGCGCACGCCCGCCGGGATGTAATCGATCGGGTAGAAGTCTTTGACCGTCCACTGGTTGGAGAGCAGACCCGTGAAGCAGACGGTGCCATGTACTCGTACGCAGCGAAGCGTGTCCGGCAGGCTAGGGGTGCCCACGAGCTCGAGTGCAGCGTCGACACCATCCGGGAAGTGCTTACGCACCTCATCGGCGATCTCGCCAGTGTCGATGATCGGTAGATCGATACCTCTCTGTTTCAGCATGTCGAAACGCTCCGGTCGCCGGGTAGTCGCCAAGACGGTGGCACCCAGCTGCTTGGCGAGCGCGGCCGCGGCAAGTCCGACCGAGGAAGTGCCACCTCGGATGAGGAGAGTCTCGCCCGGCTGCAGGTCGAGTCCGATCGTCAGCGAACCGTTCGCCGTCTGAATCATTTCCGGCAGAGCACCGATGACCTCCCACGGCAACTCAGTGCTCATGGGTATGACTTGGGTCAGCGGAACCGAGGTGTATTCGGCGTAGCTGCCGTCGTAGGTCCGGCCCATCTCGCCCATCATCGCCACGACTTGCTGGCCTGGTTTGAGGCCACTTCCGCCAGGGGCGGCGTCGACCACGCCCGCACACTCGATACCGAGGACCCGGGGAAACGTCACCGCAGCTCCGGACAGGCCGAGCCGCGTCATCAGTTCTGAACGGTTGAGCCCGAACGCCTCGACGCGGATCCGCACCCAGCCATCCCGTTCGGGCGGCATCGGCAGCTCTTTAACGACGAGGTTCTCGGCAGGCCCGGGTTCGGACAATACGACGGCGCGCACCAGGTGATGCTATTCGGCCGTACGCACCGAAGGAGCTTTCCCAAGCAGCTGGACCTGAAGAGCCTCAGTCAGCCAGGCCTGGAAGCGATCGACAGACCAGCCACGTTGCCGGACCAGTTTGTCGTAAAGCGACGGATCGTTGTAGAGCCACATCAGGTCTGCCGCAACCTCAATGTCGAGGTCAGGGCGCAATGCTCCAGCGTCAGCGAACAGTTGTGCCGGCTCTCGCATCGCATTTCGGCGCTGCTCGACCATCACGCCATAGAGCTTGGCCGCCTCCGGGTCGCTGGTCGCCGCTCCCTCAAAGGCACGCCAGGCCGCTGAAAGCCGGAGGTCAATTCCCACCACGACGGATGCGTACATCGCGAGCCGTTTGGCATGGTCGGGCTCCGCGAGCAACGCCCTCATCTCCGGCCGTTCTGCCAGCGCTACGGGCTCGTCGTCGCCAACGATCGCGAAGTCGTACGCCAACTTCATCAGCTGAGCCTTGCCGCCAACGGAGTCAAAGACCGTCTTCCGACTTACCCCAGCGGCGGTCGCGACGGCGTCGATGGTGGTGCCGGCGTACCCGTGTTCAGCAAAAAGCTCCGCAGCCGCATCAACGATCCGCCTCCTGGTCTGCCTGGCTTGATCAGCTCGCAGTGTCGAGGAGTACGTGCGGTTCTTGTCCGCCATGAACACCATCTAAGCGCCACCCACTGAAGTTTTGATTAAGTCGTTGACTTAGTTAATTTACTCTAAGTATAGTGAATTATGTGCCGCCAAGCCAGCAGGAGGGAGGTGCGGCGTGAGTACGAGTCTTCCAGTGCTCGCTGGATCGGTATCCACAGCGATCTTCATCGCTAGCACCCTGCCCATGCTGGGAAGGCCGGACGCACCAAGGACCTCGCCTCATACAGTCTCGGCAACATCCTGCTCGCCAATATCGGCAACCTGACCTACGCCGTGTATGTCTTCAGTCTGCCGTTGGGGCCGGTCTGGGCATTGCATGGCTTCCATCTCGGTGCCACAGGCCTGATGCTGTTCTGGTATGTCAGACATGCTGGCCGGCATCGACGACCCGCGAGGGCTTACACGAACCGGCCGGACGGAATCTATGGCGCAACGGCTGAGCCGCGCAAACATGTCAGTTGATGTATCGACCTTTCGCCGCCTGTGCTGTGAGACGTACCTATGCACGCTTCAGCGCACGGTCGGCCTGACGTTTGTGTCGCGAAACGTACCCTGGCCGGGCCTCCTGCGAACGGGCCGCTGAGGCAGTCGTCCACTCCTTGCGGCCGGAAGTCACGTTAGTCTGGATTGCCGGCGAGCCTGAAATGGGGACGGCACCGCCACGCACTGCACAGAAAGGCCTCATGAGCATCGACCTGGGTCTGCCAACCCTTCCTCCACCTACCCTCGCACCGCGTCGCAAGAGCCGGCAGATCAAGGTCGGCAAGGTCGCCGTCGGCGGTGATGCGCCGATCAGCGTGCAGTCCATGACGACGACGCTCACCGCAGACATCAACGCCACGCTGCAGCAGATCGCTGAGCTGACCGCGACGGGTTGCGACATCGTCCGCGTCGCCGTACCCAGCCAGGACGACGCCGAAGCATTACCGATCATCGCCAAGAAGTCCCAGATTCCGGTGATCGCCGACATTCACTTCCAGCCCAGGTATGTCTTCGCGGCGATCGACGCCGGCTGTGCTGCCGTACGCGTCAATCCCGGCAACATTCGCGCTTTCGATGATCAAGTTAAGGAGATCGCGCACGCCGCTGCTGCAGCCGGATGCTCGATCCGTATCGGAGTCAATGCTGGATCGCTCGACAAGCGGCTGCTTGCCAAGTACGGCAAAGCCACCCCTGAGGCGCTGGTCGAGTCCGCTCTCTGGGAAGCCAGCCTCTTCGAGGAGCACGGATTTCGGGATTTCAAGATCTCCGTGAAGCATCATGACCCGGTCGTCATGGTGCGCGCGTACGAGCTACTGGCCGAGGCCTGCGACTACCCACTGCATCTCGGCGTGACCGAGGCGGGTCCGGCCTTCCAGGGCACGATCAAGTCTGCCGTCGCTTTCGGCGCGCTGCTGTCCAAGGGAATCGGCGACACCATCCGGGTGTCCCTGTCGGCACCGCCTGTCGAAGAGGTCAAGGTCGGCATCAAGATCTTGGAGTCGCTGAACCTGCGGCCGCGCCATCTGGAAATTGTTTCCTGTCCGTCCTGCGGCCGCGCCCAAGTCGATGTTTACAAGCTGGCCGATGAGGTAACTGCTGGCTTGGAGGGGCTGGAGGTACCGCTTCGCGTTGCGGTGATGGGTTGTGTGGTCAACGGACCAGGAGAGGCGCGCGAAGCTGATCTTGGAGTTGCCTCCGGTAATGGCAAGGGCCAGATCTTTGTACGTGGTGAGGTGATCAAGACGGTCAGGGAGGCCGACATCGTCGAGACTCTTATCGAAGAGGCGATGCGGCTTGCGGAGGAGATGGGTGAATCGATGCCCGCCGGAGACGGCGTGCCTGTGGTCAGCGTGCACTGAGCATGCGCAAGGTCGCTAGCACGATTGCGTCCCGATGGGCTCGCGAGGGCTCAGTGCGGGTGCTGAATCGAAGCGATCTACCTGCCGCCATCCGGCTGCTGTCGGCCAATCCGATTGAAAACGTCTTTGTCGCCTCTCGGGTACGGGCGGCAGGACTCGAGCAGGCAAGCCTTGGCTGTCCCGTCTGGGGATATGAGCGCGGCGGCTTGCTGCGTGCTCTCTGCCACGCGGGGTCCAACCTGGTGCCTGTCAACGCTGACGAGCTGGCACTTGAGGCATGGACGGAGTTCGCTGGTCCAAACCGGATGTGTGCCTCGATCATCGGCCCCTCGCACACCGCTCTTGAGCTGTGGAGCAAGCTCTCCGAGCGTTGGGGTGGCGCATGGAGCGATGTCCGCGACGTACGGCCGCATCAGCCAGTGATGTCGATCAGCTCGCCGCCGGCCATCCCCGTCGACCGGCGAGTGCGGCGGGTGACTCTTGATCAGTGGGACGCCTACACCGAGGCGGCGGTGAAGATGTACACCGAGGAAATTGGCGTCTCACCCGTTCAGGGCAGTCCGGCGGGCTACCGCTTCTACGTCCGCCAACTGATCTCTTCGGGTCGTGCCTTTGGCATCTTCGACGGCAATCGCGTGCTCTTCAAGGCCGATCTTGGCTCCGTATCGGGCTCGGTGTGCCAGGTCCAGGGCGTCTGGTTGGAGCCTGAGCTGCGAGGGCAGGGCCTGGCTGCGCCGGCGATGGCGGCCGTCGTCCAGTTGGCGCGCACGGTCGTTCCGACCGTGTCGCTCTACGTCAACGACTACAACCAGCCTGCGCGGGCGACGTACGCGAGAGTGGGGTTCACCGAGGTCGGCGAATTCGCGACGGTTCACTTTTGATGGAACTACCTGCCCGGCTGGCAGCAGCCTGGATCGGTCTGTTGATGATCTTGTCCGGCTGCGCAGATGCCCAGCCGGCGGGCGATCGCACGCCGACGGCGCCGACTCCCACCCCGGCCGCAACACTGAGCACGCCAGCGGCAGGCCCCTCACCTGGTCAGGCCACAAAACAGTCAGGGGCCAAACCCCAACGGGACCAGCGTGACGGTAGT
>Ga0307307_10000055_pt1 | contig 20871 bp, 19 predicted proteins | sample ER_DNA_194_FD_194505 | JGI IMG/M metagenome (GOLD analysis project Ga0307307, IMG submission 194505) | Bulk soil microbial communities from the East River watershed near Crested Butte, Colorado, United States - ER_DNA_194 | ecosystem: Environmental > Terrestrial > Soil > Floodplain | place...
TGAGGCCGTAAACCTGTTCGTTCCCGGGACCCAGCTAGCCCGGATCGTTGTGCAGCACGGTGTCAAGCATGTGATCGAGCACCGCAAGCATGAGGGATAGATCGACTCGTCACATTGGTCGACTTTGAACTGCTGGCCACGATGTTGCATCGTGCTTGGGAGTGGGGGGAATGGCGCATGAGTCCGGTGCCGCCGCCTGAGCGTGAGGTCGCGCTCTACGAGGCGCTCATCGCGACGCATCCCGAGGTCGAACGAAAGGGCAAGTCCAGCCCGTACACCTCGATCAACGGCAACATGTTCACCATCCTTTCTGCCGATGGCGTGCTCGGCATGCGGCTGGGTGGCGCCGACCGGGAAGCCTTTGTGGAGACCTTCGGCACGGGCTTGTACGAAGCGCACGGCGCCGTCATGAAGGAGTACGTCGCGGTGCCCACGGAACTCCTGGCCGAGACCGAAAAGCTAGCTCCCTATCTGGCCAAGAGCTACGACTACGCGAGAGGTCTCAAGCCCAAACCCACGACACGCAAGCCCCAAGCCGGCTCGTAGTCGCATGCTCGGCACTAGGACGTTTCACAGCACAGTCGGGCTGGCCAATGAGTTTCGGCTCCCTGGGAGGTCCGTACCGTGACGACCGAGGAAGGAAACTGTATTGCCCACGCGTACACCCCGCGCCGATTTCGACAGCCGCTACAGCGATCCACAGGCGTCAGCCACGGCCTGGCAAGACGCCCGCGAGATCCTTGCGAGGACCGAGCTTGCGTGGCTCACCACGGTCCGGCCCGACGGACGCCCGCACACCACGCCGTTGATCACTGTCTGGTACGACGACGCTGTCCACTTCTGTACCGGACCGGAGGAACGCAAGCACAAGAACCTCGATGCCAACCCGTACGTCGTGCTGGCGGCCGGCCCGAACGCTTACGCCGACGGCCTGGACGTGGTGCTCGAAGGCGAGGCGATACGGGTTCTGAATCGTAAAGAGCTGGCCGATCTGGCTGAGGCGTGGGTAGCAAAATACGGCGAGGAATGGCGATTCGACGTCGCGGCCGACGGCTTTCGGCACAGCAGCGACCAAGGAGTCGCGGCCGTCTTTCGGATCGAGCCAAGAACGGCGTTCGCGTTCGGCAAGGACCCGTATAGCCAGACAGCCTTCCGATTCGGCTGAGTTGTAGACCCGAAGCCGAGCGGAGTCACGTAGCAGTCGAGTGGGGCGACATCGAGGCCGATGGTCGCCCCGCTCGGCAATGGTTTGGCTGCGCTTAGAAGGAGAGCAGGCGATCGAAGAAAGAGCGATAGCGTCCGAGAGCCTGCCGTAGATCCTCGGTGGTTGTCTGCTCGCTGTCTAGGCCTTGTTCAAGCTCTGCGCGCTGGCTGCGGAACAGCTCCTCCAGCTCGTCGAGCACTTCCCCCACCAGCTCGTTCGCCCCCCGTACGGCCTTGCTTGGCTCGTCGACGAACTCGCCCTTGAGCTCGTTCCATCGGCTGTTGTAGGTCTCCGCGCGATCTGGTGGGATCAGGGTCGCTTGCTGAGCCTCCCCGGGTTCCGCTTGACGAGCGCCGCTCTGGGTTTCACGAGGCGCATCCGTATCGGCTCGACCTCTCACACTCTGACCCGTATCACCCTGACCAGGGTCACCCTGACGGAGAGCGTCAGCCTCGGCCTCGCTCGCGACCTCCGCACCCCGAGTGGTGTCCGCATCAGTGGTCATGCTTGCTGTGTCCGCCTGCCGGCGAGCACCGGTCTCCTCACTCGCCCTTTCCAGCCGCTGCTCGCGCTCGCTGGGTCCGCCCAACCGCTCGGCCGCGCTGTCGGCGGCTTCTTCGGTTTGAGGGTTGTCGGTCGTGCGGCCGTCGGTTGTGTCGGTGCTCATGCCCTGGTCTCCCGTTCCGTCATGTTGTCGTTGTCTTGCTCGCGTGCGGACATATCCCGCTTGTACGCGGTCCCGTCGTGGTCCTCCCGTACGTCGTCAGCTTCGGTGGCATCCCCGTCGCCTGCCAGCAGGGCCTTGACTAGCGCCCGATAGGACGTGACCGCCTGGCGCAGATCCTCGGTGTCCACGCGGCCGTCCGCATTCGCCTCGGCGATCCGGCGTGCCTCCCGGTAACGCTGAACGACTTCGGCGTGCTCTACCGACAGATCGTCGGCTCGGCGATCGAAGTCCTCCTCCACTGGGTAGCCGCGGGCGGACATCACCTCCACCACCAACCCGTCAGCATCGCGTACGGCGGTACTCGGGTCGTCCACGAACTCGGCCTGGACGTCCGTCCAACGCCGGTCAAAGTCCGCCCGTTCAGACGAGTCGAGGGTGCGCAGCTCGAGCTCGTCGTGGCGCTTTGCGCGGTCTCGCAGCTCCGACTCCGCAGCGCGTTGGCTGTCGGCCTCGTCGATGGCACGGTCATACTCCGGTCCGTACTGCTGACGGAGCTGCTCGGTCCGTTTCCGCCGCGCCATCTGAGCGCCGGCGACGACAAGCGCCACAATGATGGCGACGGCAACGACGATCACGATGATCAATGTGATGTTGCTCATAGTTTTGGCATACCCGCCGGTACGCGTACACAAACCCACCCCTAAGGCGGGTCAGCTCCTGAGATCAATGCGGGTCATATGCTGCGTTGATGAGCACCCTGGGATACGCCATCTTGGGGCTGCTCGCCGCGCAGCCCCGAACCGGCTACGACCTAGCCAAGCTGATGCGCGCCCCTATTGGGTATATGTGGACGGCCCACCACAGCCAGATCTACCCAGAGCTGGCTCGTCTCGAAGACGAAGGCATGGTGTCGGCGGCCGTCATCGACGGGCCTGGTCCACGAGACAACAAGCGGTACGCAATTACCCCCGCCGGATGGCACGCGCTGCAGGATTGGGTTGACTCACCGCTCACCCAGGTCGCTCGCTCGGAGTTCATGCTGCGAATCCGCGGACTGTGGGTGTTGCCTCCCGAGCGCGCGCGGGCATTTCTCCTCGCTCAGCGGGAATGGTATGAGTCGCGGCTCGCAACATTCGCCATGGAAGAGGCAGCATTTGTTCTCGAGGGTGACGCTGTCGATGACCCGAACTCTTTTGTCTTTGCCGAGTACGCGACGCTGCGCTCCGGCCTCATGCATGTCCCGGTAACGATCGCGTGGTTGGACTGGCTGCTCCACAGGCTGGAGAAGGTTGAACCGCAAGCGGGAGACGCAGTCGACGAAGCCGATCACGCGCAGCATCCCCACTGATCAGCGCCAGCATGGACGGACATAGAGGTTTGACCGACGCGAGGGGTCCTTCGTGACCATGTCGTACGCCCGTCGGATGCAGCGGGTCCAGCCGTCGGCGATTCGTGAGCTGCTCCGGCTGGGAGCAGATCCTTCAGTCATCAGCTTCGGCGGGGGATATCCCGATCCGGCGCTGTTCCCGGTCGCCGAGCTCGGCCAGGTGTTCGCGGAGCTGCTTGTGCCGGAGCGCGCCGAGTCCCTGCAATACACGGCGTCCGTCGGCTTATCGCTGCTGCGCGAGCAAGTTGCCGAGCGGCTGTCTCGGGACGGCATCGCCTGCACCGCAGAGGACGTATTGATCATCCAGGGAGGTCAGCAAGGGCTCGATCTTGCTGCCCGAATGATGATCGATCCGGGCGATGTCGTGATCACGGAGAATCCCACCTTCCTCGGGGCACTGATCGCGTTCAATCCGTGCGAGCCGAGGTACGCCACGGTGTTCAGTGACGATGACGGGATGGACACCGATGACCTGGAACGGGTGCTGGCTACCGAGCCGACCGCGAAGATGATCTATGTCGTTCCGGACTTCGCCAATCCCACCGGGACAACGTTGAGCCTGCCGCGCCGGCGCCGACTGGTCGAACTGGCGAACGAGCATGACGTCCTGATCGTTGAGGACACTCCCTACCGGCCGTTGCGCTACTCGGGTGATCATCTGCCGACGTTGAAGAATCTGGACACCGAAGGCCGCGTGTTGCACCTGGGCAGCTTCTCCAAGATCCTTGCTCCCGGTATGAGGCTCGGCTGGGCCGTCGCGGAACCTGGGATTCTGGAACGGCTGAGCTTGCTCAAACTTGCCGCCGACACGCAGAGCAGCACGCTCAACATGGCGGCGACCTCGGCATATCTGGCTCGCTTCGACCTCGACGCACATATCGCTCGGTCGGTGCCGGTTTACCGGCACAAGCGCGACCTGATGCTGCGCACCATGGTCGAGACTTTCCCCGACGGCGTCAGCTGGACCGAGCCGGATGGCGGGCTGTTCACCTGGCTGACGTTTCCTCAAGGGTTCGACGCTGCCGCGTTCATGGCCGAGCGACTACTGCCGAAGGCCAAGGTCGCCTTCGTGCCAGGAGCGACATTCTTCCCGGTTCAGCAGCAACCGCAGCATGCACGCGTGAGCTTCTCCGGCGTACCCGACGACCGGCTGGTGCGCGGCGTCACAGCAATTGGCACGCTACTTCGCCAGGTCTGACCAACTTCAGCCGCCTTCTGGGGCCGCTGTGCGTGCGCGTACGGACGGCTGGCACGCTGAGTTTCCATAGGACGACGAAAGGATCCCCAATGCCAGCAACCACCGGAGCAACGGCGGCAGACGCCGGAACAGTTGACCTCGGAGGCGACCTAACCGTCAACCGTCTCGGCTTCGGCGCCATGCGCATCACCGGCCAAGGCATTTGGGGCGACCCGCCCGACCGGAACGAGGCCCGGGCGGTGCTGCGCCGCGCCGTCGAGCTCGGCGTCAACTTCATCGATACGGCCGACTCGTACGGCCCGGACGTAAGCGAGGAGCTCATCGCCGAGGCGCTCTATCCGTATCCGGACGATCTGGTCATCGGTACCAAAGGTGGGCTCCTACGGCCCGGGCCAGGGCGCTGGGACCCCGACGGTAGGCCTGAGCACCTGCGTGAGGCGTGCGAAGGCAGTCTGCGCCGCCTGCGGTTGGATCAGATTCCCCTGTACCAGTTCCACAGACCCGACCCCGCCGTGCCGCTCGAAGACTCGATCGGCACCCTCCTCGCTCTGAAGGACGAGGGCAAGATCCGTCACATCGGGCTGTCCAACGTCAATGAAGATCAGCTGCGCCGCGCGCAAGCCATGACCCCTATCGTGTCGATCCAGAACCGCTACAACCCAGCCGATCGCAAGTCAGACTCTCTTGTCGACCTGTGCGAGCAGGAGGAGATGGTGTTCCTGCCATGGGCGCCGATCCAGAACCTTGATCGATCTCCGGCGCTTACCGACATTGCTGAGCGCTATGACGCGACAGTCCACCAGATCGCCTTGGCATGGCTGTTGGCCCGCTCCGTCACGATGCTGACCATCCCCGGCACCGGCTCGGTCGACCACCTCGAGGAGAACGTCACGGCCGCCGGCCTGCGCCTCGAGCCTGACGAGATTGCTGCGCTTAACGAGCTGGGCTGACTGCCGGGTCGAGGAAGCTTCACGTAAGCGAGACGACTGATCTCAGATGCCCCGGGCAGGCGCCTCATCCAGCAGAGCGGGTCGTCAGGGTCCGCCGCGCCAGTGGTCAATACGGTGATGATCAGGCGTGAAGCCGTGATGGACGCCCCAGAGCACGGCCTGCGTACGACTCGCGACGTCGATCTTGCGGTAGATCGTGCGGATGTAGGACTTCACGGTGTTCGGGCTGAGGAAGGTGAGCGCCGCCACCTCGGCATTGCTCTTACCTTGAGTGATCAGGGCCAAGATCTCTGACTCACGGTCAGTCAGGCCTTCCGTACGCCCCGGCCAGTTCAGTCCACTCGCGCTGCGCGCTCGCGTCGGGGGCTCGTTGATGACAATCTCGCCCCCGTGAATCGCTTCCAGAGCCGTCACAAAATCACGGGCCGGCAGGGCCTTGGAGAGATAGCCGTGCACGCCGCGGGCGCGGGCACCCTCGATCAGATCGGGGTGGAAGTTCCAGGTGTACACCACGACGTGACGGGCGCGCGGATTGCCGACCAAGAAGCTGATCTGATCGTGGTCTGATTCCGCCTGAGCGAAGGTGTCATAGAGCACGATGTCGACGGCGTCTGAGAGGTCCTCGTTGGTGTCGAGTTCGGCGATCACGACGCGATCGCGGTACTGGTCGAGGATGTGGGCCACGCCCATCACCACGACGTCGTAATCGTCGACCAACGCAATAGTGATCGGGGAGCCCATATCAGGACTATAAACCCCCTTAGGGGTGTGATGCATCCGCCCTTGGGGTGGTTCAGTTGATGACGGAGCGGTACTTAGTCTGCGGGTACCGCTCCGCAACATCCATCACGTACGAGGAGGAACAGTGGAGATCATCGGTGTCATCGTGGCCGGTATCATCATCGGCTTGTTGGGCAAGTTCATCGCTCCTGGAAATCGGGACAACATCCCGATCTGGCTGACCATCATCTGTGGGATCGGTGGGGTCTTGATCGGCTGGTTCATATACACCGCATTCGGCGGAAACGGTAGCCCCGGTATCGATTGGGTGCGCTGGCTGATTGCGATCGCAGTGGCCGTCGTCCTGGTCATGATCGCCTCCGGGCTCACCGCCCGCTCGCGAACCCGCTCGCTCTAGCGTTCGAACGCCCAGCTACCCCCGACACGGGATCCGAGTCGGGGGTAGCTGCGTGTCGACCATGATCGCCGGAATGTGCCGACGACTGTAGCCGGCGGCCATGCCCAAAGAAGTAGCGGACCTACCCCTCAGGGGGTATCAAGGTGAAGCCTGCAGGGCGATGTCCGCGGGTTCTCTCAAGGCCTAGCGTCAGTGTTCTCAACCATCTGGAGAGCACGACATGACCGCTGTTGATCACACCACCACCCACCCAACTCCTGTTGGTCCGCGTACGGGTAGGCGCGTTGCCCAATACCTCGTCAAGCCGGGCTGGGTGATCATGACCTTGCTCTCGCTGACGACCATTGCGTTCGTCGCCCGCTACCTCGCGTTCAACCCGGACAGCTACTTTCCCGAACAGCGCGAGGTGTATATGCGTCGCGAGTTCGTGCTGGGCGTGCACGTGCTCAGCGGCATGCTCGCACTGGTGATCGGGCCTTTTCAGTTCGTCGCCAGGCTGCGGCGCCGGTTCCTGCACATACACCGGTTTCTTGGCGCGACGTACATCGCAAGCTGCACGGGCCTCGGGTTGTCAGGATTGGTGCTCGCCACGACGTCCTACCCGAGCTGGGTGACATCGCTGGGCTTCGGGCTGTTGGGACTGAGCATGTTGTTCACGACCTGGACGGCGCTGCGCATGGTGTTGGCGCACCGGATCGTTGATCATCGACGCTGGATGATTCGTAGCTTCTCGCTGATCTTCGCGGCGGTCATGTTGCGCATCATGACTCCGCTTTATGGCGTGCTCAGCAGTGCCGGACTGGTCTCGTTCTCCTTCGCGACGGCCTACACCTGGATCGCCTGGCTGTGCTGGTTACCGAATCTGCTGATCGCGGTCTGGTTCACCCGCCGGCCCAAACACTGATCATGATGAGCAACTGAAGGTGCAACATACGACGCCCTGGCCGCGGCCGTACGTGGGGTGCGGGTCTAAGTTGAAGCCGTGCGAGTTGCCATTGCCGGAGGCCACGGTCAGATCGCCCTGCGCCTCGCCAAGATGATGTCAGAGCGAGGCGACGAGGTTGTCGCGCTGATCCGCAACCCCGACCACTCGGACGAGGTGAAGCGTGCCGGCGCCGAGCCGGCAGTGGTCGATCTCGAGCACGCCAGCGAGGATGAGGTTGCGAGCGCGATCAGCGGCTCCGATGCCGTGGTGTTCGCCGCCGGTGCGGGTCCTGGCAGCGGAGCTGAGCGCAAGGAGACGATGGATTACGGCGGTGCGGTCAAGCTGATCGCTGCGGCGAAACAGGCAGGGGTCGGCCGTTATGTGATCGTCAGCAGCATGGGGGCGAACCCAAACGCGACCGGTGATGACACCTTCAGCGCGTACCTGCGCGCGAAGGGCCGCGCCGACGATGCGGTACGTGCGAGCGGCCTCGACGCGACGGTCGTACGCCCGGGCGGGCTCACCGATGAGCCCGGCACGGGCCGCGTCAGACTAGGGGAGAGCCTCTCGCGCGGCCAGGTCGCGCGAGACGATGTAGCGGCTGTCCTTGTCGCAGTGCTCGACTCGCCGAGCACGATCGGCCGCACTGCGGACCTGATCGGTGGCGATACGTCCATCGCTGAGGCTGTTGCGGCGCTTTAGTCTCGCGATTCAGAATCTCGTTTCATGCCGAGTCACGTTTTCCGCACGGGCCACGAATGCGTTCCGAGAAGCCGATTTCTGATGTGATTCGTGGCCCCCTGCGTAGCAACGAGCATTTGAGTCGTGCCAGGTCGTTGCGACCGGCTCGAACCTCAGCGGCCTAGTCGGCCCGTAGCTAGAGCCGATTCATCGACGCTGATCATGGTTATTGTCTGCGGCGGCGTTCCGCGAAGAAACGAACCATCTCGGCACTCGCCGCCGGGCCTTGCGGATCGGTGTACGAGCAGCCGGCGGTACCACCGAACCACGCATGCCCTGCCCCGTGCACGATCCACTGCTCCAGGAGCACATCGGCAGCGCCCGAATAAGTCGTCTGCGTATACCCGTGGCCGCCAGGTACCTGCCCGTGCGTCACCCTAACGCCGTCGATTGCCGTGAGCGCTCCATCGGTGCCAAGTCGCTGCTGGCGGATATTGGTCGCGTTGACCACATTGACGATCTCGTCATGATCACCGTGAAAGATAATGAGGGGAATCCGGAGGGCCGGGTCCCGACGCGATGTCGGACCTCCTCCTCGCATCAACGCAAATGCCGAGGGCACGTCGTGCGCAGCGCCGTAGGGCAATCCGGAATGCACGCCGGCGGCCGCGTACAGCTGGGGATACGTTGCAGCCATGACTGTCGCCATCGCTGCGCCAGCTGAGAAGCCGGCAATAAAGACGCGGTCTGGGTCGGCGTCGTAATCACGGATGACCTCTTGGGTGATGCCCGCGATCAGCGAGGGTTCACCGCGGCCGGAATGCTGATCCTGCGGGCGGAACCAGTTCCAGTACCGCATCGGATTTGCCCGGGCATCCTGCTCGGGATAGACCACGAGAAAGTGATGCAGGTCTGCGAGTTGATTCATGCCGGTCCCTGCGGCGTAGTCAAGCACCGGCTGCGTCCCGCCATGCAACATGACAATGACCGGTGCATGTTGCTTGGAGTCAGGGGGAACGTAGATCTTGTATCGCCTGGCGCCCGAATCGTTTTGATACATCCTGTCGAGCAGTGTCCCCTCCCCGAGACTGTCTGATCGCGGTCTTTGACGTGGCAACATGTCCGGAGATTGCGCCGAGAGCTGCAAGCCTCGCGGGCCGCCGAACGAGCTGCCCAATGAGCGCTGCAGAGCCTTGGCGGTAGCGCCCAGAGGATTCGGCCGTTGCGTGTCGGTCAATGACGCCGGCTCTGGAACAGCAGATACCCGGGAAGGTTGGGACTCAAGCCCGAATGGGGACCGAGCTGACGAGGACCCGAGCGTCCGCTGGATGAGTGCTGTTGCCTCGGCAAGTCGCCCGGCTTTGGTGAGGCTGAGCGCTTGGTTCATATCGTCCTGATCGAGACTGATCATGGGGCGTGCTCCTGTTCTGGTTATCGAATGCGATCGCGTAATGCAGCTTTAACTGCCGAACTTGCTCGAAAGGCGCCCAACACCTCCACCGACTCGATCGTCTCGCGCGCCAGCTCCGGAGTTACGTCATCGGCAATAGTGGCCAAGCCGAGGACGCGAATCTGCAGGTGATGGCCAGCCGCGCGAAGATCTTCGAGCTGCTGACGGGTGTAACTCTCCAGGCCCAACACGATCGTCTTGCGCTCGACCGTTCGCTGCAGGGCGTCAGCATGAACGGAGAGCTGAGCGCGCGCGGCCGTACGAAGGAAGTCCGTTCGATTCGCATAGAACCCCTCCTGCACGAGCAAGTCGATCTGGCCAAGATCAATCAGGCTCAAATTGAGCGTGATCTTTTCGGTCTTCTCTGCTTCTGCCATCTCGACGCCATCCTGTCACCATCCCATGGGATGGTCAATGTCTCTCGCGCAGATATGCCTTGGTGCTTCACGTGCACGTGTGAAGCTGTGATTGAGTGCCATGCATGGCCGACTCATTCGGATCGACTTTCACAATCCGCCCGATCGGACACGTGGAGAGTCCACTTAGGTCAACAGCCGACGCACCGCGCCAAGGTGATGAGGGCGCGCCGCCCGCGTACCTGATCTTGGATTCGGAGGTCCACGCGGGCCTGGATGGCATTGCCGTTGGCGACGAGATCATCGTGCTGACCTGGTTGCACGAAGCCGACCGCCGAGTCTTGACCGTACATCCGCGAGGGGACCTCACCCGAGCTGAGCAGGGTGTCTTCAGCACTCGGGCCCCGAGCAGACCCAACCCGATCGGCCTGCACCGCGTTCGAGTCTTGAGCCTCGACGGGATACGCATACAGGTCAGCGGCCTGGAGGCGATCGACGGAACGCCGATCGTCGACCTCAAGCCGGTCCTGGGCAATGTCGATGAGCGGTAGCCAAACGCTTCCGACGCGCATCGCGATCGCGAAAAGGTCTGATCTGGGTCACCGAACTTGCCCATCAGACTGAATCGGATAAGCAACGTACGCGAACCGGCGGCCGTCTGGCGACCAGCTGTTGACATTGATCGTCCCCTGTCCACCGAAAAGTGGAATGCGCTGGACGATGTGGCTCCAGTCCTCGGTGCGAACCAGGCGGACTTCAACCTCTAGATCTGCCGGGTGGCCGAGCGTACCCATCGGGAAGCTGATGTAGTTCGCCATCTTGCCGTCCGGCGACAGGTGCGGGAACCAGTCGACCGTGTCCGACTCCAGCAAGCGTTCGATGGGCCCGCCGCCGGCTGGGATCCGGGCCAGCTGAGCATGGCCTGGATGACTCGCGTACTCCTCCGTATTGAGATACAGCCAAGTGCCGTCTGGCGAATATTCAGGCCCGTCGAGGTGGCTGCTGCCGGCCGACAGGCAGCGGGTTTCGCCTCCGGTCGATGCAACGAGAGCGAGCCGCCCGGGTGCCGAAAACTCGGCTCGCGGCAGCTCGACGAAGGCGAGGGTCGCACCGTCCGGGCTGACACCATGGAGGAAGTGATAGCGGCTCGAATCATGCGTCACTCGGCGGGCCGCGCCGCCCGAGGTTGGCGCGACGTAGATGTGCCCGTCGTTGGCGGACAGGTAGATCAACCCTCGCGGCGGATCGAGAACATGATCATTGTTGATCGGCGGCAGATCATCGATCGGCACGGCGTTCAAGTCGACCTCGGGCTCGAGGTCGAGCCGCCACAGCAGGCCGTCGCCATTGAGCAGGAGTCCGTCGCCGTCAGGCGCCCAGTTGGGCGCCTCCAGCAGCACATCCTCGGTGGAGAACACAAGCTTCGGCGCTCCATTGTCGACCTCGGCAATCCACACCTCCGCTCGCTGGCCAGGTCTTAACTGTCGGGGAACCATCACGGGTTCGTCGGCGAATTCGGTCACCTGTGCCTCCTCAGACTTCGATGATCAGATCAGCAGAACGGGCGGGCGTACGGGCGATGCCTGTGCCGTCCACATCTCACGCTGTCAACAGTTCGCGTGGGCGAGCGAGCTCAGCCGGCTTGCCTGAGTGCCCGACCTGAGAGTAGGCCCGCGAGCAACTCAGGCCATAGACCGAAACTGAGACCGGCGGCCGCTTCTGAGTCAATGACGCACAGCAGGCTGCCGATGTAGGTATCGAGCTCGGCGTGGTCAGAGTGGGAGGGTCCGGCTCTCGACAACGCTCTTCATGACAAGGGTCGAGGTCAGTCGCTGCACGCCAGGCAGAGTGGCGATGGGAGCCGGGTGTTCGGCGCGGCCATGATCATGATCGGGGTCGTGTTGGTGGCTGAGCGAAGTGGGCGCCTAGGTAGGTGTTGGTCGGCAATGAAAGTAATGATGAGGCGCATGACCGAGAACGCTGCAATCCAACCTGTGACCGCTGAGGTTTCAGGCGCGGATTCAAGCCAGCTTCGAGCGTCAAGGCCTGATGCGTCATCTGGGCGCTTGCCTGACCGACATAGGACAAGGGCAAGTCCGCATCAAGCTCTCGGCGAGCCCCGAGGTGAGCCAACAGCACGGGTACATTCATGCGGGCGCCGCGGCAGCGATTGCCGATAGCGCCGGGGGATATGCAGCCCTCACGATGATGCCGGCGGACAGTGAGATCCTCACGGTGGAGTACAAGATCAATTTCCTGGTCCCCGCCGCCGGGGATCTCGAAGCCGTCGGGTGGGTTCTCCGCTCAGGCCGCACCCTTACGGTTTGTCGCCTAGAAGTGGTGTCCACCAATGGCTCGCAGCGCACGGTGGTCGCGTCCGGCCAGCAGACACTCGTTCGTGTGCCATTTCAGTCGGAGTAGTCGCCGTTGGCCGGTACATTGACGCTGCCAGAGGCCGCGTGCGTCAACACAGTTCTCAGCACAGCGCGACGACGAAATTTGGCTCTCTGAGTTTTAGTCTAAAAATGGACTATTGCGGTCTATAGTTCTAACTATGACGATTGCCGCGACGCCTGTGCCGTTGTCCGAAGCCAAGGCACGCCTCTCCGAGCTCGCCAGAAGAGTACGCGAACAACATGAGCGGATCACGTTGACTCGCAATGGCGAGCCTGAGGCTGTCTTGCTGTCGGTTGATGATCTTGAGGGCATGGAGATGACCTTGGAGATCCTCGGTGATGGTGCCGCTGTGGCGCGTATCTCCGAGAGCCTGACAGCTCTGGGGCGTGGTGAGCCTGGCGCTGACATGGCTACCGTCCGGCAGGATTTGGCCCGGCGTCGCGTCACCGGCGCGTGACGCCCGAATCTGCGCAGCGGTACGAGATCCGGTTTCAGCCCGCCGCACGGCGGGCGATTGCCCAGCAACTTCCGGAAGCTGTTGCAGCTGCAGTGTTGGAATTCTGCGACGCCGCCCTTGCCGTCAACCCTCACCGGGTCGGCAAGCCGCTCTTCGGGCCGCTTGCTGGCTGTTATGGCGCCCGGCGAGGCACGTACCGCATTGTCTATCGGATCGCCGAGAACCACCATGTTGTTCACGTTCTCGATATTGACCACCGCTCGGAGATCCACCACCAGCGGTGATCTTCACAAGCGGATGGGCTCCCTGATCGGATCTGGAGACAACTGAACCACCTCTGTTCTGCGGAGCTCGCCCCAGCTACGAAGGTCAAGGGCGCGTCCTCAGGTCAGGAAATGTTTCTGGGCTGGTGGATGCGGAGGGCGGAGGATGCGGGATTCGAACCCGCGAGGGCGTGAACCCAACACGCTTTCCAAGTCTGCCCTCGGCCGTTCGTCGATGTTCAGACCAGACCGCCGGGTGGCCATTGCAGGCATCGCAACCGATCGTGAACCCTGATGAACGGACGCGAATGAGACTAAAACTGAGACTGGCGCTAAGACTCAACTGGCGCGATGGAGGCCCTCGAAAGATTGTCATAACCCCTTGCTTGCAAAGTGACGGCATGGCTGTCGTTCAGTGCTGTTGAGCTGCGCTGCATGCGCGCGAACCCCGCTGGTCAGCGCTGAGCAGCGGGGACACTGCTGTACTTTTGCTGCTACTCAACGGGAAGCACGGTGGTTGAGGTGCACGAGCGTCGCGGTCGCGGTTGGTGTGTCGCCACTCAGGTCATCGGCCGCCTCAATCATCCCAGTGATCGGGCGGGGTCAGCTGGCCCTGGCTGGTCGGGCCAGTCTTCTTGGCCCTGTAGATCGTGATGCTGGTACACACGTACAGGTGAGACCCTGCGCAGCGACTGCCGCGTCTCCACCAGCTCGCTCACGTGCCGCTGCCCTTTCCCAAGCGCCTGACCGTCACCGAACAGGCTGGCGACCTGGCGCTCGACGCGGGCTCAGCCGGCCGCGTGTCGTCGCATGACTGGTGGCGGACTCGAGCGAGCCGTAGCATGATTCCGTGCTGGCGGTTGCCACCACGGTCTATTCCTGACCGCGCCAATGGTCCCCCGAAGATACGTCAGACCGTTCCCACGTTCGAGTTGTTAGAGGTCGTGTCCTCGTCGGCAGAATTGTTCATCGTGCTCCCGGCGGCGTCCGGGTTGCATCGGAAGGGGAGTCGAATGACGCAAGCTGCACCGGTTTCCAGTGGGTACGCAGTGAACTCGGAGGTGGGTCGGCTTCGCAAGGTGCTGGTCTGCGCGCCGGGTCTGGCGCACAGCCGGCTGACGCCGAGTAACTGCGACGAGCTGTTGTTCGACGACGTGATGTGGGTGCAGAACGCGAAACGTGATCATTTCGACTTCATGTCCAAGATGCGCGACCGGGGCGTTGAGGTGGTGGAGCTGCACGAGGTCTTGGCGGAGACGATGGAGAACCCTGAGGCGAAGGCTTGGCTCTTGGACCGCAAGATCATCGCCAACGAGGTTGGCCCGGGATTCGTCAACGACACCCGGGCATATCTGGACAGCCTGGATGCCAAGACGCTCACCCGGTTCTTGATCGGCGGCCTCGCAACCGATGATCTGCCCTCAGAATCGGGGTCCGCGTCCATCAGCTTGGCCCGGGAGGCATTGGGGGGCCGGGAGTACCTGATGCCGCCGCTGCCGAACACGCTCTACACGCGCGACACCACGTGCTGGATCTATGGCGGCGTCACCTTGAATCCGCTGTACTGGCCGGCGCGGCATGACGAGACGCTGTTGATGAAGGCGATCTATGAGTTCCACCCAGATTTCGTGGGGTCTAAGGTCTGGTGGGGCGACCCGGAGTTGGACTGGGGCCTGGCCACCTTGGAAGGGGGCGACGTTCTCGTTCCTGGCAACGGTGTCGTGCTGATCGGGATGAGCGAACGCAGCTCCCGCCAGGCGATGGGGCAGGTCGCGGCCAAGCTTTTCGCTGAAGGTGCCGCCGAGCAGGTGATCGTGGCCGGCATGCCGAGGCTGCGGGCGGCCATGCACCTGGACACGATCTTCACCTTCGCCGATCGCGACCGCGTCACCGTCTACCCGGGCATCGTGCACGGCATCCACACCTTCACCCTCCGGCCGAGCGACACCGCGCCAGGGTTCGAGGTCACTGACGAGACTAAGCCCTTCTTGGAGGTTGTTCGGATTGCCCTCGGTCTGAGTGAGTTGCGGGCCATCGACACCGGCGGCAACGTCTACGACACCGAGCGGCAACAATGGGACAGCGGCAACAACCTGGTCGCCATCGAACCCGGCGTTGTGATCGCTTACGACCGCAACACCACCACCAACTCCCTACTCCGCAAAGCCGGCATCGAGGTCATTACCATCGTCGGCGCCGAACTCGGCCGCGGCCGCGGCGGTGGCCACTGCATGACCTGTCCTCTCATCCGCGACGCCGTCGACTACTGACCGATTGCAGGCGACGACGCTGGCGGTCGCGCAGGCGTGCACAACCACGCGCAGCGTCATAAGCGGTGTACGGCCACGCTGGGTCGCCGTCGACGGGGGCGCGCTGGGATATGGCGAAGCTGGTCCGCGATCGGGCGTCCGAGGTAGGTCCCGAGGGTGGCGCCAGCTGCTATGCCCAAAGCGACACCGAGAGCGACCAACAGAGTTGACCCACCCTCACTTGGATTTGCTGTCTCGGGGGAGGTTCCGACCACCTGCAAGAGGCCGTAATAGAGGGAGAGGCCGGGGACCAACGGGAGCAGAGCAGCGCTGACCAGGCCGAACGAAGGGATGGTTGTGCGGCGGATCAACAAGGTGGAGGCCAGCGCCGCGACAAAAGCGCCTAGCGTGTTGGCGGGTACCTCGGTGGAGCCGATGTAGATCATCGACGCATAACCCGCCCAGCCCAGCAGGCCCATCGCGCCTGCGAGCCCGATCGTAGCCAGATCTGCATACGCCCACAGCGCGAAGAATGCCGATATCAGCGTGGCGCCAACGAACTGGGCTCCGAGCGGGCCGAGCGCAACGGGCTCGGGCGAGATGGACAAAGGTGCCCCGAGACGCCAAGCCAGCTCAAGCGAAGCCACGATCCCCACGACGATCCCAGCCGTGCGCATGACGACGTCGCGCAGCCGACTGATGCGGTCAGGTAGAACTCGTCGATGGCGTCCTGCGCCGCACCGACGATGGTCATACCCGCGACGAGCATGACAATGCCGCCCACGACGACGAGCGTCGGGCCGACGCCAACAAAGAAGCCGACGCCTTGAGCCGTTGCCTCGGTTATGCCCGCAGCGATCAGAGTGATGAATCCCGCCCCGGCAAATTGCTGGAAGAACGGGGGCACGCGCCAATGCTCCAGTGCCGCGAGCAACCGGTCCACAATGAGCCCGGTGAAGAATGTGGCCAGGATGATCTTCCACGACGTGGTGAACAGCAGTGACACCCCGGCGCTGACGCCGGCGTTCCCGATCATCGCCACCCACCGCGGGTATCGGTGGGGAGCCTCCTCGATGCGATCTAATGCCCTCGCGGCTTCGCCAATCGGCAGACCGCCCCAGCATGGCGACGACGACATCATTGGCCGACATCCCGGCAGAGAGGAGGCAATCACCAACCTGCATGGCGAGGTTCAACGCGGCGGCAGGTGGTGTGACAGTGGTTGCGCTCGCCCCGACGGTTTGCGCGCCGTCACTTCCACTAGAGGCGGCGATGCTGGAACCGCCTGCAGCCGACACATCGTTCGTCACCTTGTATGCCTCCCGTCAGAAGCGCTCGACGGCTGAGCCTGTCAGGACAAGCAAGCCGGTCGGCACCGGTTTCGATCTGTGCTCCGGTGACCTTGCATCAGGAACGAACGAGCGTGCGGATGGCTCGCAGCGCGACGGACAGCTCGGCCAAGTCCCACGTCCCTGTGGCCTCGATCGCGGCCAGCGTGGTGCGCACCTGCGCCAGCCCCTCCGAGTTCTGCGCCTCCCAGCGATCCGCCAGCTCGATCTCGCTCGTGCTCCCTTGAGCATTTGTCGTTGCGAGCACATCGGAGGTGATATCTGCGAGCGCCGCGTACAGGTCGGAGCGCAATGCCGAACGCGCCATTGACTGCCAGCGGTCACGTTGCGGCAACGCGGTGATCAAGGTCAATAGTCGGTCAATGTCGAATCGCTCGGAAAGCGTGAAATACAAGGACGCTACCTGTTCGGCTGGCTGATCGGCGGCTTCGGCGATTTCGACAATGTCCAGCAAGGAGAACACGTCCAGCAGCGCGGCGGCAGTGAGTGCCAGCGGGGCAGGAGCGCCGAGTTGCTCGTGGTCAGCTGCGCGGGTACGCAGCCGTTCCCGCTCGAATCCTCGCACAAGTTCGGGAATACGCGGCGCGAGATCGGCCACCTTGGGCTGGAAGCGGGAGATTTCAGCGGCGACATCCAGCCGGGCTTGTCGAGACTGGAGCAGCCACCGTACGACGCGGTCCAGAAGCCGTCGGCCTTCCAGGTGTAGCGCTGTCGCCGCTGCCACCGGCACACCTGCGGACTCGATCGCCGCCCAGAATCGGGAGAGGCCGAACACTTCGCGTACCACTGTGTACGCCCTGGCGATCTGGTCCGGGCCAGCCCCCGTCGCTTCCTGGGTGCGGAAACTGAAGGTGATCCCGGCGCGGTTGATCATGTCGTTCACTACGAAAGTGGCAATGATCTCGCGCCGCAAGGGATGATCGTTGAGCTGGTTACCGTAGCGTTCGACTAGTTGAGGAGGGAAGTAAGCTCGCAAGACCCGCTCGAACCAGGACGCGTCGGCGAGGTCACTCTGGAGCAGCTGCGCTGTATTGGTGATCTTCGCGTATGCCAGCAGCACGGACAGCTCTGGAGAGGTCAGACCTTGTCCCGATGCGGCGCGCTGGTCCAGTTCTTCGTCGTCGGGCAAGAATTCCAGCGCCCGGTCCAGGTCGCCCTCTCGTTCTAGGTGTGCCATGAGGCGGCGATGGACCGGCAACATTGCTGGCGCTTGGGCTCGGGCGACGCTTAGGGCGACGTTCTGTTCGATGTTGTCCCGCAGCACAAGACGTGCGACTTCATCGGTCATCTGCGCCAGCAGCCGACTTCGATCCTTGTCGGCGAGCGCGCCCGCGAGGACGATGCGGCCGAGCAGGATCTTGATATTGACCTCGTGGTCAGAGGTGTCTACCCCGGCGGAGTTGTCGATCGCGTCGGTGTTGATCCGACCCCCCGCACCATCCGCCCCAACCTGGGCGTACTCGATCCGGCCGAGCTGACTCAAGCCCAGATTGCCGCCCTCCCCAATAACCCGAGCGCGGACCTGCGCGCCGTTCAACCGGATCGGGTCGTTGGCTTTGTCCCCGATATCGGCATTGCTTTCAGCGGTTGCCTTGATGTACGTGCCGATGCCACCGTTCCATAGCAGGTCGACCGGTGCGGCCAGGATGTTGCGGATCAGCTCGGCTGGGGTGAGCGCCTCGATTTCATCAGCCAGTCCTAGCCGGGCGCGTGCCTGAGCCGCGATCGGAATCTCCTTGGCAGTGCGCGAATAGACCCCGCCGCCAGCCGACAGCAGTCCGGCGTCGTAGTCCGCCCACGATGAGCGCTGCAGCGCGAACAGCCGGCGCCGCTCGGCGTATGAGACGGATGCGTCAGGATCGGGATCGAGGAAGATGTGGCGGTGATCGAACGCCGCGACCAGACGGATGTGCTCCGACAACAGCATTCCGTTGCCGAACACGTCACCGGACATATCGCCGATCCCAACCACGATGAAGTCATCATTCTGGGTGTCGATGCCCAGCTCGCGGAAGTGTCGCTTCACCGATTCCCAGGCGCCTCGTCCCGTGATGCCCATCGCCTTGTGGTCATAGCCCACCGAGCCGCCTGAGGCGAAGGCGTCCCCGAGCCAGAAGTTGTAGTCCGCGGCGACGCCGTTCGCAATGTCAGAGAAGGTCGCCGTTCCCTTGTCGGCAGCGACGACGAGATAGGGGTCGTCGCTGTCGTGCCGTACAACGCCCTCTGGCGGCACGACCTTCCCGTTGACGAGGTTGTCGGTCAGGTCCAGCAGGCCTCTAATGAAGATCCGGTAACAGTCGACGCCTTCGCGCAGCAAGGCCTCACGGCCGTGCGCGCCCCCAGGCGCTGACTTCACGACGAACCCGCCTTTCGCGCCCACTGGAACGATGACGGCGTTCTTGACCATTTGCGCCTTAACCAGGCCGAGCACCTCGGTACGGAAGTCATCCCGACGGTCGGACCACCGCAGACCACCGCGGGCAACGGCGCCGAAGCGCAGGTGAACCCCCTCGACCCGAGGCGAGTACACGAAGATCTCAAAGCGGGGTCGCGGCTCCGGCAACTCGGAAATGGCCTGCGGGTCGAACTTCAGCGAGAGATACGACTCGCCAGGCATCCCTGCCTTATCCAGCTGGAAGAAATTGGTGCGTGTCGTCGCACGGATGAGGCGAAGCAGCGAGCGCAAGATGCGGTCCTGGTCCAGGCTGGCTACCTCGTCCAAGGCACCGCGAATCTGGTGGACTAATGCCTGTGCGACGTCCTCCCCACCTGACTCGGCCTCGGGATCGAACCGGGCCTCGAATAGTCGCACCAGTAGACGGACGATGTGGACATTTGCCAGCAGGCAGGACTGGAGATACTCCTCACTGAACGGAGTGCCGACCTGTCGCAGATATTTGGCATACGCGCGCACGAGGACAACCTGCCGCCAGTTCAGCCCGGCATGTAGCACCAGCGCATTGAATCCATCGCTCTCCGCGGCACCGCTCCACACCGCTGCGAAGGCGTCTTCGAACAGCTGGCCCGCCGCCTCCGGACTGGTCTCCGCAGTCACGTCATAGCGCAGCCCGAAGTCGTAAATCCACCGCCGTGCGCCTTCGGCGGGAGTCAACTCGTACGGGCGCTCATCGATCACCTCAACACCCATGCCCTGCAGGATCGGCGACACCGTCGACAGCGACACGGGCTCGGCGCAGAAGAGCTTGAGCCGGCGCTGATCCGACGCGACACCGGCTGGAACGTAGAGGTTTACCGCGTGGTCGTCGTCCGGCTGAAGGGCATAGAGGCGAAGTAGGTCGGCGACTGCGACGTCAGCTGGGTAGTCCTCCTGGTACGCCCGCGGAAAAGCCTCGCCGTAGACGCGAAGCAAGCGAGCAGCCTCCTCATCGCCCGTCTCGATCGTCAGCGTGTCAGTTAGATCGTCACTCCAGGAACGGATTGCGTCCGCAAGGCGTCGTTCCAGCTCCGCGTGGTCGGCCTCGCCAAGCGGTGCCGCATCGGCACGGCGGACGACGAAGTGCAGTCGGGCCAGAACCGAGTCCGACACCAGGGTGGTGTACTCGACCCGGTTTGCATCGAACGCATCCCGGAGGATCTGCTCCAGCCGCAGGCAGGCGGCTGTGGTGTAGCGGTCCCGCGGCAGGTAGACGAGCGCGGAGACGTAGCGAGCGCGGTGATCTTGACGCAGGAACAGCCGAAGCTGCTGGCGTTCCTGAAGATGCAGAATCTCGTCGACGGCATGTTCCAGTTCGTCGAGCGACACCTGAACCAACTCGTCGCGCGGATAGTCCTCGAGAATCTCGACCACGTCTCTGCCGGAGTGGCTGGTTGGGGAGAACGCCATCCGCTCCAGGAGCGCTGCCACCTTGCGCCGCAGCATCGGGATCCGCAGCACGCTCTCGTGGTAGGCGGCTGAGGTGAACAGGCCGAGGAATTGACGTCGACCGATGGGCCTGCCTTGGACGTCGAACACGCCTACGGCGATGTCGTCGAGGTACAGCGGCCGGTGCACCGTGGAACGCTCGCTGGACTTCGTGAGCGTGATTGGTGCAGCGTCGGCTGGTTCGGTCGCGGCGTGACGGAGGAGCTGGCTGGCCTGGGGCTGCTCCAGTCGCAACAGTCCCAGCCCTTTGTCAGGCACCGGCGCCAACTTGTCGTCCCCATCAAGGGTGCCGTCGGCCGGACGGTGATTCTCCGCAT
>Ga0307307_10000058_pt1 | contig 20372 bp, 20 predicted proteins | sample ER_DNA_194_FD_194505 | JGI IMG/M metagenome (GOLD analysis project Ga0307307, IMG submission 194505) | Bulk soil microbial communities from the East River watershed near Crested Butte, Colorado, United States - ER_DNA_194 | ecosystem: Environmental > Terrestrial > Soil > Floodplain | place...
TGCCCATGGCGGATCCGGTGGCGGTGCCGGTGGCTCAGGGGGCGACATTCACTCTCCATCTCGCAGCCTCCGTCGGACGAGGCTGCCCACAGCGTGCGGGGCACGGAGAGTCTATTCGGCCGTTACAGAGGACTTGAGTCGATGAAACGAAAGACTCTGGCGTACCCGAGTGTTCTGCGGGTAAAAGAAAGCAGATTCAGGGGCACTCGAATGTATTTCACAGCTGGCTCTTATGTCGGTCACAGCGTGGGGTTTGCGCACGCCCATAGCCTTGAGTTCTGCGTCTGCGAGAATGGCTCGGTGTCCGGCGAAGAGCGCGGACGGTTCAGCGTGTCTGTCGCACGACGTCGTTGACGAGTAACAGGAGAGTGCGTGAGTAGTCCGTCGTTTGGCCAACCCGTCGAGGAGCGCCCCGCCGCTCGGACGTCGGGCCAGCCCGGAAATCAAGCCGCCTCGAAGCTCCTCGGCGACGCCATCGCCCAGGTTCAGCGGGTGATCGTCGGACAGGAACACATGGTCGAGCAGCTGATGGTTGCTTTGCTTGCCCAAGGCCATTGTTTGCTCGAAGGTGTGCCGGGCGTCGCGAAGACGCTGGCGGTACGCAGCTTCGCCACCGTTGTTGGCGGTGAATTCGCCCGGATTCAGTTCACTCCCGACCTAGTCCCGTCAGACATCGTCGGCACCCGCATCTATCGATCAAGCCAGGAGAAGTTCGACGTCGAGCTCGGGCCCATTTTCGTGAATTTCCTGCTCGCCGACGAAATCAACCGCGCGCCAGCGAAGGTTCAGGCGGCGATGCTGGAGGCGATGGCCGAGCAGCAGGTATCGATTGGTGGCACGACCTACCCGGTTCCGCAGCCTTTCATCGTGATCGCGACTCAGAACCCTATTGAGTCCGAAGGTGTATATCCGCTCCCCGAAGCGCAGCGTGACCGGTTTTTGCTCCAGGTCGACGTTCCCTACCCGGCGGGCAACGAAGAATTCGAGATCCTGCGCCGGATGAGCGTCGATCCGCCGAGCTCACAGCCAGTCTTGAACCCACAGATGATCCTCCAGCTGCAGCGGCAGGCTGAGGAAGTCTTCGTCCACAACCTTGTCGCGGAGTACATCGTCCGGCTGGTTTTGGCTACCCGTACGCCCGCCGAGTTCAGCCTGCCGGATCTCACGTCGGTCATCCAGATCGGCTGCAGCCCACGTGCCACGCTCGGCCTGGTGGCTGCCGCCCGCGCCCTAGCCCTGATCCACGGTCGCGACTATGTGCTGCCTACCGACGTTCAGTCGGTAGCCAAAGATGTAATGGCGCACCGTATCGTGCTCGGCTTTGACGCCGTAGCAGACAACATCGCGCCGGCCCAAGTGATCGAGCGCATCGTGGCCATGGTGCCGCCGCCGACGCCGGTCTGGAACCAACAGTCTGGGACGAACCACCAGAGTCAACCCGGCCGCACGGTGGCCTCGGCGAACAACTACAACCAGCCGCCGGCGCAATACCAGCAGCCTGTGCCGAACATGCCTAATCAGCCCGACTTCAGCTAGAGGCTCACGTGTCGTACCCGCCGCCAGGCGGTCGGCCCGTTGGCTCAGCCAGCTTTCCGCCGTCTGCCGTTCCGCCGGTCAACCCACCGCCACCCGGTCCTCCCATGCAGTTCGCATCTCCGGAGGCGAACATGGGGGCCGTAACCTCGGTCGTTGGTGCTCCGACCCGGGCCACCATCCCTTTGAACAAGTTGGCGCCGGAGGCGGCGTTGCGGAGGCTGGAGCTCACCATCGTGCGCCGCCTCGAGGGGTTCCTGCACGGCGACCACCTCGGCCTGCTGCCCGGACCCGGTTCGGACATCAGCGACGCTCGGATCTACGTCCCGGGCGAGGACGACGTACGCAGGATTGACTGGGCGGTCACCGCCCGGACTACCGTGCCGTACGTTCGCGACACCATCTCCGACCGCGAGCTCGAGGTGTGGGCCCTGCTCGACGTCACACCGTCGATGAACTGGGGAACGGAAGGGGTGACGAAGAGGGATCTGGGCATCGCCGCGATCGCAACGATCGGCTTCCTGAGCCAGAAGATGGGCGACCGATTTGGCGGTTACATTCTGCGGCCGGCAAGCCTCCGCCGGATGCCTGCCCGATCGGGCCGCTCCGCGCTCTATGGGCTGCTCCGCAAAATGCTGACCGAGCCCTTTGTCCCCGATCATGCCGTCGGCCCCATGACCCTTGCAGCAAGCGTTGAGAAGCTCTCCCGGTTGCAGCGGCGGCGCGGGCTTCGCGTTGTGGTGTCCGACTTCCTGACCCCCGGTGATCATGAGCTGGACCCCAATGTGCCGCCTGACTGGGAGCGCTCGATGCGGCGGCTCGGGGTACGCAACCAGGTGCTGGCCGTCGAGGTGGTCGATCGACGTGAGATCGAGTTTCCCAACGTCGGGGATATGTTGATCCGCGATCCCGAGACCGACTTCGAACGTTACGTCAACACTGGCGACTCGGACGCGCGCTCCAGGATGGACGCGGCCAGCGCGGCGCAGCGGGAACGAATCCGTATTTCGCTTCGTCGTGCAGGTGTCGGGCACATCCAGCTGCGGACCGATCGTGACTGGGTGCAAGACATCGCTCGGTTCGTGCTGGCGTACCGTCGCGTGGCGAGTATGTTGCACGCCCCGCCACAGGGAGTGACGAAATGAGTTCCGCGCTGCTGGTGCAGCAGCTGATTCCGCAGCTCGCCTTTCTGGCCCCAGATCGACTGCTGATCTTGCTCATCATTCCGGCGCTGATTCTCGCTTACATCTTCGCGAGTCTGCGGAAGAACCGACGCGGCATGCGGTTCACCAATACCTCGATGCTAGATGTGGTGGTACCCAAGCAGTCGCAATGGCGGCGTCACCTCGCTGTCGCACTCTCCCTGCTGAGCTTGATCACCCTCACAGCGGCATTCGCCCGTCCCAAAACTCAGGTCGATGTGCCACGAGAGCGGGCCACGGTCGTGCTGGTGATCGATGCATCTCAGTCGATGCAGGCGACTGACGTGAAGCCGACCCGGCTCGATGCAGCCAAACAGGCGGCGATTGACTTCGTCAAGAAGCTGCCTGAGAAATACAACGTCTCGGTTGTCTCAATGGCGGGCGCTTCAGCGGTCTTGGTCCCGCCAACGACGGCGCACAACACCGTGGAAAACGCAATCAACAGCATTCAGCTGCAGGACTCGACGGCCATCGGTGAGGGGATTGCCACCGCGCTTCGGGCTTTGCAGCAGGCTCCGAAGGATCCGAAAAATCCGAATTCAATTGCCCCGGGCGCCATCGTGCTGCTCAGCGACGGCTCGAATACCACGGGTCGGTCCCCGCAGCAGGCGGCCGCCGAGGCGAGAACGGCCAAGGTGCCGATCTACACAATCGCGTATGGCACCGAGAACGGGTATGTCGATCTGGAAGGGAAGCGTGAGCCGGTACCGGTCGACCATCAAGAGATGAAGCAGATCGCCGCCGCCACCAACGGTGATTACTTCGCCGCGGCTACCGCCGAGCAGTTGAAGAAGGTGTACGAGAACATCGGGTCCGATGTCGGATACGAGAAGGCCGATCGCGAAGTGACCGCTCGCTTTGCTGGTTACGGACTGGCCCTCGCCGTCCTCGCCGCCCTGGGCGCCATCTCCCTGGGGGCAAAGTGGCCGTGATGGCTGTTTGCAGTCTCCTCTCTACGAAACTGGTCAGAAACGACAACAGATGTGGTCGGATCTGTGTCGTTCGTGACCACTTTTCTCAGAAGAGAGGGCGGCCATGATGCCGCTGCTTTCCTTTCTCGCTCCGACGAGGCTCTGGCTGCTGCTGCTCATCCCGCTGCTCGTCGTTATTTACCTCTTGATGGTGCGGCGTAAGCGGAACCGCAGCACGCAGCTGGGCAAGACGATGTTCGACCTGGTCATCCCGCGGGATCGCACCTGGCTGCGGCATCTCGCGGTCGGACTCTCGATCCTCAGCTTGTTGACGCTGACCCTTGCCTTTGCCAAGCCGAAAGATCAAGTCTCGGTGCCCCGCGAGCGGGCCACCATCGTGGTGACGATCGACGTATCCCTGTCGATGGAGGCCAAGGATGTCGATCCCAACAGGCTGGATGCGGCGAAGGCTGCTGCCGAACAGTTCGTGACGTCGTTGCCGCCGAAGTTCAATGTCGCCCTGGTGACATTCGCCGGCACCGCGACGACTCTGGTGCCGCCCACTCTCGATCGAGGTGCGGTGACAGCCGCAATCCGGTCGTTACGTCCGCAGGCCTCGACGGCGATTGGCGAGGGGATATACACCTCGCTGGCTGCGCTGGCTCAGGTGCCGCCTGACCCGGACAACCCGAAGGCCATTGCACCCGCACGGATCGTCTTGCTCAGCGATGGCAAGACACAGGTCGGCCGCCCTTCAGATCAGGCTGCGATGGCGGCACGGGCTCAATCGGTCCCGATCTACACCATCGCGTACGGAACCACCGACGGCTATATCGATATCGGTGGCCGGCGAGAGCCGGTACCAGTGGATCGCGCCGAGCTGGCGCGGGTCTCCAAGATCAGTGGCGGCGAGGCGTACACGGCGTCGTCCGCAGGCGAGCTTAAAGAGGTCTACCGGGACATCGGAAGCTCCGTCGGCAAGGAAAAGGTGGACCGGGAGGTTACATCGCGATACGCCGGTTTCGGGCTGGGATTCGCGATTCTCGCGGCGCTCGGAATGATCTCCCTCGGCGCTCGCTGGCCGTAGTGCATCGACTGTTCAATCGAGCTGAGTACAACGTCCCACGCGACCCCTCCCGGAGACTAAGGTGCAGGCATGGTGAACGTGGCGGAAAACCTGGCCGCGGTGGAGGCACGGATCAAGGCGGCGTGCACTCGAGTGGGTCGAGATCCCAGCGAAGTGCGGCTGCTGCCGGTAAGCAAGAACCAAGGTATGGAGCTGATCGCGGAGGCGTACGAGGCCGGAATCCGCATCTTCGGTGAGAACAGGGTTCAGGAGGCGGCAGAGAAAGCAAGGCACTTTGCCGATCGGGCCGACCTCAGATGGGCGATCGTTGGCCATCTGCAGACCAACAAGGCGAGACAGGTAGCCGCCTTTGCGTCAGAATTTCACGCGCTGAGCAGCATTCGAATAGCGGCAGCACTTGACAAGGCGCTGATTGATCAAGGTCGCGGCCTCGATGTCTTCTTGCAAATCAACTCCTCGGGTGAACCCCAGAAGTTCGGGTTGCCGCCTGATGAGGTGGAGCCGTTCGCCATCGCTCTCAAGGCATATGACACCCTGCGAGTCCGCGGACTGATGACCTTGGCCGTGCTTTCGGATGATCAGTGGGCCATCCGGGCCTGCTTCGAACGGATGCGTGAACTGCAGCGTCGGCTCCAGGGCAACGAGGACGTCGCCGGAAGCTACGATGAGCTGTCCATGGGTATGTCCGGTGATCTTGAACTGGCAATCGAGTACGGGGCGACCACCGTGCGGGTCGGTCAGGCGATCTTCGGACCACGGCCAACGGCAGACAACTATTGGTCGCAGCAGTAGCGCAGAGTGCCGGTGTGAAGGATGCGGGGGTCGGCGGCGGCAGCCGGTAGCACGGTCTTCTTCTTCCTCGCGCCTGGCATTGTGGCTGGGTTGGTGCCCTGGTTGATCAGCGGCTGGAACGTGCAGTGGCAAAGATCAGCACCAGCGGTGGCCGTGATGACTGTCGGCGCTGTCCTTCTGATTGTCGCAATCGTGGTGTTGATCCGCGCCTTTGCCCGTTTCGTGACGGAAGGCCGGGGTACCCCGGCGCCGGTCGCACCGACCGAACGGCTTGTCGTCGGCGGTGAGTATCGCTTTGTGCGGAACCCCATGTACGTCGCAGTGGTCGGGGCGGTACTAAGTCAGGCGATGATCTTCGGCTCGCTACCGCTGCTGGTGTACGCCGCAGTTGTGTGGGCGGTCATGGCTGCGTTCGTCCACTGGTACGAGGAACCGATATTGCTGGAGCGCTACGGCGAGGAATACCAGCGCTACCGCCAGGCGGTGCGAGCTTGGTGGCCGCGGCTGCGGCCGTGGCGGCCTGATGGGAATCCCGGCAAGCAACCGAACTGATTACGTGGCCATGTTGTCAATGGGAATCGACGAGACGCGATCCGCCGGTTCGAAGCCGAAGATCTGGCTGAGAAAATAGATCTGCGCCTCGATGGAGGCCTTGATCGTCTCGCCTCGGCGGAAGCCGTGCCCCTCGCCCTCGAACATGATCAAGGCAATGGGTAGGCCCTTGCGGCGCGCGGCGTCGGCCAGCATCTCGGCTTGTTGTGGCGGGACGACAGTGTCTTCTGTTCCCTGAAGCAGCAAGATTGGCGCGGACAGCCGATCCGGGTGGTTGATCGGTGAGCGCTCGAGGTAGCGAGCCCGCTCCTCGGGATACGGTCCCACCAAGCTATCCATGTAGCGTGCCTCGAACTTGTGCGAGTCCTTCGCCAGCGCTTCCAGGTCGGCGATGCCGAACAGGCTGATGCCGGCGCCGAACACATCTGAGCTGGTGAGCGCTGCCAGAGTTGTAAAGCCACCGGCGCTGCCGCCTCGGATGGCCAGTCGAGCGGGATCGGCCAACTCTTGAGTACCCATCGATACAGCACCCGCAATGCAATCCTGCACGTCGACGATGCCCCAGCGGCCCTTCAGGCGATCACGATATTCCCTACCAAAACCGATGCTGCCGCTGTAGTTGACATCGAGGATCGCAAACCCGCGCGATGTCCAGAATTGATAGGCGATCTTGAAATTGCCGGCCGAGAATGCGGTCGGGCCGCCATGCGAAAACGTGATCATCGGTGGCAGAGTGCCCGTCGGCGCTCGGTATTCACCATTGACGGGCGGGTAGAACCAGCCGTAGACGGTCCCGTGCTCGGTGGTCCAACTGACCAGTCGGGCGAGCGACACGGAAGCCGTATCCATGATCGTCTCGGTTGAGGACCGTACGGTGGTCCAGCTTTGTTGATCAAGGTCGTAGAGCGCTAACGCAGCGGGTCGATCAGAATAGTTGAGCAACGCAGCGGCGTGCCCGGCGCCGACGTCCACTGAAGTTGCCGCCGTACCCGGATCAGCTGTCGGACGAAGTGTGCCGTCGGAGATCGTGAGTACCTCAATGCTCTGCTTGCCGCAGCGGTTCAGGGTGCACAGCAGATGATCATCGTCGATGATCGCATATGCCCGCTGACCCAGGGTCCACTGTGCTGGACAGAACTCTGCATCGGTCGGGCACAGCGATCGGACGCCGTTTTCGCTCCAGAGGTAGAGATTCCACCAGTTGGTGCGATCAGAAGCGAAGATCAACTTGTCATTGAGCCAGCGCGGCTGTACGGCTGATTCCTCCAGGCCGCCGGCGATCGGGTGGCTATCGATGATCATGGTCCCGCTTAGCGTCCCAGTCATGATCGTTGTCGAGTCCCAAGGCATGTTGGGGTGGTTCCACTGGGTCCACCCCAGGCGGCCATCAGCAGAAAGTTCGGGAGTGGAGTAGAAATCGGCACCACCGCAGAGCACTACGCCACCATCTGGATTCAGCCGGTCAAGATCAAGAGCAACGATGGTATTGGTTGCTTCGCCGGCGGCTGAATGGTCCTCACGCACGGCAAGCACCAAGTGCCGATCGGGGTGGACGCGAATGTCACCGAATCGGAAATCGCTCTCCGGAGTGATCGGGGTTGGTGGGCCCTCGCCGCGGATCGCGTACAAGCGACCGTCACTGAATTCGGAATAGACGACGGTGCCACCCGAGACGTGGTACTCACCGCCGCCGTATTCGTGAACCCGATCGCGGACGTAGGCAGGCCGGGGAGTGACCTCGACCGGCTCACCGCCAGATAGCGGCCGTCGCCACAGGCTGGTCCTGCCACGTTGGTCGGCTCGAGACTCTAGCCAATACAGATGTTCTCCGTCGATCTGCACGGCGGAAAGCCCGATCGAGGAGCCGATCAGCTGATCAACAGAGATAACAGACGCCCAGGATCCGTGCGGCGCAATCCTCATGAAGGTCAATGTGCCCTTCGTTGCAAGCGTCGGGCAAATCGCACCTCCGGCGCGATGCGCGAGCCGGCGGGCGAAAAGCTGGTGCGGATGTGGCTCATGGTGCAAGATAGGAGCACAACGGATCCACCCGATGAGACCTGACTTGAGGATGCAGGGGAAGGCAGCCCTCAGGTTGTCTTTTGGTCTCGCACTGGAGGATCTGGCATGAGCACGACCCGTGGAGTCTTGTACGTCCACTCTGCGCCGTCAGCACTGTGCCCGCACATCGAGTGGGCTGTGGGCGGCGTCTTTGGTATGCCTGTACGCGTCGACTGGATCCCTCAGCCAATCGAGCGCGCCTGCTATCGAACCGAGTATTCCTGGACCGGTCCGACCGGCACGGGGGCGCGTCTCGCGAGCGCTCTGAAAGGCTGGCAGCGGGTTCGTTTCGAGGTAACCGAGGAGGGCACGTCGAGTACCGAAGGTGAGCGCTACTCCTACACGCCGACGCTGGGCATCTTCCATGCGACCGTGGGGATGCACGGCGACATCATGATCCCCGAAGACCGGATCAAGCATGCGATTGCCGTGTCCGCACTCAGCGGCAAAGATCTGACTGAGGCCTTGTACGTGTTACTCGGCAGTGCGTGGGACGACGAGCTGGAGCCCTTCCGCTACGCGGGCGACGGCGCACCCGTTCGCTGGCTGCATGAAGTCGTCTAGGACTCCACACCTGGGTGATTACACGCCGTAGAGCTTCTCACCGGCGACATATCGATTGTTCACCTCGACCAAGATCTTCTTCATCGTCTCCAGGTTCAGCTGGTCGACCTTAGTGAAACGAATACAGCTCTTGCCGCAGCTGACCGTCCCGAGTTCACTCGCGTACCGTTCGGCAAGATACTCTCCGTCGACCACCGCGCAGACATACAAACTCACATACCGCTTCTGGGCAGCCAGTGCCACCACCGGCACGACACCGGGCTCTTTCATCGACTTGCTCTGGTACGGCTGCTCGCCGTAGCCCAGCATCCGGGCACCCAGCTCGCCGGTCAACCCTGGTGACAGCGCCGGTGCGTGCTTCTGGATGATTGCGTCCATCCGACGCAATTCGGCCTCTCGGGAGCCGGCGGAGGAGAAGTAGTCCTCACGTGAATCGGCGTCGATCTGCATCAGGCAAATCTAACTTTTGTCGCTTACGACAAGCGACTCCTCGTCGCTATTAGTGACCTAATCAGAGGGGAATGTTGGTGTGGGCGCCACGCTCACCGGTGTCGGCATTGCGAATGGCGGCCGCCAGCGCCGAGCGGGTTACGTCGGGCGCGACGATCTCGTCCACCACGCCGATCTCCACTGCCTTTTCCACCCCACCTGCGATGCGCTCATGTTCCGCAGCAAGCTCGGCCTCCACCTGGGGGCGTAGGTCATCTGCGACTTCCGCCAGCTTGCGCCGGTGCAGGATCCGCACTGCGGCAATCGGCCCCATCACGGCGACCTCGGCACCCGGCCAGGCAAAGACCCGAGTCGCGCCGAGGGAGCGCGCATTCATGGCGATGTATGCGCCCCCATACGCCTTGCGAGTGACCAGAGTGACCCGCGGCACCACCGCTTCGCCGAAGGCGTGTAGCAGTTTTGCGCCACGACGTACGACGCCGTCCCACTCCTGGCCGACGCCCGGCAGGTAGCCGGGCACATCGACGAGGACAACTAGTGGCACCCCGAACGTGTCGCACATCCGCACAAATCGGGCTGCCTTCTCAGCACTGAGCGCGTCCAGGCAGCCACCCAGGCGCAGGGGATTGTTGGCGATCACTCCGACGGTACGCCCACCGAGGCGGCCTAGCGCGATGGTGACGTTGGGCGCCCAGCGGGCGTGCAACTCAACTGTCGAGCCCTCATCCAGGAGGCCATTGATCAGCGGATGAACGTCGTACGCGCGGCGCGGCGACACGGGTAACAGAGCAGCAAGATCGACATCATCCACGACCCGTGCCGTCTGTCCCTGGTTGGCAAGCAAGGTAGCGAGCGTCCGGCCCTGCTCGATCGCATGCCTTTCGTCGTCGGCCACGACGTGGACGACCCCGGAGCGGCGGCCATGGGTGTCTGGACCCCCGAGCCGCAGCATGTCGACATCTTCACCGGTGACCGAACGCACGACGTCGGGACCCGTGACGAAGATTCGACCTTCTGGCGCCAAGATCACCAGATCAGTCAAGGCGGGTCCGTACGCCGCGCCACCGGCCGCAAAGCCCAGCACGATGGAGATCTGTGGGATCTTGCCCGAAGCCTGGGTCATCGCGTGGAAGATCCGACCCACGCCGTGCAGCGATAGCACGCCCTCGGCCAGCCGAGCGCCACCGGAGTGCCAAATGCCGAGGATCGGTACCCGATCATGCATCGCTCGCTCGTAGGCCCGCACAACCACGTCGCAGCCATCCATGCCCATGGCGCCGCCCATCACCGTGGGGTCAGAGCAGAAGGCGACAACCCGGCAACCGTTGATCATGCCGGTCGCCGCCAACATTCCTGAGTCGTCGTCCGCAGTGATCAACTCTACGGAACCTGCGTCGAGCAATGCCCCCAGCCGGGTGTTGGGATTGCGCGGGTCCTGATCACGAGGAAGCTTGATCTTTCTTGGCGCTGCGGGTGCTGCCGACTCAGCTCGTGCTCTGGTTCCCTGCGAAGCGGGAGCCGTGCGCGGGGTCATGCCCCGCTCGGCGGTGGTCGTCATCTCAAGCCTCCTGTGGCGTAGGCATTGGTGAAGGCAACGGCGACGTTGTGGCCGCCGAAGCCGAATGAGTTGTTGATCGCGGCCAGATCACCAGCGGGCAGGTCGCGTACTTTGGTGGCGATGTCTATACCAAGATCAGGTTCTGGGTTGTCCAGGTTGATCGTGGGTGGCACCTTGCGGTAACGCAGCGCAAGCAGGGTGGCGAGCGACTCCAGTGCGCCGGCGCCACCGAGCAGATGACCAGTCATCGATTTGGTTGCGGTGACGATCGCCTCGGTATGGTCACCGAGAGATTGCTTGATCGAGCTCGCCTCGGTGACATCTCCCTGCGGCGTGGACGTGGCGTGCGCGTTGACGTGCACGATGTCGTCGGGAGCAAGATCAGCCTCGCGTAGCGCCTTTGTCATGGCCAAGGCCTGACTCGCACCGCTCGGATCGGGTTGGACCATGTCGTGGGCATCAGCGGTGATGCCGGCTCCGGCCAGCTCACCATAGATACGGGCGCCACGGGCCTGCGCGTGCTCCAGGGTTTCGATGACGAACATGGCAGCGCCCTCTCCAAGCACGAAGCCGTCTCGATCGACGTCCCATGGCCGCGACGCGCGCTCCGGCTCGTCGTTGCGGCGGCTCATCGCTTGCATTTGAGCGAAGCTGGCGATCGGCAAGGGGTGGATGACGCCTTCCGTCCCACCCACAACGGCAACGTCGGCGCGCCCCAGCCGCAGCATGTCCAGGCCGAGCGAGATCGACTCGTTGCTCGAGGCGCAGGCCGACACCGGCGTATGCGCCCCAGCCCGGGCTCCGAGCCGCAGGCTGACATTAGCTGCCGAAGCGTTAGCCATCAGCATCGGGATGGCCAGCGGGCTAACCCGGCGAGCGCCTTTCTCCTTTTGGACATCCCAGTTGGACAGCAGCGTGATCATTCCGCCGATGCCGGTCGCGACGGCGACGCCGAGCCGCTCTCGGTCGACAGGATTGTCCTCCCGCAGCCCGTATCCAGCATCGTGCCAAGCCTCCAACGCGGCGACGACCGCAAGTTGCGCGCACCGGTCGAGCCGGCGCGCTTCGACCCGTTCCAAGATCTCGGCAGGATCCACGGCCGCCTGCGCCGCGATCTTTACCGGCAGATCATCGGCCCAGTCCGCATCGATCCTGGATACCCCGGACTTCCCGGCCAAAAGGTTCTCCCACGTGCTGGAAACGTCGCCCCCCAGCGGGGTGGTGGCTCCTAGCCCGGTGACGACGACGCGGATGCGTGACATTGGGTGACTCCTGCGTTGGCGTGTCGAGTTGTTTGGCTGATTTCGGGGCCGCCCTGGTATTGGATGGCCTTAGGCGATCACGGTTTGTTGATCAGGCGGCACGCTCGATGTAGGCGACGGCATCGCCCACGGTCTTGAGGTTCTTGGCCTCTTCATCGGGAATGCTGACGCCGAACTTCTCTTCGGCGGCATAGATGATCTCGACCATCGACAGTGAGTCCACATCAAGATCATCGGTGAACGACTTGTCCAGCTGGACATCGTTGACTGGGACACCGGCGACCTCATTCACGATCTCGGCAAGATCGGCGCGGACTTCCTCGGTGGTGGGCATGAACAGTGCTCCTTTGATGGTGGTTGGGATGGATTCTTTGATCCAGATTTCAGGGCAAGATGATCACCTGACCGGCGTACACCAGTCCGGCGCCGAAGCCGATGATCAGACAGGTCTGGCCTTGGTGAGCCTCGCCGGACTCCAGCAACGCCTCGATGGCCAGCGGAATCGAGGCCGCCGAGGTGTTGCCCTGCCGGGCAATGTCGCGCGCGACCACGACACGGCTGGGCAGCTTGAGAGCGCGGAACATGGCGTCCGTGATGCGCATATTTGCCTGGTGAGGGGCGAATACGTCCAGATCCTCGGCGCGTACGCCGGCAGCGTCCAGCGCCTCTGCTGCAGTCTTGGCCATCGTGTACGAGGCCCACTTGAAGACCGGATTGCCTTCCATCCTCAGGGTTGGCCAGTTCGGGTCACCCTGGGTGGCCTGATATGCCACCGGGTCCCAAGCCAACGCAGCGTTCCATGGTTGGGTCTGCTGAATGAGCGGTGCCTGGTCGCCATCAGAGCCCCAAACCACTGGTCCGATCCCCGGATACTCACTCGGGCCGATCACGGCGGCCCCCGCGCCGTCGGCGAAGAGGAAGGCCGTGGACCGGTCGGACCGGTTCGTCATATCGCTGAGCCGCTCCACGCCGATGATCAACACATACCGTGAAGCACCGCTGCGAATAAAGGAATCAGCCATCGCCGTCGCGTAGCAAAATCCGGCGCAGGCCGCCGAGATGTCGAACGCAGCGGCGCTCTTGGCGCCCAGCTCGCTGGCAATCGTGGTGGCAACCGCAGGTGTTTGGTGGAAATGGGTGACCGTGGAAACGATCACCGTGTCGATCTGGCCGGCCACGATGCCAGCGCGGTCCAGCGCTTTGCGGGCGGCGGCAATCGACATCATCTGGATGGTCTCGTCGGGCGAGGCCCAGCGGCGTTCGATGATCCCTGACCGGGTGCGGATCCACTCGTCCGAGGAATCGATCATCGTGCAGATCTCGGCGTTGTCGACCACCCGCCGTGGTCGGTATCCGCCCAACCCGAGGATGGCGGCGTTCTTCTCCCCGGCCGCCAGCCTGAGCGTCATCGGGTGACCTCGGTCGCGTCGGCAGACTCGACGGTCGGATGCAGTCGCAGCAATGGCTGACCAGGCGATACAGGGTCGCCGTTCTCGACGAGCCACTCGACGACGATGCCGCCGTGAGGCGCGCTGACCGGCATTTCATCTCGCAGGTTCTTGACCATCCCGACCGTGCTGTGGTTGGGCAGAATCGTGTCCATCTCGACGTCTTCGGTGCGAATGAATTGCCCCTTCCCTGGAGAGACCACCAGTCGCCAGGTGGGATTGCCTGCAATCGGTGAAGCGGAGGCTGTCCTGCCGTGCTGCTGCACGAATTCCGTGGCCTCCTCCAACTGGTCTGGCGTGTTGAGTGCGAACAGTTCAACGCCCTTGAGGTTGCGCTTGGCGATCCCGGTCAGCGTGCCCGCCGGCGGCATTTCCACGAGGCCGGTGACACCCAAGTCGGCCATGGCAGCCATGCACAGATCCCAGCGAACTGGCGCGGCCAGTTGGCCCACCAAGCGCTTGAGAACCTCCCGACCATCGTGGACGACCTGCCCATCAGCGTTCGACAGCAAGCGAGTTCGTGGATCGTGAGTAGAGATGGCCCGCGCTAGCGCTGCGAGGCGCGCGACGGCAGGCTGCATGTGGACGGTGTGGAAGGCTCCCGCAACGCTAAGTGGAATGAGTCTGCTTCGCCTCGGCGGATCAGCCGCCAGCGCAGCCAGCTGCTGAGTCGTACCAGCCGCGACAATCTGGCCGCTGCCATTGTTGTTGGCTGCCGTCAAGCCATGGGCTTCGAGAGCGGCCAACACCTCCTCAGGCTCACCGCCGATGATGGCCGTCATCGAGGTCGGGGTCACCGCGCTGGCTTCGGCCATAGCACGGCCACGCTCGCGTACGAGGACCATTGCTTGTTCCGCCGACAAGACGCCGACCCCAGCTGCAGCGGTGATCTCGCCTACCGAGTGCCCGGCAACGACGCCGACGAATGGATAGCTATCGGCCGGGTGCGGGAAGAGTTCGAGCGCGGCCAGCAGCCCAGCGGCAACCAGGAGAGGTTGGGCGATCGCCGTGTCTCGAATGGTTTCGGTGTCGGCTGCTGTGCCGTAGTGCCTGAGATCGAGGCCCGATACAGCCGAGAGCCAATTGAGCCGGTCAGCGAAGGTGGGTACGTCGAGCCAGGGCCCGAGAAACCCTGGTGTCTGGGCACCCTGACCGGGCGCCACAATCGCAAGCACATCTGTACTATTTCCTGGCCCGGACGAAAAGGGCGTACGGGACGGCACGAATATTCGGACGTCCTATTGTCAGTTCTCTACAAGTTTTCTGGGCTTGCTGCTCGCGCATCGCGCTGTATTGATTGCCTCCGCTTCCCTCCGGCGGCGGATCGCGCGTGGAGCGGCGGACCAGGTTGGGCGGACTTCAGCGTCCAGCGGGTGCCGGCTCTTCAGGGCGAGAGCGGGCGAAGAGGCGGCCGAGGGTGATCGCTAGTCGTAGCGCGTACGCGTCGCGCGGATCGGTCGGGCTGTATCCGGTGACCTCATGGATTCGTCGCAAGCGGTATCGGACGGTATTGGCGTGAACGAACAACGCGCGCGCCGCGGCCTCCACCGACAGGCCTTGATCCAAGAACGTGACGAGCGTCTCGAGCAGGCCGCCTCCGGCAGCTTGTAAAGGCTCGTAAATGTCATGGGCCAGTGCCCGCCGAGCATGACCGTCACCAGAGAGTGCGCGCTCTGGCAGCAGATCCAAAGATGTCACTGGCCGCGGCGCCTCGGGCCAACCAGCGGCGGCGCGGTAAGCCGATACCGCCTCCCGCGTACTTGTGGCCGCGTCCATCAAATGCTCGACCGGCGGACCCACGATTACGGCACCAGGACCAAACAACGTGACAAACCTGCCGACGATGTCCACTGCCTGATCAGGCGCATTAACTGCGGAGCCGCCAAGCACCACGATCATCCGGTCGCCCTGCACAGCGCCGAGCATGTCCGTCCCCGCGATGGCTGCGGTATGCCGAATCGCCTCCAGCGCCTGGCCGGGCTCCATCTGGGGAGCAGGTCCGACGACAACGACCACCCCGATCGTCGAATGCCAGCCGAGGGTCGAAGCGCGTGACAACACCGTCTCGTCAGTCTCTCCACGGAGCACGGCGTCCACGACCAAGGCCTCCAGCCGCTCGTCCCAGGCCCCCCGCAGCTCAGCCGCACGGGCGTAAATCTCGGCTGCCGAGAAGGCGACCTCCCGGCTGTACTGATCGATCGCGGCATGCAAGATGGGCCGGTCGCCCTTCGGCATCAATTCATCAATCTGTTTCTCGACCACCTCGATAGTGGTCCGTACCAGCTCAACGGTTTGATAGAGAGAGATCTTGCGGGCCAGCTCGCGCGGCGCCGATCCAAAGACCTCAGAGGTACTCGGCATCTCCGGACCCGGAGCGGCAAACCACTTCACGAAGCCGTCGATGCCAGCCTGGGCCACCAGCGTGATCCACGATCGGTGCTCAGCGTCGAGCCGGCGGAACCAGAGGTGCCGCTTCTCCATCTCCGCAATCGTCGCGGTCGTCATCTTGTCGATAACCCCAGTGAGCCGCTTCGCGATCGTGGCTCGAGTCTTGGCCGACGGGAGCAAGGACCTATTGATCCCTCGAGTGCTCGCGGCCATAGGCTGACTTTAGTGCCGCCCGCACTATGACAGGCGAGCCGCTTCGCCGACTGCAGGAGCTCGCAGTTGAGCCACGTTGACGTCTGGCTGCCGTTTGCGCGAGCGACGAAAGAGGCGAATCTGGCGGTCTCCATGTCAGAGTGCAATTCGATATTTGTCAGCGTCTCAGGGGGCTATAGCCTGCTAGGAGTCTGACAATTCGGTGACGATTCGGAGGTCGGCCGGCACGTGAGTGATCTTGATCTGCGACCACAGGAGTACCTGTGTGCGGGAAGAGTGGGCGGCGGACCTGAGGAGCTGCTGTTGACGGCTCGCCGGGTGTATCTCGGCAAGACCACCGAAGTGGCGCGCGCGCTCCCGGACAAACTCATTCGCATGATCGGGGCGTGGTGCTTCCTTGATCATTACGGGCCCGAGGACGTGAGCGGCGCGGCTGGTATGCAGGTCTGGGCACATCCCCATACCGGGTTGCAGACGGTCAGCTGGTTGTTCGAGGGCGAAGTTGAGCATCGCGACAGTCTCGGCTCGCAGGCGATGGTACGGCCGGGTGAACTCAACATCATGACCGCGGGTCACGGCATCGTGCACAGCGAGATCTCCCAACCGAACAAACCGCCGATGCTCCATGGCGTACAGCTGTGGGTCGCGCTGCCCGATGCCATGCGCGATCGCGAACCGGCGTTCGAGAGTTACGCGGACCTGCCCGACCTGAATCGACCTGGCGTCAGCGGGAAGGTGCTGATCGGAGAAGTTGACGGGACGGTGTCGCCGGCGCTGGGCTACTCGCCGATGTGTGGCGCTGACCTGAGCCTTGCTGCTGGCGCCGATGTGACGCTTTCGGTCGAGGAGAGTTTCGAGTACGGCGTCTTCGTGGTCGCTGGCTCAGTCGTCGCAGCATCGACGACGGCTGAGGTTGACCAGCTGGTCTATCTCGGCCACGGCCGGCGAGAAATTCGCCTGCGAAGCTCAGCGGGAGGTCGGGTGATCATGCTCGGCGGTCAGCCCTTCGACGAGGAAATCGTGATGTGGTGGAACTTCATCGGCCGCAGTCACGAGGACATCGTGGATTTCCGGACGGCCTGGGAAACCCGCGACCCGCGATTTCCGGCCATCCTCAGCCGGGCGGAGAAGGTCATGGAGGCGCCGCCCATGCCAACGATCACCCTGAAGCCGAGACCACGAAGGGGCCGGGCCGAGTGAACCCGGTGGAGGCTTTGCGGGAAATTGGATTCCTGCTGGAACGTTCGCGCGCCGACACCTATCGAGTACGCGCCTACCGGGGTGCGGCAGACGTCATTTCCAGGCTCAGCGAAGAAGAGCGTCGTGATCATCAGGAGCAGCGCACCTGGGCCAAGGTGTCAGGTGTCGGGCCCAAGACAGCCACCGTGATCACTCAGGCGATGGACGGCCAGGTGCCGGAGTACCTGCAGAAGTTACGCGAGGAGAAGCAGCCGCTTGTCGAGGGCGGACTCACTCTGCGGGCGGCGATCAAGGGTGATCTCCACTGTCACTCGTCGTGGTCCGACGGCGGTAGCCCGCTCGAGGAAATGATGATCACCGCTCGGACACTTGGTCATGACTACTGCGCCATTACTGATCACTCCCCGCGACTGCAGGTTGCGCGTGGGTTGAGCGCCGAACGGCTGCGATCCCAGATGGGCGTCGTCGCTGATCTGAATCAGGTCATGGCGCCGTTTCGCTGTCTGCGGGGCATCGAAGTTGACATTCTCGAAGACGGTGGTCTTGATCAAGACGATGGGTTGCTGGCGGAGCTCGACGTGGTCGTCTCAAGCGTGCACTCCAAGCTGCGCTCCGATTCGGAGACCATGACGCACCGAATGGTCGGTGGCATAGCCAATCCGCGAACCAACATCCTCGGCCATTGCACTGGCCGTTTGATCGAGGGTGAACGGGGCACCCGGCCGGAGTCAGTTTTCGACGCCGAGGTCGTCTTCGAGGCCTGCCGTACCTTCGATGTTGCTGTAGAGATCAACTCACGACCAGAGCGACGCGATCCTCCTACCAGGCTGTTGAAGCTGGCGATGGACATGGGATGCCTGTTCTCCATCGATACCGACGCGCATGCGCCCGGACAGCTCGAATTCCAGATCTATGGCTGCCAGCGGGCCGAGGATCTGGGACTGGATCCGAGCCGGGTGATCAACAGCTGGCCGGCTGACGAGCTGCTCGACTGGTGCGCCAAGGCATAACCGTCGGCTCCCAGGCAGCCTTGACAAGCCGGTTCGGCGTACAGATGATCGTTCTCCAGATCTCGGCGCTGCCCGCCACCACTAGCTCCGCACAGTTTCCCTACGGTCTGCATAGGTTGCTACCTGTGCAGACCGTGGGAAAACTACGTGCACGTAGGTTTCCGACCGGCGACTGTGAGGGTGAGGGTGATAGAGGCGGAGAGGGCTGGATCGGTGGCCAGCGATGTGATCAGTTTCACCGCTCGATCCAACCGGTTGTGGGTAATACCAGTCGAACGGCTGGTATAGCCTGAGGCACTGGTCGGCGCAGTGCAACTCAACGAGTGGCAGGCTCAATGAAGGGATGCGCAGACCGTCGGAGGGGATGGCCGGTGATCGAAGACCGGAAGCAGGCTGATACGACGGCAGAGCCGCCGCCGGCGGTTCCAGTCTTCTTCCTCTCCGATAGCACCGGAATCACGGCCGAGACGATGGGCAATGCGCTACTCATTCAGTTTCCTAATCTCCGTTTCGAACGTCGTCTGATCCCGTTCATCTCCAGCGTCGACGAAGCCCGCCGGGTGGTCGCGATCCTGGACGCCGCGGCGAGAGGTCCGGTGATGCCGCTGGCGTTCTCCACGACCGCCGTGGAAGAGGTTCGTCAGGAGCTGCTCCGTACGACCTGCCCGCTGATCGACTTCTTCGACCTGCACATGGCACGTGTCGAGTCGATCTTGGGAGCCAAAGGGGTCCGGATAGCGGCCCGGTTGCACGGCATGGGAGATGTCCAGCGGTACAACGCTCGAATGGCCGCAGTCGAGTACGCGATCGAACATGACGACGGGCAGAGCATGCGAGCGCTACACAAGGCGGATGTGATCTTGGTTGCCCCATCGCGCTGCGGCAAGACACCAACAACGATGTACCTCGCCCTGCAGCACGGCATCTTCGTCGCCAACTATCCGCTGGTCGAGGAGGACTTCGAGACTGCGGAGCTGCCGCGCCCGGTGCAGCAGCTTCGAGAGCGATGCTTTGGCATGACCACCACGCCGGCCCGCCTCAGCCAGGTGCGGCACGAGCGAAGGCCGAACTCGCGCTATGCCTCACTCGAACAGTGCAGCTACGAGCTGCGCCAAGCCGAGGCGATGTACCGCAACCATCACCTTCCCGTGATCAACTCCTCGACCAAATCGGTGGAGGAGATGTCCACCGTGATCTTGCAGACCCTCAATCACAAGTCCTGAGAGAGATCGACAGATAAGGAATGAGCTATGCCCGCAGCCTCGACCACATCGACTATTGCATGGTTCTCCGACCTCGGTCTGGCCGATCTCGATCAGGTCGGCGGCAAGAATTCGTCCTTGGGTGAGATGATCCGCGGACTGGCCGCTGCGGGCGTCCGGGTACCGAACGGATTTGCCACTACCGCGGATGCCTACCGCCGCTTCATTACCGACGGCGGTCTGGCCGAGATGATCAACGCTGAGCTCGCTGGACTTGACACCGAGAACATCGAACAGCTGGCAGCGGTGGGTCACAGGATCCGCTCCGCGATCATCCGACAGTCGCTGCCGGCCAATCTCGAAGCCGACATCCGCACTGCCTACGCCCAGCTGGCTGGCGAGTCGGCTAACGCCGCCCCTGACAACGTGTCATTCGCCGTACGATCCAGCGCAACGGCGGAAGATCTGCCGGACGCCTCATTCGCTGGACAGCAGGAGACGTTCCTCAATGTCCGCGGCATCGATGCCATCCTCGACGCGATCAAGGAGGTCTACGCGTCCCTGTACAACGACCGCGCTATCGCCTATCGGGTCCATCACCGCTTCGAGCACGACGCGGTGGCGCTCTCCGTGGGGGTACAGCGGATGGTGCGATCCGACCTTGCTGCGTCCGGGGTGATGTTCACTATGGACACCGAATCGGGCTTTCCCGATGCGGTCTTTCTCACCTCGTCCTATGGGTTGGGCGAGGCCGTCGTGCAGGGTGCCGTCAACCCTGACGAGTTCTACGTTTACAAACCGGGATTGCGCGCCGGCCGGCCGGCCATTCTCAAGCGCGGCGTGGGGAGCAAGGCGACCAAGATGATCTACGCTCCGCCGTCCCAGAGCGGCCCGACAACGACGTTCGTCGACGTTGATCAGGCGGAGCGGAGGCAGTTG